>Ga0208298_1000621_pt1 | contig 14388 bp, 32 predicted proteins | sample 14BtaG_FD_184088 | JGI IMG/M metagenome (GOLD analysis project Ga0208298, IMG submission 184088) | Marine viral communities from the Subarctic Pacific Ocean - 14B_ETSP_OMZ_AT15311_CsCl metaG (SPAdes) (version 2) | ecosystem: Environmental > Aquatic > Marine > Oceanic | place: Pacific Ocean... | reverse complement strand
ACCTTTATCCTGATTACACGAATGGCAAGCACAGAGAACATTTTTAGTGAAATCTGTGCCGCCCTTTGCTTTAGCAACAATATGATCAATTGTAAGTTTGTGCTCTGATCCACAGTATGCACATTTCAAATCCCATTCTTCCTTTATCTTTTTCCTCCATAACCTTTTTGCTTCAGCAGAACTTGTAGTTTCGAGATTGAAGACATAGGCTTGCGGGGAATTATACAGAGGCATAAGATCTTGCGTCTTACGATTATTTATCCCTGCTGCTTCTTTCTACACGCTGCTCTACAGTACGCTCTTGCTAAACTATCAACATTGCTGCAAGGTTTATCTTTCTCACCACAATATGGACACTTAGCATCAGGTGGATCATTCGGGTGTGAAAGCTTCTTCATCACTTTGATTTAGTTTGGGAAATGGAAACATCACATCAAATTCTTCACCAGAAACTTCTTTCCAAGAACCACCAACTCCACCATCCATATTTACCACAATATCATTGGTGGGAAGTCGTTTAGCAGAACTAACATCAATTATATCTCCAGGAAGAGGATTAAATGTATAGTAATGTCCTTCCCATCTATTGTTTCTCATATTGAGAAGATTGACAGCATCTTTTTGACTACCACAATCGGCAATCTTTTCACCTCTAGGATTGAACACTGAATAATAACCTCTCATTTCTCCTCTAGTAGGTAATTCCAAAATACGTTCTTCTGGGTCAAGTTTACCAAGCATTGAATTCATTCAACTTAATACAATTATACCCCCAAAGTGGGGGTATGTAAAGGGTCATTTTTTAACTGCTGCCCAGTCTTTATCAAAGATCTCAAGACCCTTATCAGTAAGGATGTGATCATACATCTGATCAAAAACCTTTGGTGGCATAGTACAGATTTGAGCGCCATTGTACCAAGAACGAACGGCACGTTGCACACTGCGAATAGAAGCAGAAAGAATCTGAGTTCTCACACCATGAATACGATAGAGTTCAGAAATAGAACGAACAACTTCAAGACCAGCGACAGACTGATCATCAAGGCGACCAACGAAAGGTGAAACGTAAGTAGCACCTGCCTTAGCAGCAAGTATTGCCTGAGCAGCACTAAAGATGAGAGTTACATTAACTTTAATGTTCTCATCAGAGAGTTCTTTACAGACACTCAAACCATCCCTAGTCATAGGGAGTTTAACAGTGCAGACATCACCAAACATATCAGAAAGTCTACGCCCCTCATGATACATCTGAGCTGCACTACCAACAACCTCCATACTGATATCATGAACACCAATATCTTTGATGTCCTGGTATACATCCATAGGATTTCTACCACTCTTCATAATCAAAGTAGGGTTGGTAGTGACACCATCTACCAATCCAGTTTTAAAATATTCACTAATAATTTCTGTGTCAGCGGTATCGAGAAAAATTTTCATATAGTTATGAGTATATTTCATTATTGAACGTGTACATTACCAATCATACCAGCACCTTTATGAGGAGCACACCAAAAAGTGTAGTCTCCAGAATCAGGGAAGGTAATATCAAACTCTTCACCTGACATCATAGCAAGTGCTTCATGACTGAGTTCGGGGTGGTCCTCAACAACTACGTTGTGAGGTGGGAGCATATTATTCACAAAATGAACTGACTCACCTGCTGATATTGTAACATCTGCTGGTTCAAAAATCAAGTTGCCGTTTGAACCCATCATTACATCAGCAGCATATGCTAACCTTGGCAAAAATACAATCAGCGCAAAAACAATACTCAAAATTAGTGTTCTAGTAATTTTCTTCATTATAATGAAGCAACTACTATATCTATTGCATCATCAAGTTTTTATACCTATTTTTGTCATGACTTCATGACGTAAAAAAAGACCCCCTTGAAGGAGGTCTAAATGGGCAATCTGGACATCCTGCCCCACAACATCCATTAACTATCTTCATATGGAATGGTTATCGTATCAGGTAAAGATACGATCAGTGATATCAGGGTTCCCTGTGGCAGAATATGCGTGATGAACCTCATTGGGTTTATACACATTAGCACGATGACCATATGTTTCTGCCAGAAGATGTGCCATAGCAACTGCTTCTACCCAAAGTTCAGTTTGACAAGTATAAAAAACTTGAGATGGGCTGAAGCATTTGACTGAAAAAAGAGAAGTCATCAGTTCATTTCGTATGAAGTCATCATACAATAAAAAACCACCCCCATCAAGCAGAGGTGGTCGGTCTAGGAGGTGGTCTAAACGGACAATCAGGGCAACCTGCACCACAACATCCTCTATTTGTCTTCATATAATTTCTCCAGTTTTTCCCTAGTTAGATCTACATACATCAACTCTTCACCTGCTTGTGGTGCTTCAGGATGCTTTGGTTTGGGTGTATTCATCTCTACGTTAATAGATTGGATGTTAGCCCACATCATAGCGAAAGCACCACCAGCAATAAGAGCGAAGCATGTGAAGTAAAGAAAGACTTCAAAACTATTCATAATGCTTTGCCCTTCCAGGGAGATTTTCTTTTCATCAGTTTAGCAAGTCCTACAAGGTATCTTGGCGGATCTTCCCTTGCCTCCGTATAATCAGGAATCTGGGATGCGCGTCCGCGTTCAGTTTGTCGATCGCGAACAACGGGTTGATAGGGAAGGTTATCCATCATGCCTCCTGTAAAGATTGAACTGTGTTGTGAAGTTCCCCAATATCTAGGAGACCTTCAGCACTGAACCATGGAGCATTCGCCCAACTGAATCCTTCACCGAAGGTGTTATCAGGTGCTGTGATGTACCAATGACATGCTGTGTCTGGTACATCAACAGCGCACTTACTCCAGTCATCGCTCCACTGTGGGACTTGTACCCACATCACTGCAGCAAATATAAAACTGAAGAGTGATTTAATCACAGTGCATTACCTCGTGGTAGAACTTCCTCTGGGAATACAAATGACTCATGTGGTTGATCAACTGGTGCCAACCATGCACGTAGTCCTTCATTCAATAGGATGTTCTTGGTGTAGAAGGTCTCAAATTCAGGATCTTCTGCTGCTCTGATCTCTTGACTCACGAAATCGTAAGCACGAAGATTGAGAGCAAGACCAATAATGCCAATAGAGGATGTCCAAAGACCCATAACAGGCACAAACAACATGAAGAAATGAAGCCAACGCTTGTTAGAAAACGCAATGCCGAAGATCTGCGACCAGAAGCGGTTTGCAGTGACCATAGAATAAGTCTCCTCCTCCTGCGTTGAATCAAATGCCTTAAAGGTATTCGCTTGATCTCCATCTTCATACAGTGTGTTCTCTACAGTAACGCCATGGATTGCTGATAGCAATGCTCCACCCAGAATACCAGCAACACCCATCATGTGGAAGGGGTTGAGCGTCCAGTTGTGGAAACCCTGAAGGAACAACAGGAACCTGAAGATCGCTGCGACCCCGAACGACGGGGCAAAGAACCAACTGGATTGTCCGAGAGGGTAGATAAGAAAGACGCTGACGAATACAGCAATAGGACCAGAAAAAGCAATCGCATTGTAAGGTCTGATACCGATGAGACGTGCCAGTTCAAACTGGCGTAGCATGAAACCAATTAGGGCGAAGGCACCATGGAGTGCCACAAAATTCCAGAGTCCCCCAAGTTGGATCCACCTGACGAAATCCCCTTGAGCTTCAGGACCCCAGAGAAGAAGAAGAGAATGACCCATAGCATCAGCTGGAGTGCTAACTGCTGCTGTAAGAAAGTTTGCACCCTCAAGATAGGAACTAGCGAGTCCGTGGGTATACCAGCTCGTAGCGAAAGTCGTGCCAGTAAGCCAGCCCCCAATAGCAAGATAAGCAGTGGGTAGAAGAAGAAGTCCAGACCAGCCAATAAAAACGAAACGATCTCGTTTAAGCCAGTCGTCCAAGATGTCAAACCATCCCCTCCTTTGTTGTTGTAGTGTTGATGCTACCATTAGTTGTTACCTGAATTTTCGTATGTAAAATGTTTTCCAAGAACTTCGATACGTTCCTCTTCATGAGCAATGATATCTAATTGTTCTTGAATAGCACCCAGTACGTCTGGATGTTCACCAATACCAACAGGATTCTCTAGATAGACTTCAATGTTTGCTTTTGCCTTGGCAATGTTACCACTAGCATCAGCACGAAGTGCCTCTAGAATTTTATAACGTAGAGTGAAAGACATTAGTATAGAGCCTCCTCTTGTTCAGTGAGAATAGTTACGTCGGAAGTTGGATATGCTACACATGTCATCACAAATCCTGCTTCAAGTTGATCATCATCCAAGAACGATTGATCGCTTTGATCTACTGTACCTGACTCAATTTTACCAGCGCATGTAGAACAGGCACCAGCACGACACGAATAGGGTAGGTCAATACCAGCTTCGTCAGTAGCGTCCAGAATATATTGATCGTCCTCGCAAGGGATCACATGATCACCCTCCGAAGTTTTGAGAGTGATGTTGTACGTTGCCATAGTTTTGAAGATTAAAAAAGAGGGTCCGAAGACCCTCATATTATACCACGTTATTTATCAACCGACAACAGGTGCGGTGAGGGCAACGGGTGTGGATTCGGCAGCAGCCAAGTCCAGTGGGAAGTTGTGTGCGTTACGCTCATGCATAACTTCCATACCCAGACCAGCGCGGTTAAGCACGTCTGCCCAGGTGTTCAGAACCTGTCCTTGGTTGTCAAGGATAGACTGGTTAAAGTTGAAACCATTCAGGTTGAACGCCATGGTGCTAACACCAAGTGCGGTGAACCAGATACCAACCACAGGCCATGCAGCAAGGAAGAAGTGAAGACTTCTGCTGTTGTTGAAGGATGCGTATTGGAAGATCAAACGACCGAAGTAACCATGGGCTGCGACGATGTTGTAGGTCTCTTCTTCTTGACCGAACTTATAACCATAGTTCTGTGATTCCGTTTCAGTTGTTTCACGAACAAGCGAGGAAGTAACGAGACTTCCATGCATAGCAGAGAACAAAGATCCACCGAATACCCCAGCAACGCCGAGCATGTGGAACGGATGCATAAGAATATTGTGCTCTGCCTGGAATACGAGCATATAGTTAAAAGTACCAGAGATACCAAGAGGCATAGCATCGGAGAAAGAACCTTGACCGAAAGGATAGACGAGGAATACTGCACTCGCAGCAGCGACTGGTGCAGAGTATGCAACACAGATCCAAGGACGCATACCTAGACGGTAAGAAAGTTCCCACTCACGACCCATGTAGGCATAGATGCCGATCAGGAAGTGAAAGACTACCAGTTGGAAAGGACCGCCGTTATACAACCACTCATCGAGTGATGCGGCTTCCCAGATGGGGTAGAAGTGAAGACCGATTGCGTTTGAAGATGGTACGACAGCACCAGAGATGATGTTGTTACCATACATGAGTGAACCAGCAACGGGTTCACGGATACCGTCAATATCGACGGGAGGTGCTGCTACGAACGCGACTACGAAGCAGATAGTTGCTGCTAGTAGTGTTGGGATCATCAGCACACCGAACCAACCGACATACAGACGGTTGTTTGTGGACGTTACCCACTCGCAGAACTGTTCCCACGAGGAGCTTGATTGTTGCCTTGAAAGAGTTGAAGCCATTGTTTTGAAAAGAAAGTAAGACCATCAGGGAATGGTGGAGTTACTATTCCCTCTGCGCCCTAGGCAGAGGTATGAGAGACGTTGTTTATACACCCTATAGGTCTCGGTTTGAGGGGTGTTACGAACCATTAAGAAATATGTTGATTTCTTAACTTAACGATGTATTTATTATAGCAGATGGTGGGTTTTCCGTCAACCCTTGAAAGATGAGTGATTATACTCAACTTGCAGGGTAGGTGGCAGGAACCATCATGCCACCATCACCACCTTGATCATCATCGTCAACATCAATATCATTCAAAGCTGCATTGATAACGAAAAGAAGTATCAAGATTGATGCAAATACTAACATTTACCATACTCCTGGAATGATCTGTCCTGTTGTTGCGTAGGCACCGATTGCTGCGATGACTCCGAGCATTGCTGCCCAACCGTTGATGCGTTCTGCGTTTTCGTTCATGAGTTTTCTCCGAGTGTAAGATAGAATTTGGTTTGATCTGATGGTGAGTTTTCGTAGATAGAACTATCACCATACTCTTTGTGGTCTTTGTATCCAACCATACGACCTTTCGTATTTTGGATAGCTCCCATCATAGCAATGATGAGAAAGATTGCAGGTGGTCCAATGATAAGAGCACCACCAATCACATAGTAAGTGAGGATTTCAAGTAGAGAGTTTTCCATTCAGTTCCAAAGTTTTGTTGGTGATAATAATTTTCTCTCCGTCATGAGAGAATTGTAACTCGTCTTCTGGATGCCAGAGAAGTTCTTCATACATGTCATCCAGCTTCTGCATGTCCTCGTAGAGAGCATTGGGGTTTGTCATTTGGTTTTTGATATCTGAAATATCTATCCACTATTATAGCAGAAGATTGTCAGTTGTCAGAATCCGAAGACACCAAAGAAAAATACGCTACCACTGAAAGCATAAGAGACAACAGCAGCAACAAATCCAACCATAGCAGTCCTTCCATTTAGTTTCTCTGCCTTTTCTGCATATGACTCATAGCCGTAGCGTTCTGCATCAGTCTGTGAAATATACATTCTGGGTTCAGTGGCGTACATGTTTGTACGTCCTCCGTCTTCAGTTGTTACAGTCATGTTACACTCCGTAATGAATCTTTACATAGTATATAGCATAGTAGATCTTTTGTCAAGCCCCTTACCAGCGATTGTACGTGCATTTCTTTGGGTTTTTCTTACACCACTGCAGGACATACGAGTCAGCATCCACTTCCATAGAGTAGTGAGCATGGTTATGAAGCGTTCCTATCACGATAAGCAGCCCACCTACCAGAGTAAGATAGTGAACAACTGGGTTAGTTATGAGTTTGATAAGATAATTTTTCATAAAAAAAGGGGATGCTGTCGCACCCCCATCATATCACCTAGATGTTAATAGTATCAGAAGGAATACTTAACACCCAATTTAGCACCGTAACCACGGTCAAGATCTTCGTCGCCTGAACCTACGAAGGATACCTCACCATAAGCACCAAGTGCTTCTGTAAGACCCAAACCGATACCAGCTTTGCCAGAAGGAACGGTGTCAGCGTCACCACCATCAGGAGTCAGCACGGTAGCGCCACCCTGAACGTAGTAAGAACCATTTTCGCCCAGAGCACCTTCGTAGCCCAGGTGAAGGTCTGTTCCAGCACCATTGTACTCCGAACCCGTCCAACCAGCATTGGTTTCGACGTTAACGTAGGGTCCTGCGAAAGCAGCACCAGCAGAGACAGACAGAGCAGCGGTTGCTGCAAATACAGATTTGATCATGTTGTTTAATACCTTTGTTTACTTGTGGAGTGTTTACCCACAGATGATTAGAGACTCGACATGTCTCGTTTTATTACAATTGGCACAGTGCCAGTTGTAACATTTATTTATGATAACAGATTTTGGGAAATCTGTCAAGGTGGACAGTTTGTTTAGTGTCCACCACAGGAGGTCAGTCCAATGCACAGGCTCGCCACCAATTCTTTTACTGGAAATTGGAAACCAGGCGGCAGCAACACCCGCACCAGGGCTAGTTTAAAGTCATACCGAGACTGGACCAGCAGATGAATCTACCCAGCTCCACCAGGATAAGTTTATAGTCTATCCAAGACTAATGGTATCCGTACCATCTCCACCTGTTGTATTGATCGTGGTATCACCACCAAAGGAGATGACATCAGCACCAAGACCACCTGGAATGTAATCCACTGGACCTGCAGCTGCAACACCATAAGGACTTCCAGTATTACCAAGATCAAGGTAGTCAGATGACAACTGGAAGTTGTAAGCAGAATCGGTATTAGTAAACTCAATGACATCACCAGGTGATAGTTCACGAAGTTTATCATAGACCTCAAAGAGATCACGAACAGACTCACCGTTCTTATTTTGCAGTGCTTCCAGAAGTTCCTGGCGCACTAGTTCTTTTGCTTCAGATAGGTTTGACATTATCTTTTACATAACATGGGACATTTTCTGGATCTAACCACTTGGTATATTCAAAGTCTTCCATGGCAGTCAGAAGTTGCATCTGATTGTCACAGAGATACATGTCACCATACCGTTTGGTATAGGAGTCTGCTTTTTGAATACGATAGTCTGGTAGACCATTGATTTCTAGAGTACCACACTCAACGTAGCGGTACGGGAAGCGTTCAAGAATGACTGTTGGTTTCATCAGGTTCCTTGTTACTTCCATATTGTAGCACCTCTTCCTCGTCTTGTAAAGTAGGTGTGACAGTTTTCTTTCTGACCTGCTTGCTGCTCCAGAATGCTAGAGCAATCAAGGCAAAGTAGAACAAGGTATCATCAATCATCACAAGGAAGAAGATAACACTACCACCAAACCTCAACCAGTTAGGCAATCTCTTGGTGAGTTTACCTACCACAGGAGCAATCTTTTTTTCAAACTTGAAGTAGAGAATTGCTGCTAGTGTAACTGTGATCTCACTCATCGGAACGATGAAGTATAGAGACAGGAACACGAAGATAGGCCAATAGTGTCTCTCTGGAATCTTTTGGATTAGAGAGACATACTTGGTAATTAGTTTTTTAAACATCATCTAAAGTCGGCATGATATCAAGCAATGGTTCCATCTCTTCGGTAATTGGTGCTGCTACAACAGCAGTACCGTCAGCACGTCGAACAAGAATATATTCTTGTTTAGATTCAATGAGTTCCATGTACTCATCAAAGTTAGCTTGGAATTCTTCCTCACTAACCTCCATCATGTCTTCAATTTCTTTCATTGATTTCCTTAAAGTCTTGCTCAAAGATATCAAGTCCTACATCAGTAAGAACATGCTTATACATCTTATCGAATACACCAACTGGAAGAGTGACTACACTAGCACCATACAGCAGGCAACGGGAGACATGGTGGACATCTCTCAAACTGGCAGCAAGGATCTTGGTACGCTGTCCTTGTGTGCAGTAGAGACCAGAGATAGCACGGATCAACTCAACACCACTGACACTATTATCATTCAACCGTCCCACGAATGGGGAGATATATGTGGCACCAGACAAGGCAGTCACAGCTGCTTGGGCAACAGAGAAGCACAGGGTTACGTTAGTCTTGATACCACGAGAAGCTAGATCTCTACATGCAATCAGACCCTCTGTGTGTAGAGGTAACTTGATAGTAACTGCTTCACCAAGACCAATATAGTTCTCGGCATCTTCCAGTAATTCTTCTGCTGTCTGTCCATTGACTTCTGCTGATACAGATTCAAACTCAAAGGAATCACATAACTGTGCAATAAGATCTCGGTAGTCTACACCTTGCTTACGTACTAGTGTTGGGTTAGTTGTAACGCCAGCAATAATACCTGTACGATAACGTTCGATGATAGAACCGAGGTCTGCTGTGTCTAGAAAAATTTTCATGTTGATTGTATAATAGTTTTATCGTTCTTCAAAGTCAATGCGACGGACCTTGCGTAGTCGCCTCTCCTCCTGAAAAACCAAGTCTTGCGGTGACAGCTTCGTAGTATTCTTTTGTTTCTGGGGACTCGACAAAAGTTCTATCAGAGATAGGTCCTTGCCTGATATGTTGGTGCCACGGATGCTCGTAAGGTTCGGACACCCGCAACACTTTGTTTTGGTTGGGTGGCTCTCCAACACTTTCCCGCAGTTCTTGCACTTGATTACTAACATTTTCCAACATACCTCTGATGTATGCCAGCTCGTTACGCAACTCATGTAGCTGGTCTTTTACTTTTTCTTTGTTCATTAGTATAGGTATACTATGGGCGATGAGGGAATCGAACCCCCGACCCTCTCCGTGTAAAGGAGGTGCGCTACCGCTGCGCTAATCGCCCTGGCAGGCAAGGAGGGATTTGAACCCCCGACCAACGCATTAGAAGTGCGTGGCTCTATCCAGCTGAGCTACTTGCCCATAAAGAAGGGGCATTGCACCCCCAAGAGTTATTGGATTAGAAGGATAACCTATCCCCCATCTCCCATTTAGGCAGCAACTGTGCTGCGGGAGAATGCTACGATGTTATTCGCAGCGGAATCAGATGTGTTTGCATCTATGGTTTTGTTCCGTCAACAATTACAACCTTTTTGCCCTGTCGAAACCATGGCACCCCCAAGAATGGAGGTGAGGAGAATCGAACTCCTGTCCAGAACAACAGACTTTGCAACCTCTTGAACACTGTATATATTAGCATACAGTGTAGTGACTGTCAATCAAATTAGTTGAAACCAGAACCTGACATCCATGCTTGATACTGCTCGGACCCACCACCCAGTAATGGGATCGGATCTAGCTGTGTAGTAGTCTTGCCAGTGCTAGTGGCAATCTGATACATGATCTCATGGATATTATTTGGGACTGCAGTCTCTTCTTCTTCTAACAAGAGTTGTTCTGCAACACAAAGATCGATCCTTGCTTTTAAAATTTCTTGGGTCTCGCTCAATATTGCAGGTCCAAACCAAGGATCGTCTTCAAGATATTTTGGTGCTGGGTACGTCATACTAGTTTCAGTTTAGCTTCGTAATCATATGCATAAATTTCACGGTTACCTTTGATACCCCAACCCAACCAGTAGTAGGCAGGAACCATGTACTGTGAGATAGAATATCCACGTCCTTCAAACTCGGGCAGATACCGTTGAAAGATGGGTTCATTAATCATCCATCGAGTCTGACCTTGCAGACTACTCGGATCGCACTGATATTTAGCACAGAAATTACCAAGACCTTTGTATCTGTGAGGAGAAGTCCATTGAATCAAACCATAACCACCAGTCAAGCAGTCACTATAAGAGACGCGAGCACCACCTTCACAGATGTTGGAGACGAACTTACTCTCTTGCTTGATGTTTCCCATCAGCGTAGCAAGGGCATTCTTATCAGTAATTTTTGTTCTTTCCTGAAGTTGAGCCAGTACATACTGTTCCTCTGGAGTGCAGTCTTCACACGTCCACCTAGGTTCGTATTGTACCACTGGAATAGGTGCAGTTCCCTCCAGTGTTGGAATAGATGCTGGAATAATAAAAGCGAGACCAGCAGCAATAACTGATGTTGAGATCATTCGGTTCATTACGACAGTTCACATGATAGCATAGTATCTATGTAGGGTCAAGACGCCGAGGGGCATAATATGCCTGGTAGTATGCCACTATTCCATCTGTCCTCTTGTTTCCTTGAGATACCCAGTCGTGACTGCATTCTACAATGCTTTTCTGACTGTATACAGGAGTGCCATCTGGTTTGAGCTCGCCGCCAAAACGCTGCAAAAGCAAAGCATACACTCTAGAGCGAGTGTCCATGCGGTCTTCACTGTAGCGCCAATCATCTACCATAGTGGGGTAGCAACTGGAGTAATTGTATCATGGTTGACAGGGCATGTCAAGCTAAATAACTGTGTGGTAAATTTAGATCAAATGAAAAAAGTCTTTCTGACTTTTGGAATGCTACTGATGACCGCTTCTGCAGCGAATGCAGGCGGACTTGTATCAAGACATGCTTCTAGTGTTCAACTAACTGTTGATGCTGCTAGATCACAGGCGACAAGGATTGGTTCCTCGTTCAGTATCTCTGGTTCAAATATCGATACTACGGACGGCACAACTGCTCACACAGTTTCAGCTGGCACGATCACGTCTGGAGTATATTCTCCAGGTACTATCTCTGCTACTCAAGACACCGCTGGTGCGGCGTTTACATTCAGTCAGTCATATACACAGGCTGATGCAGTTCCAACTTCTGCTCCTACAGTAGGAGATGTTCCCAACTTTAGTAATGTAACTTCTCACACTGCAGGAGTTGCTGGTTCTCTAGCTGGTACTGTAACTTCAGCTGGTATCATTGGAGTGACGGCTGGTGGAGCTGGTACATCTGCGACGGGACAATTCGTTTCGGAAATTACTGTCATTGACTGATAAGGAGATTATCGATGAATACTATGATTCGTTGGTCTGCTCTTGTTGTGGTGGGTGCAGGTGTCACACTTGCTCCTGCCCTGGCGGTCCCCGTGGTCCCAAACTTCACACAGGGCTCAATGAGCAGCCACACAGAAACAACCCAGACGATAACTGAAACAATCAATAGCATGGACTATTCGACAGGATATCAATATTCTGCCACAGGTTCAGGTGTTAGTGCTAGTGGGAATCTTTCCCCTGGTACTTCTAATACCAACGTAACAATAGATGGAGTGAATTCAACATGGACAGGAGTGGGTTCAAAACCAAGCTTCACACAGACAACACCAGGTCAGGCTTTCCAGTTTACGGAGACTTACAATGGACCAGGGTTGCAAAATCACACGATTATAAACAGAGTAACAGAGGTTACAAGCGTAACCGACACAACAAGTATCTTCTCGCAATAAAAGCACTATGCCTATCTGCCCTAACTGTAAGTGTAACTGCCCCTGTGAATGCAGAGACTGTGGGGGGTGTAAGTGCAACCGCATCCCCAATCGCAAATAGCTCTGGCTCGGTTACCAACCAAGCTATTCAAGTATTACAAGGACCATATATTACTAACACATATGGTGGTGGAATCCAATGTCAAGGTCCCACTCGTAACTTCACCCCGTATGTAACAGGAACTGCTTCACAATCTAAACCATACGAACCATTTTATATGGACCCTGTATATGATGTTAGTGATAATAGGGGTGCTTTCGATGATGACGGGAATGATATTGGGGACGGGATCATCGACAACCCAGGTGACATCCTCTTCCATAAGAGGACACGTACTGGACAAAAGGATAACTATAGTTTAGGTGTTGGTTTCTCTATGACCTGGAGTACACCTACCGATAAGAAACTACAGGATCTATGTAAAGAAGCAGCTGCTTCTAACATTAAGATGATGCAACAAATAACTGCCAATAAAAGATTGGACTTTGAGATTGCGAGACTTAAAAATTGTGGAACACTAATGCAACAAGGAATTAGTTTTCACCCACGCAGTCCTTACTATAAAGTGTGTGCAGACGTGGTAGTTAACAATGTTAATGTGATTAAACCTCACGCACATTCTATTCCTAGTCCTACTTCTTCGTCTTCGCCTTCACAGACCGAAGTTTTGCAATCGCTTGATTACGATCCCTCTGCTCTGCTCGGCGGTCCTCTACAGACAAGACCTTCAGTTTCTTCCCACGAATAGCAGCAACCTTCTTCAGAACTTTCTTCACTGTAGGTTTGATTACCTTCAGAAGAATGTCAGCGAATGGTTTGGCTAGCAGTGCTGATGTAGTAGCAACTACAGCAATACCCCCAGTGGTGATCACAACACCAGTTGGGGGTAATCCATTTAATACTTGTGTAACGATAGGTACATCACCTATCTCTCGGATACATTGGTCTCCAACCAACTTGTATCCTAATACTTCTTTGCGTCCACTATCAAACAGGAACCCCACGGGTTCTTCATCTAACTGTTTTTGAGTAGGACATTGAATGTCTACTGTTGCTGCTGATGTCTTTGGTGCTGCTGGTGTATCAGTTTTTGTATCTGAAGGTGGTTTAGTTTCTGATCCTTTGTATGCAGGTACAGGAGCTTTAGATTCCATCTTCAGCTGACCTTTATCATAATCGATAGGATTAAATGATGGTGTACCTGCATCACAGAATACTTTGACACCTTTAGGATCTACATCATTGATGTCAAAGTTGTTGTTCTCATTTTGTTCATGTGCTTCTACACATCCAGGCATGTCCACGATAGGGACCCCGATCATATTAGTGACTGGGTAGATTGGAGGGACACCAGGAGTTCGTACCTCGGGAGCAGTCCATATATTAATTGGACCGATATCGAGTGAACGAATACTAATACCCTCTGTACTAATGTCTGGAATTTCCATTAGGGTAGTTTAATAGGACCGCCTGTAGCACTTGGTACGGAAGGAATCTCTGGCATAGCAGAGTCTATCATACTAGGAAGTGCTTCTGTGATAGCGGAAGTGATAGCAGCAGTTGCTTTCTCCCTAGCACCTTCAATTAGTGTATCCTTTTGAACGTAAAGATAAGCACCACCTCCGAGAACAGATAAAGAAACTAGACCAGATAACAACGCGACACCATTAATCAATTTTTGCATCTTTCTTCTCCAATGTAGGTGATTCTTTTTCGTCTTTCTTTTTAGACGCAACGACACCGAACGTAGCTAAAGTTCCAGTGAAGACGCTGGCTATAAAAGTCGGATCGATATTTTTTTGAGGAATACCAGGAACAGTTACATAATTAAGGGTCAGAATTGCTGCTGACCATCCAAGAATAATAACTCGGACGA
>Ga0208298_1000619_pt1 | contig 14426 bp, 7 predicted proteins | sample 14BtaG_FD_184088 | JGI IMG/M metagenome (GOLD analysis project Ga0208298, IMG submission 184088) | Marine viral communities from the Subarctic Pacific Ocean - 14B_ETSP_OMZ_AT15311_CsCl metaG (SPAdes) (version 2) | ecosystem: Environmental > Aquatic > Marine > Oceanic | place: Pacific Ocean... | reverse complement strand
ATCGCGGTGTCAAGTACACCAAGTGAGATAGATCTTACAGAGGGGTGCAATTCCCCTCATCACTATTGGCTTCGGCCCTCTACGGAGGATACCCTTAGCCGTCTAGACGGTGGGATAGACCACAAATAAAAACTAAATATACTCAAAGATCTTTGAGAGTCGTACATAATTAACTCTCTTTTAAAATGGCACAACAATCATCTGATCTGACTACTTCACTTACACAGGTTGGTGCAGCTAATCTAGCGTCGTCTACAACGGCCGAAAAGCGTGCACTGTATCTGAAACTGTTCAGTGGTGAGATGTTCAAAGGCTTCCAGCACAATGCAATCGCTCGCGATCTTGTGATGAAGCGTACACTTAAAAACGGCAAATCTTTACAATTTATTTACACTGGGCGCACCACGGCGGAATATCATACGCCGGGAAATGCGATTTTGGGAAACAGCGACGGCGCTCCCCCAGTGGCAGAGAAGACCGTCACGGTTGACGACCTTCTTATTAGTTCAGCCTTCGTATATGACCTTGATGAGACACTTTCTCATTACGATCTTCGCTCAGAAATTAGTCGTAAAATCGGCTACGCCTTGGCAGAAAAGTATGACCGCTTGATCTTCCGTGCAATTGCTCGTGGTGCTCGTGCAGCATCCCCAGTAAGTGCAACGAACTTCGTTGAGCCTGGTGGTACACAGATCCGTGTTGGTTCTTCTACCAACGAATCTGATGCTTTCTCCTCTACCGCATTGGTTGCTGCTTTCTATGACGCAGCTGCTGCAATGGACGAGAAGGGAATTTCTAGCGATGGCCGCTGTGCTGTCCTGAACCCTCGTCAGTACTACGAATTGATCCAAGCTGTTGGTTCCAATGGTCTTGTAAACCGTGACGCTCAGGGCACTGCTCTGCAAGGCGGCAACGGCGTTATCGAGATCGCTGGTATCCACATCTACAAGTCAATGAACATCCCGTTCCTTGGCAAGTACGGCACCAAGTTTGGTGGTACTACTGATAAAACATCTCCTGGCAATCTCGGTGACTTCATCGGACCTGACCTGGAAGATGCTTCCGGTGCTACTGACGGTATCAACAATGACTACGGTACTGCAACCGAATTTGGTGAAGTATCTGCTGGTCTTATTTTCCAAAAAGAAGCAGCCGCTTGTGTTGAAGCAATCGGTCCTCAAGTACAAGTCACCTCTGGTGATGTCTCCGTGATTTATCAGGGTGACGTTATCTTGGGTCGCTTGGCCATGGGCGCAGATTATCTGAACCCCGCTGCAGCCGTTGAGCTGTATGTGGGTGCTACAGCTCCTTCTGCATTCTGATTTAAATACTTTATTGGGGTCTCTTCGGAGGCCCTTTTTTTTACCTTAAAAAAATATATGGCTTATCCAACCACTAATGCTCAGTTAGAGCTTCCAGCTGTAAATCAAATTCTACAGTCATGTGGTCAAGCGCCTGTGACTACTCTCGATCAAACCAACCCGGACGTTGCGATTGCTTACCAGACTTTGTTAGAAGTCTCGCGGGAAGTACAGGCGGAAGGATGGACATTCAATAAGGAAGGTCATTATGAAATGGCTCCTGACAACAATGGTGAAATACTAATTGCTAATAACATTCTGCAATTAGACCTTACCAAAAATTCTAACAATGCAACAAAGGATGTTGTACGCAGGAATGGAAAACTATATGACAAGGCGAGTCATAGTTATACATTCACAAAGCCAGTACTATGTGACATCACATGGTTATTTGATTGGGTAGACATCCCAAAACCTATTGCAGACTTCATCGTAAACCGGACTGCCGCAACTGTATCCAGCAGGATTGTTGGAGATTCAAATCAATATCAAATGCTTCAACAGAAAGAAGCGTTTGCAAGAGCCATGGCAATGGAATACGAATGTAACCAAGGTGATTACACATTCTTCGGACACCCTGGTGAAACAAATACTTACACCAGCTATCAACCTTACAACGCACTTTATCGATAAATGCCAGCAGTTACTCAACGGATCTCAAGCTACCTAGGCGGAGTATCTAGACAATCAGATGACAAGATGATGGCCGGTCAGGTCCGTGAGTGCTATAACGCATTCCCTGATGCAACCTATGGATTAACCAAAAGGCCAGGCTTTAAGCACATTGCAAATTTAGGGACAACCTTAGATGATGCAAAGTGGTTTTATATCAGCAGAGAAAGTACAGAAAAATATGTCGGATGTATTGAAGGCGGAGACTTATACATCTGGAATGTGGATACAGGAGATGCTTGTACTATCACCTATGAAACAGGGGCTCAGGACTACCTATCACTTTCATCACCAACTAAAGATGATTTTAAATTACTCACTGTACAAGATACAACTATTGTAATTAATACAAACGTAGATGTAGCAGAGATAACCGCAGTAGCTGGAACCCCTAATGCACAAGGCACACTAAATTTAACTGGAGCTATTCCAGAAACTTTGTATACAGTTACGTTACAAGGAGAAGTAATTGATGTAATATCTGACATAAACGATTCATCATTTGATGATATTCTGACAGAGAAAAGTGGGCACAACTTAAAGGAAGCAATTGAAGACAGGATTACTGCACGACAAACTGCAAATGATGCTGACTTTACAGGAACCTGGACAGTCTCAAAAGTAGGTAAAACAAGTCTACGAATCCAACGTGTGGTATCAGGAACAGCTACCGCTTTTACACTTGAAGCAAAAGGTGGTTTGACAAACGTATTCTTGGAAGCATTTCAAGATGAAGTAGCAAACGTAGGCGTACTACCAGCTGAATCATTTGACGGACACACAGTAAGGATCCTCAACACTGATACATTTGCTGATGACTATTACGCTGAATTCAAAGCAGATAATGGAACAAGTGGTCGCGGTTATTGGGAAGAGACAAGAGCACCGTACCAAGAAAATGAAGACGGCACGATTAGTGATGTTTCGGCAGGACTAGATAATACAACTCTTCCTCATGAATTAATCAATACAGCAACTGACACCTTCACGTTTAAAAAAATTACATACGATGAGAGAGCAGTTGGCGACAATGACAGCAATAGTCACCCTAGCTTTGTAAATGAAAAAATCTCTGGAGGTTTCTTCCATAACAATAGACTTGGCTTCTTATCAAAAGATAATGTAGCGATGAGCCGAAGTGGTTCATTCTTTAATTTTTACTTTACAACAGCGCAAACTGTTGTAGACGATGACCCAATTGATATTAGCTGTTCATCAGTTAAATCAACATCTCTACATGCAGTGCTACCAACTGCACAAGGTATTATTCTATTTGCGCAAAACCAGCAGTTTGTTTTGTATTCAGATAGTGGTGTATTGACTCCAGCATTAGCAACCATTAGGACCATCTCAAACTATGAAATGGACAGTAATGTTGACCCCGTAGACGTTGGAACACAAATCAACTTCATCAGTAAGACACCTGGCTATACAAGATGCTTTAGTTTGATTACTCGTGGTCAGCAAGAGAATCCACAAGTCCTTGATTTATCTCGTGTCGTAAAAGAATGGATTGCGCCAGGTATTGATCAACTGATTTCTAGTCCACAGAATTCAATGATTGCGATGGCAGCTCAGGATTCTAAGCAGGTATACATATTCCGTTATTACAACAACGGTGAAAAGAACTTGATGCAGGCTTGGGTTAATTGGAGTATGCCAGGAACAACGCAGTTCATCACGATTGAATCTGATGACATGTATGCAGTAACTAAGCAGGCAGATCAATTTACACTGAGCAAAGCTGCATTAAGCCAAAGCCCTGAACAATCCATTATTGTCAATAATGCTGGACAAAAAGTGAATCCATGTATTGACCTATATGCAACAGCAGATAGTGTGGTATATGATTCAACTACTAAAGAATCAAAGTGCTACTTACCTTATAACGACGTAAGTGAACTGACACCAGTGCTGGTGATTGCAGGTAATACAAGTACTGGTAGCTTCGTTGAATCAGGATTTACAGTCACACCAAGCCGAGGAACAGATACCACTGGAGATCACTTCATCGTTCAAGGTAAAGACCTTACAAGCGTAGCTGATGATGTTGTAGTAGGTTTTAAATATAACTTTGATATACACCTACCAACAACTTACTTTAGGCGAGATCAAGATACTGATTTTACAGCGAACCTAACAATTGCACGCATGAAATTCTCGGTAGGATTGTCTGGTGTTATGAGTTTCAAAGTAACTCAAAAAGGAAGACAGCCTTATAGTATTTCATATACTGGTGACGGTAGTACTACTACATTTAATTTCAACAAGAAAGACCTAAACTATAGTGACAGGTCAGATGTGAAGGTGAAGATAAATGGAATCGTGACAGATGCATTTAGTTTTACAAATGACACAACCATTGAATTTGATTCTGCACCTGAAACAGACTCAACTATTCTCCTATACATAGATGAATGGTTTAGCACACAACCGGTAATTGAAGCTAACGAATACTTAGCAAATGATGTACCACTTCAGAATGAAACTATATTTACAATACCTGTACATCAACGTACAGAAAATTTCAAACTGAGGCTGTTTAACAACACACCATTTCCAGTTGCATTAAACGCAATGATGTGGGAAGGCAACTACACACCACGATTCTATAAGAGAGTATAAGTATGATTTTTGGATGGTTCCAAGCAAACGAACAAAATAGGCAGAGAGAAAAAGCTGCCGATAATCAGAATGATTACAACGAAGACATGTGGGACTTCAATAATGATGAAGCCAAACGTGTCTATAAGTTTAAAAAACAAGGCCTTGAAATAACCAAACGAAACAATGAGAGAAATACTCAGTTTCAAGAGGCCATGTCTATTCAGCAATATGACTCCGCAATGGCAATGCGGAATTATCAAGAGACTGAAAAGTTCAATGCATGGTCAGCTTCTATAAGCCAGGCAGCTGAACAAGTATCTTTTAATGCCATGGCTACAAAGACAGCAGACACTCAGCAAGACCGTGCTTTAACTGAACAGCTGACTGGATTGATGTTTGATGAAAAACAAACATTACAAGACTTTGGTATGGCCACAATGGGGCTAAGCCTAAAACGTAAATCAGAACGTGCACAAGGTGCTACCAACGTACAGCAACAACGTGTAGCGGCACTAAAAGCAAAAGGTACACAACAGTCCAGAGGAAGCTTAGGACGGTCTTCAACAAAGGCTGTCATTGGCTTAATGGCTGAATCAGGAGCTAGGCAATCAGACATCGTACAGCAGATGTTATTTAATGAACAAGGTATGGATTTAGATGTAACCAAGTTACGTGAACAACTATTCCTTGATCGAGCAATGATTCAGGCAACCGAAGAGAACATTATCTTTAACGATAAAGCAGTAAGAGCTAAGTTCCTACAAGATCAGGTACAAGCTGATATGAATGCAATGGCAAACATCATGACAAAGCCAACTGCATTACCACCTATTCCAAAACCACTTGCATTACCAAGACCTGAATACCAAGACATTCTTAAGCCTAAAGAGCCGCCCAAACCAGGAGAAGTAGTAGCACAAACTACTAACCCATGGCTGGCACTAGCAGGTGATGTCGTGAATATTGCAACTGCAGCTACTGGTGCGGGTGCATTTTCTGCAGCTGGAATGAATTGGGGTCAATTCTTCGCCGGTTTATAAACTATGTCTAAATACAGAACAATGGCACAGCCCGGTAGCTTCGGTGCTGGGCAGTTAAAAACTAACGATAAGAAGCAGCGTGACATCATCAACACGATGAATGACACGTCTCAGGCGATGAAAGAGAATCAATCTTTCTTGGAGAGTCAACAAGAGCTTTACTTTAGAGCACAACAATTTGCACAAGGGGAAGAGCAAAAAGTTCGTGAGATGAACTTTGAAACTGAGACCGATAGCCGTGAAAGGCTAAGGGAATCAATTGCTCTTGACTATCAAACACAAATTGCTAATGAAGAAACAAGATCCAAACAACGTTTAGAAGGTCTAAAAGGATTAGAGAATTTCTCTAAAACTGCATTTAAACTTGGTTCTGACGTAATTAATGATGGCATTAACAAACGCCGTCAAGCATACAGCGCATTAATTGCAAGGACTGGATTAGATGGAGCCCAATTACGTGAAATCCAAGCATTAGACAATAACCTTACAGAATCTGCTTTTATGCAGAGTCAGGCAATTCTTGATCTAAAAGCTAGCGGAACATCAGACGAAGACATTAATGCTATCTACCAAAAGGTATACAAAGATAGTGGTTCACTAGCTTGGATTGATAACAAGTCTGTTGCAAGAAACTCTTTAGAAGGTTTTGAGCTAGCACTGGTAGAAGCAAAGGCAGCAAACCCAACAGCATCAGGGACAGAGCTCAAAGCCATTTACAATACGCTGTATGACACGTATGTAGGAGGTTTAGGTGATGGATCTGGCAGGCAATTTACACCAGAGTTTCTAGAGACTACTGTTAATGGCAAACTAAGAAGTGCCTTAAATAGAAAGATTATAGAAGCAACTCAACAAGAGGGGGAGGAAAATCTATCTAATGTTGAAGTTAAGCTGGGACAAGCATTTGACAACACCTATAGGGGTGCAGGCGGTGCACGCGGCTTAATGTCAATGTTGGAGAAGAATCCCAACTCAAGAAAGTCACTTGTCAAATGGTTAAATAATAGTCTAAAGTCTGGGGCAATTTCACCAACAGAAGTTGAATCGATACTGAAGTCAAAGCTAATCAACTATGAAGGCGGTGACAAAAGCTTTATTGAAGCATTTGGTGGTACAGCAGAAGTAGCTGATTTGGTGCAAACTATTAATACTAAGTATCGAAACAACGCTCAACGGCTACGCCAACGTCAAGCAAATGCAATCGGAGATACTAACAATGAAATCCTAAGAAGGGCTAACGCTGCTGGTGTTGATGATGATGGAGTAATTGATGCAGAAGAATTTGAGTCAATCAAAGCTTGGGCACTGAGCACTGGTCTTGATCCTGCAAAACTTACAGCATTAGAGCGAGTAAGAAAGGATACGATAGGTGCAAAAGAACGGACAGCACTAGAGGCGTATATCCAACAACTCAGGAAAGATGGGAATTGGAACCTGGATACGATGCGTGCTCTAGACTTGCCAACCGATTTATTTACCAAATACGAAAGCTACGCAATTGCTGGAAGCAAAATAAAGACTGATCCAAAAGTAAAAGGTTACAAAGATACCTTTAGACAAATGCTGGCAAACAACACTGCTGTTAAAGCAAGAAAGATGGAACAGTCAGCAAGTGTTTCGTTTATGGCTAATAAGTTTACTGATGATTTCAGAAATGAGATACAAGCAGAAATGGCCAAAATGGCAAATGCTGGCATTGAACCAGATTTTGACAAAGCAGCGGAGGTAGCATCAAAAACAATTGAACGAAAAATATCTGAATTTATTGATAAACCAGATAGTATTAACACTAAAACTGGTGAATACTTACCGTTTATCAAAAGTTTTAAAGATATATCAGACGATGAGCGAGCAAGAAAAACTCTTAAAAACAATATAAATACTGCGATTCAAACTAACAAGTGGAACGAAGTATACAAAGCATTAGACGAGGAAGCATTTATCGAATTTCAACAACAAAGTCAAGGACAAGTTAATCCAGTTGCAGAATTAATTGCAGCATCGATGAATAATGGATTGACTGCTGAACAAGTGCATAACAAAATTGCACAAAAATTTGGACTAGAACCACTAGACACTACATCAAGAACTAGACAAAGCATTAATGAAAGTGTGCCTAAGATCTTAGACAGATATGCTGTCTTTGATAGGGTAGAAGAACGTAGATTTGCCTGGAGTGAAGGTGCTGGTGGTTCACCAAGACGTGGAGCATATGCAGAAACAGGGGCAGGAACAGCTGCACCAGATGATACAAAGGCTTTGGTAGAAATATCAAATGACTTAGGTATTAATCCAATTGATCTTGCAACTATCATTGGTTTTGAAACAGGGGGTACATACAGCCCTGATCAGGCCGGTGGTGACGGAGGCCGCTACAGAGGTTTAATTCAATTCGGACCTGAAGAGCAAAGGCAGTATGGAATTGTGCCTGGAATGAGTTTCCGTAATCAACTTACAGCTGTAGCTCAGTTCTTTAGAGACAGGTTCGGTGGAGTAGGTATGGAGACACAAGGCGCTTCGTTGGAAGATCTATACACAGCAGTGCTCACAGGAAATCCTCAAGGAAATAGAAACGCTCCCGATTCAAACGGCACAACAGCAATCAGCGGTGTAAGAGATATGGGTGCACACAGAGAAGCAGCAATGAAAAGGTATGGGCTAAAGTAAACCTTACATAACAACTAATGAATGAAGAAGAAATGCTGCAGGGGGATACGTTCCAACTGTCAGAGGAAGATCAGCAACGATTGCTTGAAGAACAAGCGCAGATTGAAGCTGATTTAACCGCTGCAGATCAGGCAGCTGAGATCACACCACCAACGGCACCAACAGCACCTACGGATGCTGCACCAGCTGTTGAAGAACAAGAACCATTTGATAGGTCTAAAGATTATTCTTATTACGAAGCTCAAGGGATGAGTCGTAAAGAATATAACCGGAACCGACTGAAAACACTGAGTATTGGTTCTGATGTAGAAGGCTTTGCACAAGACCCTAGACTTTCGGCTGAATTGTTTACAGCTATCCCTGCTGGTATAGCTGACGCTGTAGTAGATACAGTTAATTTTCTGGTTGATCCAGAAGATGCGATGCCTGGAAAAGGGTTACCAAAGATTCCTGAGTATGAAAGTCAAGTAGTTCAAACAGTACGAGAACTGTCGGCTATTGTCATACCTAACGTTGGCATCATCGGTAGTGGTACAGCTGCGCTTTCAAAAGCCTCTAGAGGTAGCAAATTCCTAAGTGATCCATTGGTAAGGAAAGTAGGACAAACAGCCTTTGCAGCCGGTACAGGTGCGTTTGTGGACTACGTTACAGAGTTCAATCAAACTGATGACAATGCTGCAGGGGCGTTAAAGAAATCGCTTCCTAATTGGACTGGATGGATTCCAGACAACATTGCAACTTTAGATAGCGATTCAGCAGATGTGAAGCGCATTAAGAACGTCAATGAAGGCGTTTATCTGGGTGTTGGCGCAGACCTTATTTTAGGACTGGGTAAGCTTGCTAAAGGCATAAAAGGTATTACTGACAGTCTTTGGGTCGGTGAGTCTGAAAAAGGAATGAAGTTCCTTAAGAAGAATGCTGTCAAAGAGGGCTCAACGGCTGTAGAAGTTGTTGAAGCCTCAGCAGCTGGCAGACAAATTGAGCTAGATGAACTAGGTGGCTACAACTTTGACAAATCTCAGAGTCTTGATCAACCTGTATATGGTGTTCATGATTTATATGGTTACCAAGAGCAAGGCATTCGTTCACTTGACAATCTTGGAATTGTTGGTGCTTCAGTTGACGTAGTACGAATTAACAAAAACTATGACTCCGTTTATGGGAGGGTAGGAAGTGTATTTTCTGAAAGCGCTCTGAAGTATGGTCTAGAAACAAGTGAGCAGCAAAACATCCTTATTAATGGACTGGCTTCACAGCTTCGTGATGCTGACAAGTATGGATATAAAACTGCTTCAGGTAATTACATTACTCATTCTGAAATTGTAGAGCAGGGAGAAAATCTGGCATCTGAGTTTTACAACATGGATGTTAGGCAGATTAAACAGTTTCTTGAAAATAAAAACCTTACAGGAATTGATCCAGATACAGATATACCAGTCCTTAAAAGCGAAGCTTATGTAGGGGCAATGAAGGCAATCAAGATGTATATGGATGACTTCATGAATATGGATGTTGTCAAAGCACAAGCCTATACAGCTACTTCATTAGCAGGACAAGTATCTGACACCGCACAAGGTATGCGTCTGACAGAAGGAACGCCTTCAATCATCAGAGCACAAGAGCAAATCTTGGATAGGGTTGAATTCTTGATGACTCAGAAGGGTATGACTTCTTATACCCGAGGTAGAGCGCTGAACATGCTGAACTTCTGGAACCGTATGTCTAAAAAAGGTTCTGATGCGTTCAACATGGCAGAAGCAAAACGTATGAAAAATCTCATCAAGAATGAGAACAATGAAACGTTAGCTGCACTTGAAATGATCAAGCAAGATAGTGCAGAGACAATGGCAGTAATTAGAGAGATTAGTGCTGAAAGGCCAGAGATGCTTGCTCCTTTGATGTTTGCTTATGAGATGACTGACGGCAACGTCAAGACAATGCATCATCTCAACAGAACTTTGCAAAATATGACCGGTGTTTTGAGTAAAGCATTCATTGATTTAGAACCTGAAATTCCATCATTGGTGTTGAAAGGTTTCTGGTCAAACTTGTATAATTCAACGCTAGGAGCATTTGCTACTCCTGCCAAAGCAGGAATCTCTAATGCTTACCTATTGTCTGAAAGGCCAATTAGAGCATTTGCAGGAGCATTACACCAAACGGCGACAACAGGTGATACAACATTATTGAGACGTGGCTGGTATCAATACACATCGATGATTGAGACTTTACAAAGCTCACATCAATACAGCAAGCAAGTATTCAAAAGGTCTGCTTTAGATCCTTATGTGACTGAAGTTCGTGATGACATGGGCTTTAGAAATGAACAGGCACTAGAACTTGTAAATATGTATGCAGATGCTGCAGCAGAACGTGGTGAATTTGGACCACAAGTAATGGCACAAATAGTCAATGATCAGGCAGATTTAGCTAATCATCCTTGGACACGTTTTGGAACCAGAGCAATGCAAGCAGAAGATGGTTTCACACAAGCCATGATTGCTGTAGCAGAGGCAAAAGGACGAGCATTTGACAGAGTAACTGAAGGTGGCACTAAAGCTTTTGACGCTGAAAAAGCAGAAGCGCTTTATAAGGAAGTGTATGACGGTATGTTTGATGAAACAGGGTTAATCACTGACAAAGCAGTACGACATGCAGCTGGTGAAATTGCTATGAACCTGGACAGTAAAGGTAATACTTCATTGTCAGGTCTAATTAGCCATATGCCAATGGTTAAACCATTTATGTTGTTCACTAAAACACCGATCAATGATTTGGTTTTAAGTTCTAGTTACACTCCTGTTAATCCAGTACAAGCTTTTTACAAAGACTTTGGTGAGTTCGGCAGAAAGTTTGAAGAAACACCAACTGAAAAGTTGAAAGAGATATTTACTCGTAGAGGCATCACCGTTGATGAATTTTCGGCTAAGAATAAGTACGACGAACTTAGAGCTGACGTTATTGGCCGTAGAGCAATGGGAAGCATTGCAGTTACAAGTGCTGTTGGTTTGTTTATGACTGACAGGATTACTGGTGACGGACTACATAATAGGCAAAAGCAAAAAGGTCGTACAGAATACGACTGGAAGCCAAGGTCAATCAAACTTCCAGGTGGTTATTGGGTCAGCTACGACAACTTGGGACCTATGTCAAATTGGCTTGCATTAACTGTGAACATCATGGACAACTTTGACAGTCTAGAACCAAATGACATGAGCGCTTTGCTAAATAAAATGTCATTTATTTTAGGTGCTTCAGTAACTAAGAAATCACACCTAGCAGGTTTAGAAGGATTGTTTGACACCTTAAGTGGTGACTCAAGTGCAATGGCCAAACATGCAGCTAGCTTTCTAAGCGCAGGAACAATTACTGGTTCTAGTCAGCTTGCTGAAATCTCTAGATTAATGGAGCCTGGCAAGAAAGAAGTTGAGATGCAGCTTGATCAACTAATTACAAACCGACTTCCATTCTTAAAAGATACCTTGCCAGACAAGTATGACTGGATTGATGGCGGTGAAGTTGGAGTACCAGATAACTTCCTTGCAAGACTTGTAAACACCTACCTGCCTTGGAAAATTAACGGAAAAATTAGTCCCGAAAAGCAATTCTTAATTGACATTGAGTATGACGCAGTACCTACACTACAAACAAATGGTGCCGGTGTTGAGTATACACCCGAACAAAGGTCAGATATTACTAACCGAATGGGTAAAGACAAGCTATTCCAGGCTGCTATACGACGTGTAATGGCGCGGGTAGATGCTAAGAAATTTAGAAGCGACTATAAAAAAGCTGTAGATGATGGCTTAAGTCCAGATTTAACAACCTTTAATGGCGTTCATAAAGAACTAGATTTGGAATTAGGGTTAGCTATGGATAGTGCTGCAGCGGCTTCACCGTATGCAACTGAAGTACAACGTAAACAGATGGTACAAGACACTGTTGAATTGTATCTACAACGTGGGGACCATAAGGGAGCAAAAGAGTTTATGAACTACATGGAATCAAAGTTTTCTATCTAAAAGGATAAATGGCAACTACACAATCTACATACACAGGTAATGGTTCTACAACGAACTATTCTTTTACATTTGAATATATTAATGAAGCAGACGTCAAAGCATCTCTTGATGGTACTGTCACAACAGATTTTTCATTAGATAACGCAACAACAGTTGCCTTCGATACTGCACCAGATTCTGGTGTCAACATCATTATCTTTCGAGATACTGATAACGACACTAGGGCGGCAACATTCTTTGCTGGATCAGCTATTAAAGCAGAAGATCTAAATGCAAACTTTGATCAGATTACCTACGTTGCACAGGAAACTGAAAACAATGCAGTAAGTGCATTGGGCGGCACTATGTCTGGTGAACTCGATATGAGTGATCAGAAGATAGTCAACTTAGGTACACCTACTGAAGATGAAGATGCCAGCACCAAAGCTTATGTAGATGATTTAATCACTACCCACCAAGCACAGGTCGATGCAGCGGCAGCATCGGAAACGGCTGCGGCAGCTTCTGAGACTGCAGCTGCGGATTCTGAAACTGCAGCGGCCACGTCCGAAACAAACGCAGCAACGAGCGCAACTAACTCAGCAAACAGCGCCACTGCTTCGGCTACAAGTGCTACGGAAGCAGCTACCAGCGCTACAGAGGCAGCTACTAGCGCTACAGAAGCAGCAAGTTCTGCCACTACTGCCGCTACTGAAGCAACAGATGCTGCTACCAGCGCAACAACAGCTAGTACACAAGCAACTGCATCAGCAAATAGTGCAACAGCTAGCGCGACAAGTGCGAGTGAAGCAGACACATCGGCAACAGAAGCAGCTACAAGTGCCACAAATTCGTCAAACAGTGCAACGGCAGCTGCTTCGTCCGCAGCTTCGGCTCTTGCAGCCTTCGATGACTTTGACGATAGGTATCTAGGTGCTCATGCTTCAGACCCCACAACCGATAACGACGGTGATGCCTTAGATGCAGGTGACCTGTACTTCAACACTACAAACGATGTAATGAGGTTGTACACAGGCTCTACTTGGGTAACAGCCTTTGTCCCTGGTGAAGCTGAAGACATCTCATTTACAGCTGCTGGAAACATAGCAGGTACGAATGTACAGACTGCTATCGAAGAATTGGATACAGAGAAAGTAGGAAGAACAAGTGCAACTGGTTCTGCTGAACTTCCTAGTGGTACTGAAGCACAACGTGATGGTTCACCTGAAGCTGGTTACATCCGGTTTAACACCGATGTAGATCAATTTGAAGGCTATAACGGCACTACGTGGTCAAGTGTTGGCGGTGGTGCAACAGGCGGTGGTGGTGATCAATGGGCTATTGAGATGGACAACACGATCACAGAAGACTACACAATTACTACTGGTAAGAATGTTGTTAGTGCTGGACCTTTGACTATTAATAGCGGTGCAACTGTCACCGTACCTTCTGGATCTACTTGGGTAATTGTTTAATTATGACTATTAGAATTGACGGAACTAATACCGCCGCTAATCCAGGTATTACGGGAACAGACACCGACACAGGTCTGCAATTTGGAACAGATGAAGTCAGTATTGTTACTGGTGGAACGGAGCAGTTAAAGGTTGAAAGCGATGGCAGGCTGTTGGTTGGGACGTCTAGTGAAAGCGGCTCTTCAACCGTAGTTGTTAGAGGTCGCCCCGGAGTCTCAGCTGCTGAGGGTCAATTAGAACTTGGACGCAATCAACCAGCCACTACGCCTTTCGGTTCAGGAGACCCTCTAGGGAAGATTCTCTTTACAGACAATGGCTCAAATGTGTATAGCCAGATTGTATGTGAAGCAGATGGGACTTCAGCATCGGGTGACTATCCCGGACGCCTAGTGTTCTCCACTTCTGCCGATGGTGCGTCGAGCCCTACGGAGCGCATGCGGCTTTCAAGCCAAGGTGCTTTGTGGTCAGCTGCTAATACAAGTGTTGAAGCTTTTGGTGGCACCGTTCATTACAGTGGATTTCTCCAAAACCATGGTGGTCAGTGGACTTTGGGACTAACAAATAAAGGGAATGAAGGCGATAATGGACATGGCCTGTCTATTG
>Ga0208298_1000604_pt1 | contig 14693 bp, 11 predicted proteins | sample 14BtaG_FD_184088 | JGI IMG/M metagenome (GOLD analysis project Ga0208298, IMG submission 184088) | Marine viral communities from the Subarctic Pacific Ocean - 14B_ETSP_OMZ_AT15311_CsCl metaG (SPAdes) (version 2) | ecosystem: Environmental > Aquatic > Marine > Oceanic | place: Pacific Ocean... | reverse complement strand
GATTTACAAATATTCCACAATGGAACAAATAGTTTCGGAGCTGACAATTATACTGGACATTTAATATTCCAAAATAGAGCAGATGATTCTGATATTATATTTAAAACAGATGACGGAAGTGGTGGAGTTGCTACTTACCTAACATTAGATGGTAGTGAAAGTAATATTGATATTGCAGTAGATACATCTTTAGCAGCTACCAAAAAACTTTATTTAGATGGTGGTAGTAATACTTATATCCACGAACCATCAGGAGACCAAATAGGACTTGTTACTGGTGGTAACACAAGAGTATTAGTCCAAGGACATAAAACTTACATCAATTCAACTGGTGCAAATGGATTAGTTATAAATAATGATGAGGGAACTACTACTAATTCAGGAAGAATATTCTTAGAAGGAAATACCACAACTGCCTTAATGCAAGAAGCTGATGATTTTAGTATTAGAACTGGAGCAGTAACTGGTACTTCAAGTGGAACTGAAAGATTTAGGGTAAATACTTCTGGAGCAGATGTTACTGGAACACTAACCGCAACCGGTGATGTTGTGGCATACTATTCATCAGATAAAAGATTAAAAGACAATATCGTTCGTATAGAAAATCCATTAGAAAAGGTTGGTAAAATAGGTGGTTATACATTTGATTGGAACGACAAACAAGAAACTTATACAGGAAAAGATGTCGGTGTAATCGCACAAGAAATCCAAGAAGTTTTACCAGAACTCGTAACCGAAAGAGATAATGGATACTTAGCAGTCAAATATGAAAAAATGGTTCCATTATTAATAGAATCAATCAAAGAATTAAAACAAGAAATTGATGACATCAAACAAAAATGTGATTGTTTGAACAATTAACTTGATATTTATATATAATTAGAAAACCAATAGGAGTTATAATGGCAAAAGCTAAAACACAAAAAAAACAAGAAATCAAATTCACTCAAGAAGAGCTAAATTCATTAAATGTTTTGAAAGTAAGTTTCGAGAATTTACAGAATCAATTGGGTTCTATTGAAATCAATAGAATACAAACTGAATCTCAACTACAAGTTATCGAAGATGAAAAGCTTAGACTTGAAGCAGAGTATTCAAATCTAAAAGACCAAGAAGGTCAATTAGTAGCTACTCTAAATGAAAAGTATGGAAGAGGACAACTCGACCCTACAACTGGTGTTTTCACACCACAAAAATAATTCGCTCACAGAGTGATTTTGAGAATTTTATTTGATATTTATTCATACCAAATAAAACCCAATTAGGAGAAAAAAAATGGCAGAAAGAGTAGTAAGTCCAGGTGTATTTACCAACGAAAAAGACTTATCTTTCTTACCACAAGGGATAGACGGAATTGGAGCAGCATTAATCGGACCGACATTAGACGGACCGGCATTTGTTCCAACTATCGTAAGAAACTTTGGTGAGTTTGAAGATATTTTTGGTAAAGAAACCCAAGACTTTTATGTTCCATTTGCAGCAAAACAATATTTAAGAAACGCTGGAAATGTAACAATCGTTCGTGTTATGGGATTAGGCGGATACGCAAATGATACAATAGCTTTGAGTGTTAGTGGTTCAACAGGTATATTTACCTTAGCAACACTAAAACCTTCAAGAGCAAATGTAGCAGTCGATTTAACAACAACCGCACTTAGTGGTAGTGTTAATGTTCACGAAAACTTTGGTTTAACCGTAGGTGGAACTTCATATCAATTATCATTTGATTCAAGTTCAGCAAACTATATCGGTAAAACATTTAGTGAAGACGCACAAGACAATACAAAAGCAGCGTATTTGTATTCTAACCTTTCACACACACAAAATATAGCACATTCGGCATCAATAGTTTATGTAACGAATGTTGATGATGAACCCTTTTCATCAAACTATTCGGTGGCAACAACACCATCAATCACATCACAGCTTGTAAGTAATTCATCAACAGAATTATTTAAAGTTAACACTCGTTCACACGGAACAAGTCAAAATACAAGATTTAGAATCGGTATATCAGATGTTAAACCAGCAACTGATGTAGCAGGAAGTGATTATGGTACATTTAGTTTACAGGTCGTAAGACATAATCCTGGACAAACAGATGACGGAGATATTTTAGAAAACTTCTCTGGATTAAATTTTGACGAGGATTCAGTAAACTACTTACCAAGAGTAATTGGAGATACCTATACAACAATAGACAATTCAACAGGAAAGTTAACCAATAATGGTAATTATCCGAATCGTTCAAAATATGTATACATTTCTGATTATGGTAATTTAACAGGACTTTCGAAAGAATTAGTTCCTATGGGATTTGGAAAGCTAACCTTACCACACAGAACATCAGCGGTAAGTTCATCAGCTTCTTTCCCAACAGCATCATTACTTGGACTAACAGCAGCAGCTTCATCAAGTCAGGTAAATTCAAGAGGAACATTTGACCCAAATGCTTTCTATGGATTTGACTTCGGTCAAACTGCTACAAGTTCATTTGACGACAATAGTGAATACTTAGCACCACTACCTTCCACAGGAACAGGTAATGGTAGTAATGTAACTATGAGTTTAGAAAATTGTTTTGGACATAATGACGCATCTTCATTAGGTGCTACATACGCAAATGGTTCAACTAAAATCAGTTTAACAAATTCAGCACTTGGTCAAAGAAAGTTCCAAGTTCCTTTCCAGAGTGGTTTTGACGGAGATAATCCAGCAAAAACTATTTCAACTGGAACGGATATTGGTGCTACAAATTCACAAGGATTTGACTTATCTGCAGCAGATAAAAGTGGTTCAGTTGCATTTAAAAACGCAATTACAGCTATCTCAAACCCAGACGAATTTGACATTAATCTATTAGCAACACCAGGTGTTATTCATTCAATTCACCCATCAGTAACAAATCACGCAATTGATAAAGTTGAGGATAGAGCAGATACCTTCTATGTTATGGACGGCTCTCACTATTCAGCATCAGTTCAAAATGCTATTGATGATGTTGCGGCAGTAGATTCAAATTATGCAGCTACTTACTATCCTTGGGTAAAGGTATTGGATAGTGTTAAAGGTAAACCTACTTGGGTTCCACCTTCAGTAGTATTGCCAGGTGTTTATGCACAAAACGACAGAATTGGACAAGAGTGGTTCGCACCAGCTGGTCTAAATCGTGGTGGTTTAACAGAAGTATTAGAAGCAAAAACAAGACTAACCAACTTGGAAAGAGATGATTTATACGAAAGTCGTGTAAATCCAATCGCAACTTTCCCAGGTCAAGGTGTAGTAGTGTTCGGACAGAAAACACTTCAAGGTAAACCAAGTGCATTAGACAGAATCAATGTAAGAAGATTGTTGATTAACTTGAGAAAGTTCATCGCTTCTACTTCAAGATTCTTGGTATTTGAACAAAACAATAGTTCTTTAAGAAATCGTTTCTTGAATATTGTTAATCCATATATGGAACAAGTTCAAGCAAATGCAGGACTTACAGCATTCAGAGTAGTAATGGACGAATCAAACAACACACCAGATGTTGTAGATAGAAACCAATTAGTTGGTCAAATCTTTATCCAACCTACAAGAACAGCTGAGTTCATTGTATTGGACTTTGCAGTTCAACCAACAGGAGCAACATTCCCAGAATAATAGGAATATTGATTAAGAAAAACCCCCAAGAAATTGGGGGTTTTTTGTTATGATAATCAGGAAGAAAAAATTTGAGAGTTTAACCACCTAACTCACAAGGGTTGTTTCTAAATCGTGAAACTCTACATAACCCACTCGGTTCCAAATATCTAGTCACCGAAAACCCAGTTTTTAATTACTTAGGATAAATAGCAAATGTATCAGCGTATTCAGCCAATGTATTGTATTGACTTCTACGATAACCAAATTGTGGTTTACTACCACCACGATACTTAATTCTAAAATTACCAGTCATCATTAAATTTCTGATAGTTGGGTTATACCTAAATTCCATAGGAATACCCTTGTAATTGGCTTGTTCAAAGTAAGGAGCTTCATAATCTTCCAACCTAATAGGTTCTTGATTTTGATTAGCTTCATATAATTCCATAGGATTATGATTATATCTATAATGAGTAATGGTATGAGTTCCATTTTCTACATACTCACCAGCATTATTATAATACCCATAATGATTTGGTATTTCTCTCGTTACCAAAGCATCTTCATAATTCCTTGTTTTAATCGTTGTATTGTTAGTCATCTCGTTTTCCTTTATCATTATCATAACACTATAATATACAAATACTATTTGTAAATGTCAAGCTTTTTTTTAATTATTTTCTTCAAAGAGTTCTTCTTCACAATCATCACAAAGGAAAAAGCCACCGGTTTCAACACCACACTCTTCACATATTATCTCATCAATCATACTATAATATACAATGAATAAATGACAATGTCAAGTAAAAACTTCTAAAAAACTTCTAATAATTATATTAAAATAAGTTCTTTTAAGAAATCACTTTTTTTCATTTCGTTATATTTATTAATGTAATAGAAAAGAAATCTTTATAGGAGAATTAAAGTGGCTGATTTTATAGACCCAAACGAAATATTTTTTACACCATTTGAACCAAAATTATCAAATAGGTTCATTATGGAAATTGACGGAATACCATCATTTATGGTGCAATCTTTCGCAAGACCAAACATTGAGTTTGAAGAAATAGTAATTCCACATATCAATACAAAAAGATATGTAAAAGGTAGACCAACTTGGTCAGATGTGGAAGTAAAACTATATGACCCAATCGTTCCAAGTGGAGCACAAGCAGTTATGGAGTGGGTAAGACTACATCACGAATCAGTAACAGGTCGTGATGGATATTCAGACTTCTATAAAAAAGATGTTACATTTAATGTATTAGGGCCAGTCGGTGATAAAGTTGAAGAGTGGACATTAAAAGGAGCATTTATTAAGAGTGCTAACTTTAGTGACTTCGGATTTGATGCAGCTAACATAGCAGACATCACACTAACTTTAAGATACGACTACGCCGTATTACAATTCTAAGGAGAATAGTTATGTGGGCAATATTTAAAGATGACAATGATTATAATGAAAAATCAATAATTGGATTTGCAGCATTCGCAGTAATGACAATATTTGCAGTAGTTGATTTAGCAACAGGAATCATTGGAAAAGATTTGGTCATTAATGATATGGTATACAATTCATTTGTATTCATAACATTAGGGTCTTTCGGTATCGCAGGTGCTGAAAAGATTATGGGCAAAAAATAAGTTATTAATTCAGTATTAACCAAGGAGTAAATAATGGCTGAAAGTCAGTACGGATTTCCTACTGAAGTTCTATCTTTACCTTCACAGGGATTGTTATATCCCGAAGATAGTCCTTTGCGTAATGGAACCATAGATGTCAAATATATGACAGCAAAAGAGGAAGATATCTTAACTTCCGCTAACTTAATTCAACAAGGTGTAGTTTTAGATAGATTATTGGAAAGTGTAATCGCAGACAAAGGTATCAAATTAGATGACCTACTTGTCGGTGATAAAAATGCACTTCTATTAGGAACTCGTATTTTGGGGTATGGTAAAGATTATAGATGTACCATTACAGACCCAGATACCGAGGAACAAGTAGAACATACAATAGATTTATCTACAATACAACACAAATCAATAGATGAAAAATCATTTGAAAATGGAAATCTATTTAGTTTTGAATTACCAAACTCCAAAAGAGTATTAGAATTTAAAGTTCTAACTCACGGAGACGAAAAGAAACTTCAAGAAATAAATGAAACCTATGAAAATGCAAAAAAAATAACAGGTATTGACCACTCTATGACAAATAGAATGAAATATCAAATCGTATCAATAGACGGAAAAACAGACCAAAAAGAAATAGACAAGTTTGTTGATAACGAATTCTTAGCATTAGATTCAAGAGCATTCAGATTATATCGAGATAAACTAAACCCAGATGTCGAAATGGTGTTTGACTATACAAGTCAGACTGGTAAAAAACATAAAGTTGATTTACCAATAAATGTAGAATTTTTTTGGCCAGCCGCCGAGTAATAGGGCGGCCATACACGAAGAACTTTTTAACATTGCCTATTATGGTAATGGATTTAACCACGACGAACTATACAATATGCCAGTATTCTTGAGAAAGTTCTATGCTCAAAAACTAATAGACGCAAAGAAAAAAGAATCTGAACTAATCAAAGATGTTCAACGAGGAAAAAGTCAACCTCCAAGTTACCAAAAATCTTAAAACTTGATATTTATTATTGATGAAAAACAAACTTACAAACGAACAAAAAATCAACGAATTTATCGGTAAAGCACTTCAAATGTTTTTAAGCAAAAAGGCTAGCAAAACATTAAGCAACCTTCAGAAGAGCAACCCAAAAATTCAAAAATCTCTATCAAGCTTTGAAAAAAATGCACAAGAGTTAAAAGATTTATTAGGTCAGTAAGTAGTTTTTTTTTAATAATTCAATTTCACACACAACATATAAAATATGGCTAAAACAAGACAGGAAAATTTAAATCAGGTATTCGGTTCTATGGATAAGTTTGGAAAAAAACTTGATATCATAGCCGATAAACTTGATGGTATAAATAATCAACTGTCTAATTCCAGCACAGACTCAACAAAAGCATCTAAACTAACAAAAGAAAAAAACGAACTTGCTAAAAAAGAATTAAAGATTCTTGAAGATAAAGTAAAATTAGAAAAAAAACAAGCAGAAGAAAAAGAAAAGCAAGCAAAAGAAGACAAAGTAGCTGCAGATGACGCTAGAAAAAATAAATTCGCAGCTGAAGATATGATGAAAAGTTCTCTTCCAGGAATTCAAAAGTTTGCAGCATCGTTTGGAGATTTAGGAAATCTTGTAGCAGAAACAGCTTTAAATATGATTGAACAAACTGACTTTGAAAATGATGATTTAGGAAAAAATATAACTACATCAATAGGTGGTATGTTGGAAAACATAGGAAAAGCTGGAACAGATGACTTTAAATCTTTTGATAGAGAGGCGAGTGATAAAAAAAGATTAGAACTTGAAAGGAAAGGTGCGAGTAAAGAAGACTTAAAAACATTTGATACCATAGCAGATTACGCTGAATACACTTCCTTGTCTATGGAAAATGTTGAAAAAACTATGACAGGAATTACGGACTTAGGTAACGAAATTATAAAACCACTTAAAGAAATACCAGTATTGGGCCCAATGATATCAGGAGCACTCGATAAAGGTTTATCAGTAGCTACTGGTAAGATAAAAGAACAATTAGTTAATCAGATTTTTGCAGCTGGAAAAGGAACAAAAGGAATTCAAAAAGGATTTTTAGGAACAATTCCACCTATCAATATGATGGGAACGAGTATTCACATAGCAACAGCAGGAATTAGTTTATTGATTGGACTTTTAGTAGCGGCTGCCGCAGCATTAATCGGAATGACAAAACGAGCAAGAGATTTTGCTGGTGAAGCCAACATAGCATTCGGACAATCATTTAAATTACAGGGTGCAATTACAAAAGCAGATATAGCACTTTTCGGAACAGGTAAAAGTGCAAAAGATATATCAAAACAACTTATAGAAAATTTTGGAACAATAGATAATGTTACCTCTAATAACATTAAAAAAATAGGACAAATGTCCACAAGATTTGGTGTCGCAACAGACGACTTAATTAAATTCCAAAAAGGATTTTCAGATGTAACGGGAGCATCAATGGATGTTGCCAATGATGTTGTTAGAGCAGTTGGTAGTATGGCATCAGGAGCTGGTGTAGCTGCAGGTGCAGTAATAAAAGATATATCAAGTAATATGGAAGCGTTTGCAAGATTCTCTACTGAGGGTGCTATGGGTATGGCTCAAGCCGCAGTTGAAGCAGCTAAAATTGGTTCAAACTTAGGTGAGGTTGTTAAAATGGCAGACGCACTATTAAATTTTGAATCCAGTATCACAGCAGAATTTGAAGCACAAGTCTTAACGGGTAAAGCACTAAACCTTGAAAAAGCAAGAGAAGCTGCACTTCAAGGAGATTTCGCAACATTAACACAAGAAATACAACAACAAGTTGGTGGATTAGGTAATCTACAAGCAATGAATGTTATTCAAAAAGATTCTATCGCAACTGCACTTGGTATTAGTGTAGCAGAATTAACAAAGATTGCTCGTGGTGAAGCGATAGATAACGAAGATACACCAGAATTAAAAGAACAGAAAAAAACAAATCAAATTTTAATTGACGGATTTACAGGAAACAAAGAATCATTAGACAACTTAGGTAAAAAATCAGCTGATAGTTCAGGTGGTATGTTTGGGGATTTCTTATAGGATAAATTATGGCACTTATTGAATTAAAATCAAACTTAGCATCAGACCCAGATTACAATAAACAAAGTTTAGAAGAATCCAAAAGGGATAATGCAAAACTAAACCACAGAAAGTTTAGACCAGACGAGGACCAACTAATCCATAGAGAGATTGGAGACGGATACAACTCAACTAAATTGGACGGGGGATTTGTTCGTGGTGGAGCAGGATTACAAGCAGAACGAACCATTGAAGATACAAAAAGAATTGGTAAGTTTTTATTTTCACCAAAAGGAGCTTTGTTTACATTAAAACAATCCGTTTTACAAAATCAAAACAAACAAAGAAATGCAAACATTTATGACCCAACATCAATTTTAAAAAATCTACCTTCAATAGCACATTTCCAACGACACGTTAATGAAGATTTATTTTCTGAAGGATTATCATTGAGTGGTATAGCACAACAATTAATCGGTGGAGATGCCGATAACCAATATATAAAATTTATCAAAACAAAAGGAGATAAATTTGGAACAAAATATGAAAATGTTGTAGATTCAGTAACTTACTTTCAACAAAAAGGAAAGAAAAAATTACAAGTTGAGTATGGTGAGTTCGATGAAACAAAATTACCAAAAGATTTTATTAAATTTAGAATTAGAGATTTGGTAAATGGAAAGTGGATAATATTTCCTGCTTTCTTAACATCAGATATTGTGGATAATTCACAAGCAAGTTATGAAGAAATAAATTATGTTGGTAGACCAGACGCTGTTCATATTTATAAAAATACTAAGCGTTCATTTAGTATTGGATTTAAAGTCGTAGCAACCAACAAAGATGATATTAAGTTGATTTGGAAAAAAATAGATAGATTAAAAGGATTAGCACAACCAGCATATAAACCATTTTTAACCACTATAAATCCAACAACAAAACAATCAGAAACTGATGTATTTACAAGACCAACCGCACCTATGGTTTCATTAACGATTGGTGATGTATTTAAAAATACAGTTGGATACTTTGACTCTATTAGTGTAACGATACCACAAGCAAGTAATACTTGGGAAACAGAAGAAGGAACACAACTACCAGTTATATGTGATGTTTCTTTAAGTTTCATACACATAGGTAATGTAACACCAACAATAGATAGTCCAAATTATGGTAGTCAAGATTTTACAGATAATAAAGATATATTTATACCAGAAAAGAAAACAGAAACGGCTTCAACCAATCAAGCAGGGGAGCAATAAGTTATGGGTAGATATGATAAATCAAAAGTATTTAGAAATGAAAACGGAGTTCGTTATCTAAATAGAATACAATATCCGAAGATTGAAATTAGTGATAGTGATGTTATAATTACTGGACTATATGGACAACGACTTGAAAACTTAGCACACAAGTATTATGGTAATGTAGAATTATGGTGGATAATTGCCAGAGCAAACGGACAAGTTGATGGTTCCAGTTATATGGTTCCAGGTAAAGAATATCGTATTCCACAAAATCTTTCTCGTATCATAGAGGACTTCGAGGAGTTGAATAGATAATGAGTGCATTTGAAAGTTCTCAAATACACGCAAAGGTCCAACAAGCACTATTCAGAAGAATGTTGGCAGTCAATAGGTTAGTTCCTAATGGTGTAGAAAGTCCAGGTGTTGGTTCAGCACAAAATTTAAAAGATTCATTAGCAACAGGTCAAGCATTTTTACCACAGGATATCGTTGGAGATAAAAATCCCTACGAACAACAAATAATTCGTAGTGCTTTTTGTAAAGTTAGTGCCGATGTAGTTGATACAAGTACCAAAGATATAATGAACTTCTCAAGTTATATTACGGGTGGACCAGGTGGTAAAGGAGAAGCAACACAAGCAAACAGACCTATATCATTCAAAGATAAGATAAACCCAGACTCTAATTCATATCGTGGAGATACTGGTGTACAAAGTGTATCGATAGCACAAAAAAGTTATTTTATGAACGAGATAACTATCAACTGGATTTGTCCAGACCCTATGGATTTTGAAAAAAGAATACAACCTATATTTTTAAAACACGGAAGAATGATTTTTGTAGAGTTTGGATTTGGTGTAAACAGCTCCGATGAGTTTGAACAACTATCACAAATAGGAACAAAGACCTTAGAAAAACTTGATAGAGAAATACTATTATTAAATTCAGCTCACCCAGACAAGTATCAAGTTTTTAGAGGATTGGTAACCAAGTATGATTTTAAGATTACCGACTATGGTGGATATTCCGGAACTATAACTTTATCTTCAAAAGGAAAAAACATATTAGAAACACCAATCCAAAAAGCAACACAACAAACATCCACTTCAACATCAGCAGAACTCGGAGTAAATGATTATAAAAAGAAACTAAAAGAAAAAATTGAAAAAGAAAAGAAAGATAGTTCTACGGACAATGAAGAGGGAACAAGTGCAACTGAAAAAGAATTAAAAGAAAAGTTTTCCAATACAGAAGTTCACTTTAAAGCAGTTATTGAAGCACTACCAGAAGTTGTAGATGCGTATGTAAAACAAGCTCCGCTCGTGGGAGTTAGTATTACGAAAGACAATAAAGGTAAGAAAGACGCTGTTATACCACCAGCAAGAAAGTTAAATTACCATTATAAAAATGGTGCGATGAACTACTTTTTTGGAGCAGGTTATGATATAAATCCTGACGACGACGTTTGGTTTGGACCAGTAGTTACAAAGTTATATGAAGAAGTTAAACAAGCTGGTGGTGAATTAGTAGATAGTAAAGAAACATTTTGGATGAGAACTTGGGGTGGAGTAAAACTTTTAGGAACTGCAGTATTTTCTCCAATACTTGCTACTGGAGCTGCAATCGGTACTGGTGTTAGAGCACTCCTTAAAGTAGGAAAAATGGCAGGGGAAGAATTATTTGAAAGTGAAATAAATGACAAACAAGAAAAATCTACACACTTAGTTACTTGGGGTTGGTTTGAAGACCACATACTAAATTCATTTTTTCAAGTTCAAGCATCAACAAGTAATGGAACTCAAACACTACAACAAATTCGTAGTGTTCATTTACCTTACAACTATGAAGTAGAACAATACAATACAGAAGAAGGAAAAAAAGAATCTCAAAGTAATAGACAAACTAAATCCTACAATGAAGCTTTGAAAGTAGAAAGAGAATCACAAGAGGAAGGAAATGAAGCTTCAACTGAAGAGGAATTTCAAAATGCACAAAGATTAATTGAAGCTAATGACAAAATGTCAGTAGTTTCAGACTTTGAGTATTTTGTAAGTAATCGTTGTGCAAATAGTCCTTCATTACAAAGTATTGGATTAGATAGTGTTGTGATACCAGGACAAACTAATAAATTCTATGAAGAAGTAGTGGTTAGTGGAAGTCAAGTAGAACCAACTCCAGACCAACAGCTGGACGCAGGACAACTTCTAATAGCATTTGGAACATTTCTTGGAACTGCTATTGGTACAGCAAATCCACTTAGTTTGACGGCAGGTGCAACTTATTTATTCGTAAAAAGAAATGAAAATATTGACCAGCAAGTTGTAAGACAATTATATCAAGAGATTAATAAGGTATTTCCAAACTTTAAAGTTGATGATAGTATGGAAAGTGGATACATTAGAAATTTAGTTTTTGATGTAAAGTATTTACAGGATAGTTTTAAAGACATTACAAATTTAAAACAAGGATTACGAGATTTCTGGGCAAAAGTAAAAACCGATATGTTTGATTACAATGGATTTCAAATAACACAAGACTTATCTGATGACGGAAGAGTAGGAATTACAGACACCAAATATCAAAATCCAATAGAAAATGCAAAAGATTTATTAAGTTCAAAAAAACAATCACAAGCAGAAGAGTTCGCAGATGAAAAAGCATTATCAAACAAAATGTTTTTCTTACCAGTTTATACAAAAAACTCTATTGTTAGAAGTTTCTCAGTTGGTTTAAAACTAACAGACAAAGCAGCATCTATGGCTGCACTTGGCTCTAATTTCGGAACAGATGGTAAAAGTCCGACATATCATTATGATATAGGTATTGAATCTTTTGCTCAAGCAACCGCACTACAAAGTGGTCCTGATAAATCAGCAAACAAAGAAATTGCGGATGCTTATAATCTAACAAAAGAACAAGTAGAACGAGAGCAAAAATTGAAAAACTTAGTTGTGAATGATTTACATACTTTTGTTGGTGGAACAGATAGAGTTGGTTCAGGTGCAGTTACTGAACACGGAAACAAAACAGGTCAAACAGGTAAGATAAAGGATAACATAGAGGGTAAAGGTGTAGACTTTTCTGGTGTATCGGAAGTTTTAAAAAATATAGATGATATAAATAATGAACTTGAAAATCTTGACGATACAAAAAATAAAGATAATGTTGAAAAAGAAAAAATAGTTTCCATATACGATAACAAAGGTAGAATGAAAAAAAGAGCTAAAGAACTGATTTCATCTACGATAAATAAAAGTTTAGGTCCAAATCCAAAACAAGAAGGACATTACAATTTAAACAAAACCATAATACCAATAGAATTATCACTTACATTAGACGGGATAGGTGGTTTACGAGTGGGTAATATGTTCAAAACAGACTACTTACCAGAACTATATAGAAAGTATTCATACTTTACAATAACTGAAGTTTCTCACGCAGTTGGAATGAGTGGGTGGACAACTGATATTACTGCTATGATGAAGTTAGATAGAGTTAAAATGATTGAGGACGGACTTATTACCAAAAGAGGTGGTAATGTTTCTACAAAAGCAAGCAACGAAGAACTTTTACAAAATGCACAAGACGCTGGTCGTGATTATTATTTTAATAATGAAGGAAAATATACGGTAATTGAAAAACCAACAGACGAACCAGACAAAACAGCTGAGGAAAAAGAACTAATTCAACCAGTAGAAGAAACAATCATCACAACAGAACCTACAACAAAAAGAACAGACGGAGTAAGACTAAAAAGTGGAAAGGTTTTATACCCAAGAGACAAAGGTTACGAAGAAGCTAACATTGTTAAAAAAACAGAACTTAGTAAAAAGTCAAATAATTTTCAAGGTGAGTTTAATTTTAATTCAAGTAAAGGTCAAGCTTACAAAAGCGGATAAATAAATTACATTTTGATGTTATAAATCAATACTTATAATAAATGGTTATAGTAAATACAGATATTCTATTCAACCAACTTAAACAACAAATACAATCAAAACCATTTGTATTATTACAAATGTATTCAGATGTTCAGAAGCATCCACAGGAAAATCGTGTTAGTTGTTATTGGGTTGATTTTCAAGACGAACAATATATTGTTCCAGTTCATCATACGGAAAAATTCCAAGACACCTTAGAAATGATTAAAACCGACCAAACCATTTATGTTCAAGACTTAAAGCAATATCATCACAACACATTAGTATTCGGTAAAGATATTAAAGATATGAATTGGTCTTACTACCAACAAACTAACCAACCATATGATACCGAACAACACTTAACCAATGCACATCATCATCAATACAGATTACATTATGATAAACAAAACATTAATGATGTCGTTCCTTTAGTGAAACACGCAGAATACTTTGAACCAATATCACGAGAACTATATAAGTCATACGAACAACAAGACCAAACCATACTGGAAAACCTATACAAAATAGAAAGAAATGGATTAAAGACTTATGAAAAAATCATTTATTCAGAATACAATCCATACACTTCAACCGGAAGACCAAGTAATCGTTTCGGTGGATTAAACTTCGCAGCACTAAACAAATCAGACGGAAGTAGAAAACAATTCATTAGTCGGTTTAATAATGGAGTTCTGGTTGAAATGGACTTTGATGCGTATCACTTACGATTAATCGGAGAGATTATCGGCTACGAGTTCCCACAAACATCAGTCCACGAACATATGGCAAAACTATATGGATTACCTTATGAAGAAGCAAAGGCATTATCATTTAAGTATTTATACGGAGGTATCACAGATGAGGTATCAAACAATCCATTTTTCTCAAAAGTAAACGATTATATTAAATTACTTTGGAATGATTATAAAACTAACAATTTTGTTCAATCTTATATTTATAATAGAAGAATATATAAGAAAAATCTACAAGATATGAATCCTAATAAATTGTTCAATTATATGATACAATTAATGGAAACAGAAAACAATATTAAGATTTTAAATGTATTACAACCTAAGTTACAGAAATACAATAGTAAACTAATATTGTATAACTATGACGCATTTTTATTTGACTTTGATACCAAAGACGGATTAGAGTTTTTAAAAATGGTAAAAGAAACCATAGAGAGT
>Ga0208298_1000603_pt1 | contig 14694 bp, 19 predicted proteins | sample 14BtaG_FD_184088 | JGI IMG/M metagenome (GOLD analysis project Ga0208298, IMG submission 184088) | Marine viral communities from the Subarctic Pacific Ocean - 14B_ETSP_OMZ_AT15311_CsCl metaG (SPAdes) (version 2) | ecosystem: Environmental > Aquatic > Marine > Oceanic | place: Pacific Ocean... | reverse complement strand
AATATCTCTGCTCCCTTACGTTGAAGTTTATGCCAGTAACGTCTTGTGGAATACCAACTAACTTCTGTTTCTTTATCTTTTGTGTACCAAAGATAACACTTGTATCTGAGAAATCCAAAGCCCTGTTTGGTCTCCATACATACGCCACGTTATCAGCTTTGTCGGCAAACGTACCGCCACCCTTAATCTTATTGACATCAGGCTTGTAATATCTGCCATCCTCAGTCTTTTGTGGCGTTACTTGATGCGCTACTAAATTCACACTAATATCGTTATCTATTGCAAACCTCTTTAGTTCGGACATAAATCTACTGATGTACAAGTCTTCTCTTTCGCCAGAAAACATCTTATGCTGAACTGTATTGTAGGGGTCAATAATTAGCGACCTTATTCCTTTTTGGCGTACTAAGAATTTAGCACGTTCAAAGATATTCTCAAGTGTAAAGAACTTCTTAGGATAGATAACAAAGAAGTGTTTCTTCACAAAGTCAATACCTGCCTTATACTCTTCTTCAGTCATCTGGTGTGAATAGTATGGGTCAGCACTTTTACCTATGTACATCTCTATAATATCATTGAAGAAGTCTCGCATAGGCATATTCTCTGGCGTAAAAATACCAAACTTCCATCCATCGTGAAACGCCTTTATAGCTGCAAGTTGATTAAGAAACAAACTCTTTCCCTCATTCTGATACCCTGTCCAGATAGTAATCTCTTGCTTTCTCCAAGTCCACGCCTCATCTACAGCAGGAATGTAAGTAGTTGTACCTCTTTCCTGTCCATTGTGAAATCCATCTAACATAGACTCCATAACGTCTGTCACTTCAAACACACCCTCTAATTTAGGGTCTTGAGCCATTTTAAGGCGATTTCTGAGACTTTCTACGCCCTCTTGTAGTAGTAACTCATTAGCATCCTTAAAAGGTCTTAAATCAACTATTTTACATTTATCTGCGCCAACTCGTCTAAGTAGTTCTCTTTCTAACAATCTGCCATTATCATCATTATCAGTGGCGATATATACTTTCTTCGCCTGTTCAAACACTTCGTAGCAATTAGAAATACACTCTAACTTCTTATCTATATTCTTATCTCCTACGTTTGGCGCACCCATATTTACTGAAGTATGGAAATCAATACCAGTGACTTCCCACGATAATGAATCTATTTCGCCCTCACATATAACAATAGATTCAGCGTTCTTCACTCTATCGTAATTGTAGATAATAGGTTTAGCATCTTTCGCCTGAGTAAATGTTTTACCGTTTATACCTCTTGTTTTGTAGTTTATAAGTTCGTTATCCTTTAAGTACGCAAATGCAATACTCTTGTTGTCTTTAGTAGAGACAATCTTATTGTTGTCAATAACTTCATTAGTGATACCTCTATCGTTTAGGAATTTACGCCCTTCAGCAGTAAGACTCTTCATATTACTTTTACTTGGCGACTTATAAACTTTCTTAGGCTGTTCCATAACTACATATTCTTCTCTACTATTCACTGTTCCTTTGTCTCCACACTTGTGGCAATTATAAACTCCTTTCGCCAGATTAATAGAAAGACAAGTATCTTTCCAATTCTCTTTACCTAAACTGGCGCATTTAGGACATCTAACCTTTTGCTCTACACCGTTTCCCTTCGGTTGTATGCCTAAAGCTAAAAATTTTTGTTCAATCGTTTGCATATTAAAATATAATTTTGTTTTTTATAAGTATATATAGTACAATGTATAGTATTTAGTACATTGTATAGTATTTTATTTACTTACTATACAATGTATTCTACTATACATTGTACTAAGTATCATACGTTGTATCACAGAGAGAACGATATTTCGGATTAACATAAATCTTACGCTCTTTACCATCATTCCCTACACTCTTAGTAACCCTTGTAACAAACTCTTTCTCCTCAAGTCTTGTAAGGATTCTATAGAAAGTCCTGTCTTTGATATCAAGACTCTCGCATATATGTTTACTGGTGGCGTAACAGTACCCTGTCTTATTCGCCAATGAGCAAACGTAACTAAATACAGCGTTCTCTTGTAGATTCAAATCTAAGTCGCTCATAATTAATTTTATAAATTTAGGTTTCATAATAAAAAAGGGGAGGCGAACCTCCCCTAATTAGTTTAGAAAGGGAGGTCACTATTCTCCTCCACAGCTTGTTTAACTGGAGCACCTGCCTCACCTTTAGGCTTCCAAGTGTTTACTTTGACATTGTGAGTCTTACCATACATCGGCTCTTTCTTGGGCTCGATAGTAAGTCTAACGTATCTTTCTCCGTTATACTCGTACCAGTGGTCTCTTAGTTTACTTTCAGACACGCTGAAGTTAATACCACTGAAGTTGTCTGGTTTTGTACCAGTTCCTACATAAATTGCTTGTTGATTATCCATATTTAAAAATTAATCGTTTAATAATTGTTCTACTTTCTTACTTACTTTGTACTTCTTTCTAATGTCCTGAATAGACACTTTACCAGACTTTAATGCAGATTTGGCGTTATTAAATTTATCGCCATTATCAGGCAACCAAGCTAAAGCCTCGTTAACGGCATTTGTAGCCGTTTTACCGTGAGTATTTGTTGCATCTGAGTCTTTGGTATCGTCAATAAGAAATAAGCCGTTTAAAGCGTATTTCCGTGCATAAGATGAACTTGACCCAAATGATTGAGCGATGTCCATACCTTTCCTGTTAATGTCAATTCCAGCCTGAGCACTAACCTCAATAGTATCTTTACCATCAGTGATTTTTGCTGTAGCTGAAACCATCGGAGCTTGTGTAGTATCTACATAGTCCGATATAGTAAGAGCAAGTTTGTGCTCTACTAATAGAGGTTTTACTGCCTCTAAGATGTCCTCACAACTACGGTAATTGTACTTACCGAAATTGTTTCTCTGATTCTTCGGTGCTTTCAGTCTCCCCTGAACATCCACCAATTTCTCGTATATAGTCATAGGGCAAATGTACAAATCCCAACTGACACCACCAAACAATTACTGAATTAAATCGAAATTATTGAAGTTTTCTTTGTATTTACTGTCCTTTGACAGCTTATATCCAATCTGACCTATGTTCTTTAATATATAAAATCCTCTTTCTTTATCATTCCATACAGCGAAGTAATCAACTTCCTCTATTGTGTATTTTTCTTTTATACCTTTTCTTATAGTTGTGTGAGGGTTTTCGCCAGTGAAGTATTTAATCTGTATCTTATAGAATGTATTGTCCTTCTCTAAAACACAATCATAAGGCGAAGAGTCAAGTAGTGGCATAGAAACATTAAAGCCGTTCTCCATAGCTCTTGTGGCGAACTTATATTCAGCAAAACAACCTTTTTGGTTTCCATTCATATTACTAATATACAAAAAAAAAGTGACAACCTTACAGGGCTGCCACTCTTCCGATTGAACAAAATCAAATATAAAGGACTAAACAGAGAAAAACTTTATATGTAACAAATATACCCTATTGAATTCACAAAGGGGTATTGAATTCATAAAAGTTATTAACGCCCTTGTCCACGATACTTTTTCTTATAACCCTTCTGACCTACAGAAGCGTTCTTAGAATGTACGTTTGGGCGTTTAACTTTACTCTTTGTTTTGTATGTACTAACTATCTTTCTTGCCATTATTTTTACCTTTTTCCCAAGTTCTTCCCACAAAGTACGCACCGTAAACAGTAACGAGGAGTGTTTGAAATATAGGGATATATTCTTTCTGTATTGTAAACTGTCCAATGTTGCCATCGGTAAATGCCAGTAGGGTAAACATCGCTGTAAGAAACACCATAACAAGCGGTCGTATGTTTTTTGACAGAAACGAGTCGCTTTGCATATCCAGTTTCCAGCGTTCTGTAACTTGTGTTTGAGCATCATTATCTGCTTTTTCTAATAGTTCTTGTATCTTTTGCTTTGCAGCAAGGCGTTCTTCATCAGTAGTTGTTACTTTGTCTATAACATCTCCTATGTCTTTTACAAGACCACCAGTAATTAATTGAAGTATCTTTTTCATTAGTATGTCCAGATTACTTGTTCGGACTTATCTTCATCGTCTATATCAATATGTATAAAGTTGTTTGCTATTCCGATACGAGTTATTCCGTACTCTATAAATAGGCGTACCAAGTGAAATCTATCTCTTGAGTTGGTACACGCCACATCACAAGCTAAACCTTTTAGGTGGCTTGAGTTAGGTGTTCCGCCAACCTTAGTATTGTGAGATTCCGTTCTGTACCCTGAAGTAATGTGTATGGGTCTTCCGTAGTGCTCACGAACCTCCTCAAGTATCTCAAGGAGTTCTTTACTCATCAACTGTCCAGAACCTTGTATATCTGGCGAATCAAATTCGTGGTAATTAAAGTATTTCATTAAAACCTTTATTAGTAATGTTTATAATTAAAGTATTTCATAATTTATCTATTACTTGTTGAATCTCGTTTATGTCCACGTCTAATTTGAAACTAAGGTCAGCAGCCCATTGTCTAATTACTTTTTTGTCTTTCATAACGACTATAGTGGGTACTGTTTGAACTTGTCTTTTTAGAATAATACCTTGCTCTTCAAGCCAAACAAACCTTACATTACAATTTCTTAAATCGTTTAAATCAACATTATGTTTCTTATTCCACTGTGAATTAATGTGCAATACAGTAATATCAAATGATTCTACCTTACCTAATGATGTAGGAGTAAAAAGTAAAAACGCTAAGACTATTAAAGCTCTCATCTTAATTCATATACACGCTGCTCAATCAGTTCAAGTTTCTCAAAGTTCTTTTCTATAAGCTCACGATTATTCATAATCTCTGAGCGTATGGCGTTATCTTTTAGGTCGTACTCTTGTCTTGAGATAACAGGTTCAGGTAATTCCATAGCTCTATCAATCTGTGCCTTTAAGCTAAAGTAAAACGCTGTTACAGTGCTTATACCAATAGCAAGAGATACAATAGTTTCTATGCTCATACTGAATTTAGTATCTTTAGACAACTCTGACATTTCTTATATATTAAGAATTAAACGACCAACCTGCAAAGGTATGTACACCATTACCCTCAACAGATATCTCTTTAGACTTCCAACCATAAGGCGATTCGTCTAAACCATTCCACAACACATCTACTGAATAACTATCAGATGCTACACCATCAGTTTCTATTTCGCCTTCCTCATCAAAGGTAGGTTCTGTAACCCATAGATAACCAAGTTTTACTACTGTGTGATTGTGAGATGGGTATTCGTTTCCATCCTCATCGGTTTCGTGTGGAAGAGCAGCTATTTTCTCTTCTGCTTGTTCCTGTGAGTCAAACTCGTACTTTTTAAATAAATATCCCATTTTCTTAACTTGTTAAATTTTGAAGTTCTGTATCTGTTAGTGCTGTGCTGTATAATCTTGTTTCAATTACTTTTAAAGTTTCTACAATATCTGATGCACCTGCTGCGCCACCGCCTTGTTGAAAGAAGTTTAAGTTTGATGGTGGCGTAGAAGAAGTATCAGAGGATTTTTGAACGCCATTTACAAAAACCTTAGTGTTATTTGAATCAAACCTAAAAGCAATTTTATATGTACCTGCTGATGGAAAGACACCATCTACTGTACTGTCTGTTGTAGTGCTTCCTGATGCTCTTACATAAGTTCTTAAATTATCGCCACTCTCTATACCAAAAAACACCCAATCATTTGTACTTCCATTATTACTTAAACTAAACCTAAGGTTACTTGAAGAAGTATCAGTAGTAGATTCGCCTAACTCTATTTCAGTATATAAAACACCTGACGAAGATAGTACGTTAGATAAATTACCTTGTGAGTTTCTTTCAGCAACCCTTGTTACACTTGACCCCTCTGTTGGTATATAGCTTGTTGCGTAGCTTCCTGTTTCAAATTGCATACCCCAAAATAACATTCCACTTGTGTCATCACCTGTAATAGTGCTTGTGCTTCCTAATTCTACTTTAATTTGACCTACGGAAGTAGATGCTGTTTGATAAGTTGCAATACATCTATACCAACCACTACCGTAGTTAATCATAGAAGCTGTTATCCCACTATCAGCAGATATAACACTTCCGTTTTTAACGTCAAAATATGCAGAATGATTAGAGCCATCATATATAATAAAGTGAAACTGCTCGAATAAGTCATCTGTAAATTTTGCAAAAACACTAAAAGTATTGTTAGTTGCAGCATAAGTTAAATTTGTACGTCTAAAAAAATGGTTTCCTGTTGAATTGCCACTTACTATTTTATCAGCAGTAACAGAGCCATCAGGTGAAACACTATCGTTTGCTGTAACAGATATTAAAGATTTGTTCCAATATCCATTATCAAATTCTTCTGACCTTTGTAGGTTGTTCGTTCTACTCGGTTCAAGTAGTAGATGCCCACTTGTGTTATCTAAAAAGTCAATACGAGGTTTGCCACTTGGCACTGTTTCAATTAACCCCTGTCTATTAAGCGTAGTAGCTGATGATGCCCTTGTAAAGTCAAAAGGCAAAGGTTTAAAGTTATTGTTTTCGTCATTATACGCTAAGGCATAGCCATCTTTGACTGCCCAATTACCATTACCGAATTTAAAAGTATTTGCCATTATTCTATTGTATATAATTGTCCTGTTGCCATAGCATTAAAAGAATCCCAACTTGTAAGCGTTTCAAGTTCGCTGTCGGTTAGGGCTGTTTTGAAAGTCATTAGTTGTTTAGTTTTTCCGTAGAAAGGGATTGAAGAATTGTTATCAAAATTTAATGTAGATAAACTTGTACTAAACGAACCAACCCCTGTTGATGATACAGTTTTAAAACCATTAACCCATAAGTAATTAGTGCCTGTTGAATATGAAACAGCTGCCTTGTTAAATTGTAATATGTTTACACTTGTACTTGGTGTTGATGGACTATGCGCTACATTATTAACTTCCTTATAAAAGTATATACTGTTTGAAGTATTTTTAAAACCAAAATTTATTAAATTATCTGCGTTGCCTCTTAAATTAATAACTCTATAGGTGCTATCATTAGCAAGTGCCGATATTTCAGCAAACAAAACCCCTTCGCTGTCGTTAAACTCTGCACTTGTACCTGAACCATTACAAACATCGGCTGAACGGGTTACCTGTCCTGAAGTAGTTTTGATATAAGAAGTTGGATAGCTTCCAAGTTCAACTTGACCACCCCATAAATAATAAGTAGATACATTTGGTTCGCCACTTTGTATCAATATCCTATGTGATGCAGTTGAAGTTGAAGTAGTTAGTGTTGTCATCGAACATCTTACCCACCCATTACCATAATCAACAATATCAAAAGTAGGCGTTCCACTTGTAACAGTATGCGTTTTATCGGTTAAATTAAAATCTACATTTTGAGAAGTAGAATAAGCACCACCACTAAGCGATATAGTTAATTTATCTGTTGAACCTGACTTAAAAAATATAGAGAAAGTATAATACTGCGAACCTGTTAAAGATATTGTTTGCTGTATAAATTCAAAAGTTGCACTACTTGAAGTATATAAGTCAGCTGTTTGTGAACCATCAGGCGAAACGATTTGATTTGCAGTAACACTTGATGACTGTTTTACCCAAGATGAATTATCAAATTCCTCTGACCTTAATAATATGTTCGTTCTTTGTGGCTCTAAAAGTAAAGCAGGGCAATCCTGTACTACGCCATCAATTAAAGGATAATCTAAACGGGGTACGTTTGTAGCAACGCTTTCTATAAATCCATCTTTGTTTACTCGTGTGGCACTTGAACCCCTTGTGGCGTTAAAATCCCCATCGCCATTAGCAGGTAAAACAGAATATAGGTTGTCTGTCGTTCCTGCTTTATATCCACTTGGGATTAACACTACACCTGCATTATCGTATATGCTCATTAGTTTAAGATTAAAGTTTCTATATTTTCCATAATACTTTGAGTACCCTCAGCAGTTCCATTGTCTGATAACACTCTGTTTGAATAATCCATAGCTACACCAATTATCTTATATTGGTTCTCTTGCTTGTTTTCTACGCTATCTAAATCAACAGCTTGTGTTATACTAATATAACCAACTTTTGTTGAATCTGTTGCATTATAGCTGATTTTAGCTGTGTTAGCTACCACACTACTATTTGCAGATACTCGTGCATCTGTATAGTAAAGGTTTGAACCTTCACTTACATTAGAGGTGCTTAATGATACTGCGCCTGTCTGTCCGTTTACGCTATCTACTGTATTGACCTCTGCGCCTGTTTCAATACCTGCTAACTTAGTAGATGAAGTGCTGTCAAAACTTATTTTAGCGTTGTTAGTTGTGATATCACTCGCTTGTTGGGTGGTTATACCTACTTTGGCGTTATTCGTTGTTATATCGTTTGCCTGTTGCGTAGTAATACCAACCTTTGCTGTATTGGCGGTTATAGCATCTGCCTGCGCTGTTGTTATACCCAATTTAGCTGTGTTTGCAGCTACACTTGTGTTAGCAGATACTCTCGCTTCTGTGTAGTATAAATTAGAGCTACCCTCAGAAATCTCGTCTGTTGATGTGGGATTGACTTCTGCACCTGCTTCGATTCCTGCAAGTTTAGTTGCATCGGCTGATGGATAACTATTCTTTGCAGTGTTCGCTGTGATTGCATCAGCTTGGGTGGTTGTGATACCTACCTTTAAATTGTTAGTAGTGATATCAGATGCCTGTTGTGTGGTAATGCCGACCTTATCGTTATTGGTTGTAATATCACTTGCTTGTTGTGTAGTGATTCCTACCTTAGATGTGTTAGCCGTAACATCAGAGTTTGCAGATACTCTTGCATCAGTAAAGTACAAATTAGATGTACCTTCTGAGATATCGTCTGAATCGAGAACTACATCTCCTGTTTGGGTGTTTACACTATCAACTGCACCAGCACCAGTTCCAGCTCCTATATTATTTCTTATTGCAGATTTATCACTATCTGATATTGATGTAGCAGCGACAAGAGAGGAAGTGACGTTAGTAGAATCTGTTACATCAGCGTTAGCTTCTATTCCAGACAGTTTAGTTGAGGAGTCACTATCGAAACTTATCTTAGCAGTGTTCGCAACAATAGCATCAGCCTGTTGAGTTGTTATACCTACTTTTGATGTGTTGGCGTTAATAGCACTCGCCTGTTGGTCGGTTATTCCTGTCTTGGCGGTATTGGCTGCAACCGCACTATTTGATGCAACACGAGAGTCCGTGTAGTATAAATTAGTACCTTCATTAACATTACTTGAAGTAAGCGTTACAGAACCAGTCTGACCGTTTACAGAAGTCACATCGTTTACTTGCGCACCAGCTTCTATTCCAGCTAACTTAGAAGAGCTCGTAGAATCAAAACTGACCTTTGAATTATTAGTCGCCACATTAGATTCAATAGTATCTAAATCTACAGCTTGTGTAACGCTTATATTAGCCACTTTCGCTGCGTCTGCTGAAGGATAAGTGTTCTTAGCTGTATTGAGAGCAATAGCACTTGTATTCGTGCTTATATCGCTTGTATTGGTGCTTATATTAGACGTATTCGTGCTTATGTTAGCTGCGTTTGTATTTACGCCAGAATCAACGTAATCTTTTACTGCTGCTGAAGTGGGTATTGAACTGTCGTCATCATTGTTAGATATACCATCAGCCTCATCTACAAACTTAGTGATTGTAATGTCTTCTCCAGTATCTTTCAGTGAGCCAAACTCAGTAGTGCCAGTAACCTTTATAGAGCCATCAGTATTTATAAATACGCCTGTTTGATTACCATCGCCATCAGTAATTTCTACCTGACCTGTAATCTCAGCGTTATCAAGGGTCTTTAGTAATCCCTTGAAAGTATCTTTTATCTTTTTGTTATTTAGTGTAGCCAATGTTCTCTGTTGGTTTTACTTGTTTAACTCTCTTTTCTAAATACTTCTTTAACTTTACTATGTTGCCTTCTTTAGGCTTGTACTTACTTATAGACTCCATCCGTGAAATAATACGTCTTTATCTGGGTAAATATCCTCATTATTGTTTGTATAATACTCTGGGAACTTCTCATCTGCGTGGAAGCTCATATAGTCTATAAAACGCTGAGTGTAGTATTCTGCGTAATCACGCTCTCTATTAATTAGTAAGTCAACCTCTTCTTTACTGGCGATTGTACTATTCTCAGAGTTATGCTTATATACGCCACCATTAGCGATTGTGTACGCTGCAAAGGGTAGATACTCTGCCATAGCATAGTGAATAAGCATAGGTTGAATATAGTCGTTTATCAGCTCTAAGTAATCACCAGACAAGCTACCTCCAATAATATCAGAACTAATCTTATCGTATAAGTCAGTACCCATAAAATTTCTAACGTGAATCTCTTGAGCTATGTGTATGAACTGAATAAACTTATCAGTGTCCACCGAACCGTTAAGTGCGGTGTTCTTTACAAGGTCAGCTCTCTTTATAAATAGTGCAGTTGCCATATTATTCTTCTTCTTCTATTTGAGGTTCTTCATCAACTTGGTCTTTCTTTACACCAGTTTCTTTTTCTATTTCACTCTCAGATATAGCATTTGTCAAGTCAGTAAACTCAAGTGGCTGTAATGTCTTGAAATAGATATCTAATTCAATTCCGTTATACATAAGCACTTTCTCTAACTCATCTAAGATTGTTACTTGCATAGGTCGAATAACAGTGTTATCCATAAGTACAGAAGCCGTTTGAAGCTCTTCTGCGTTGTTTCCAAGTCCGCTTGTATCTTTGATACCAACGAGCATAGGAGAGACGATTCTGTGCGATACCATTACCTTTCTCATAGATTCATCAGACAAGAATTGATATTGCTGATGAGCGTCAGATAACTGTACAGGGTCTATTGTAGCTGCAAGTTCTTTAGAGTCATTAAACGCCAAGATAAATCTACCTGCGTTAGAACTACCGCTAAACTTCTCTACAATACTTCTTTCAATCATTTCTCTCTGCTCTTCTGGTGGTACTCCGTTATTGAAGTTAATAAGCATAGAAGGAGCGAGTCCATTTTGAATGTTATTGATATGGTAGTTTGCAATCTCTTCTTCGAGCTCTGCATACTGTAAACCACCCTGATAATCTACTGGCGAATAGTATTTGTAACCAGCACGATAAGGCTTGATGTACAATATCTCAAGTGGCGACTTAGAGAAACCAAATGCAGGTATTCTCTTTAGCTTATCAGATTGCTTATATTCCGCCCAGTTAGAGTGGTAGAAGTAAGCCTCTATCTCACCTTTTGAATTGCACTTCTCAGCTCTAAGTGTCTCTACAGGCATATGCTCAACTTGAGCAATCTTCTTTCTGTCTTTGGTGTATATGATTTGAAGTGCAGCTTGACCCATCATTTTGTAGTCGTAGCATATCTTCTTCATACAGTCCTTAGTGAGAAGTTCTTTCATCTCATCGTACTGACTTTCATTCTTATCGCCATCAGTAGCATCAAGTCCTTTACCGTAAATCATTTCTGCAATACCATTGATTGCAGCGTTGTTTGTTGGCGAACCATTATACCTATCAATTAGGTATTCAAAGTAGTTGTTATCATCGCCATAAGAAACCCAGTCTTGATTACTGTATTCCTTAATGTCAGGGCGTGAATATGACTCAAGGTTTACGATGTGTATTTTACCATCTTTTACTTGAGGTTTTACCCTTGTGTTTGTATTTCTTCTTGACTTACTCATACTGTTATATATTCATTGTTGTAGCTTTGTTCAACTACATAATCGTCTTTGTGTACATCAAACTTATCATAATCCGTTTGGTCGGTACAAAATAATACTCCTTTGTATAACTCTCCGCTATTATCAATTAACTTAATACCATAGTATTCGTTTTCTCTAAAGCTGAATTGACCTGATACTGTGGAGAATGGGTCGCCATAATTAAACACAACTTGAGGGTCTGTATTCCAGCTTTGGTCAACCTCATTAAAGAACACGTCTGCTGTTTGCCAGTAATACGGAGAGCTGTAGTTTATCTCTCTTCTGGAAGACTTGTCGTAAATGCGAATGGTAACATTACTATCGTTCTGTCGTCTTGGTATAACACGAATAGTTTGCAGGTCAGTAGATGTTGTTACAACGTGCATTATAGAATTACATATTCGTTATCGTAACTTGTTTCGGATGTATAGTCGCCATCCTGTACAAAGAACTTCTCTCCGTCAGTTTGGTCTGTACAGAATATAAGTCCTCTATATATAATCTCACTACCGTCTTTTACTTCAAATGAGTAAGCTCTATTCTCCACAAGAGAGAAAGAGCCTGATAGTATCATAAATGGGTCAGATGATGTTTTAGATACAGATACAGTAGATGTACTAAATTGTGTCTTATCTGTGAGCTCAAGAGTAACAGAACTCGCATCTTGTCGAGGCACTATCTTTAGTTGTTGAGCTGCAATAGATGTAGTTAATAAGTGCATACTAAAGTAACGAAAATGTTCCTTTTTGTTTTTGGCGCATAAAAAAATAGGGGATGTAAAACACCCCCTATCAGATTCATAACCCTATTGAATTTACGAAGGGTCTCTTTGAGTTGACTCAGAGGCAGTAGCACTTGTCATACCTGCAAATGGGTCTGTATCAGTACCACCATCAACGAATGAAGGCATACGGAGTTCGTTTGCAGTTAGCGTAAGTGTATATCCGTTCAAATCACCCATAGCAGTACCAGTAACCGCAGTACCACCAGTAACATCAGCACCATTCTCAGCACCAACTAATAAGAACTTATCATCGAATGTTTGTACAACAACGTGAGGGCGACCATAAGCCATCAACTTCAATTCTTTGTTATCCTCTTTAGTCAGTTTGAATAAGGTCATATTTACGACTTGCTCGAAGAATGTAGTTCCGTTCTCAAGAGAAGACGTAATGTTAGTTTCAAGGGAAGAATTACCTTTGACATCGTAAGAGTGGTAAGTGAAAGTTCCTGTCATATCAGTGATTTCATCGCTACTACCAAATGTTAGCGAACCTAAATCACCAAAGTCAACAAAGTGAATTTTCTTAATACCACCAACGGCATCTTTACAAGGTCTTAATCTTCCGCCAGTTAAATCACAAGCCATATTATAAGTATTAAAAAGGGGGTGGGTTTAGCACCCCCATATTAGACGATTAATTATTAGGTGTAAAGAACGATGTCAGAACCGATACCATATTGGACACCAGCAGTGAATCGCATTACGATACGAACATTTTGACTTCCGTCAAGGTCAGCCATATCAATAACTTTAACCTCGTTGTGGTCAGCTAATAGACCAGTACCAAAGTACAAGTTAGATGTTTCCGCAGCTACAGCATCATTATCAGCAAGACCGTTAGCAACGAACAAAGGAATACCTTGAAAGTTCATTTCAGTCTTACCAACGTGATACAAATCACGATATCCTAAAGCAGCTTGTGCAGACACATAAGCCTTAGCGATGTTTGAAGAAACGTAGATTTTCAAATCTTCTTTTCCGTAAACAGCAGAAGGAATTGCATCAACGATTTTCCCAAGCTCAGCGATTACGTTAGAAGAAGTAACAGTAGTACCTGTAACATCTACAACGTCAGAATCAGCAGCTAACAAAGTAGCAAGACCGTCAAACTCACCAGCAGTAGCGTCAGTACCCTGCCAGATGTTTTGCTCAGTTTGCTCTGCAACTTTAGCAGCAACGTGACCGATTAGGAAATCAGCGAATTTAGGAGGTAGGTTGTCATAGGCAGAATAACCCATTTGAACAGCTTCCCAATCAGAACGGAAATCCTTCTTACAAAGCTCAAGGTTTACTTGAAACTCTTCAGGTTGGAGAATACGCTCTGTCAAAGTCAAAGAACCAGCATCAGTAAAATCACAAGAAGCGTTTCCAATAAGACCGCTTGTCGCAACTTTCTTTACAACTTCTTTGTACTTTACATTAGGCTTTACAGTAATACCGCCATTTGCGATTGTATTACCGCTTAATAGAGCAGCAGAGATGTACTTTCCAGCAAACTCTCCTGCATATGTAGTAGTAATTGATGGAGTTGGCATAATTTAATTTAATTTAGTTTATTTTGGACATTACTCGGTCAAGTGTCGATTGAGGGCGATTTTGACCGAACTTAAAGCCCCCGTTTTTTTCTTGTTTTTCTTCTGGATTGTGCGCAATAGGCTCAACTGCTGGTTCAGCAGATAGCTTCTCAATTTGTGCACTCAATTCAGCTTTTTCTTCTTCGTAAGATTCTTTTTCCTTACCCATTTCACCTTTCATTGACTCAATCATATCTTTGAGTTCAGCGATTTTAGAATCGAATTCGGATTTAGAAACATATTTTTCTTCTTCTAACTCTTCTTCTTCCTCAACCTCTTCTTCAGTTTCCTCAGCTTCTTTTTCAGCTTCGTCTTCTTCAGCGAGTTCTTGCTCAGTAGATTCGTCAGATAGTTCTGTAGCTTCTTCAGCTACTTCGTCTTCAGACAATACAACTTCTTCCTTGACTTCAACTTCAGGAGCAACTTCTTCAGCAGATACTTCTACGTTTTCTACTTCTTCTTTTACCTCTTCGGAATTAATCATAGAAAGTTTCTGCATAATGTCTTTTAAAATAAGAGTTGCTTTACCTTCCATAATAAAAATTTAACTTTAAAGTATATAATAATAACTAATAATAATTCCTCTGTTAGATTTTGCCTACACCTTGAGCTCTTAATGTTCCATCGCA
>Ga0208298_1000600_pt1 | contig 14724 bp, 18 predicted proteins | sample 14BtaG_FD_184088 | JGI IMG/M metagenome (GOLD analysis project Ga0208298, IMG submission 184088) | Marine viral communities from the Subarctic Pacific Ocean - 14B_ETSP_OMZ_AT15311_CsCl metaG (SPAdes) (version 2) | ecosystem: Environmental > Aquatic > Marine > Oceanic | place: Pacific Ocean... | reverse complement strand
CAAAGTAGGTTTTTAGTGATGTTTTAATATCATCAAAGTTAAGGTCTGATGAATTGATTGTGGTCGCCATTCTTATCTAATCCTTGATATTGAAGTATCTAGCACTACAACTTCGTCTGTATTTACTACTTTAAATTCAACCCTTACACCAAGATAGTTTCTATCAGGGTTGTCTCTAACATCTAAAGAAACTAGTTCAGCTCTTGGTTCATAAAACTTAAGTGCATCAGTAATAGCATCTTCGATCAGAAACGCATTTTCTTCATCAGTAAAGTTTTCAAATAATCTAGAACGAAGGTCTGCACCAAAGTTAGGTTGAAAAGGTCTTTCACCAAAGTTAGTCTGTAAGATAGTCTTTACAGATTGTTTAACAGCAGCTGCATCAGTCTTCTTGAAAATATCACCAGTAGTTCTAGCAGCGAAGGTTAAATCCAAATCACTGTAATTACGATTTCTAGTCGTTACAATAGATGGTGTCTGTAAATTACCATCTTCTATCGAAAGTGCTTTTGTTACTGCCATCTCATACCATTTTTCTTATTATTCTATGGTTTATTTATACTGAAAATAACCAAGACCACCATAGATTGCTGCTCTAAAATTAATATCAGTTCTAACTGACCTATCAAACCTTCCTTCATAGTAATCATTTACTGAAGGCATTACAACAATAATCTCAGCATGATATACCTTATCAGGTTGTAAAGTTCCTACATCTGCATTATTAGGAGAAGGGTCTAATGTATCATAGTGTAGAATCATTCCTTGGAAAAGATTATTGTCTTTCCAATAGTTAGCAAGTTCAAATGTAGCATAGGCATCATTCTGACCTTTACTATTCAATACTTCGTAAACAACAGCTCTACCTTGTGTCTGTAAATCTCTAATATCACCAGTTACTAAAGTCTCATCACTCTGTTTCTTGACTAGACCTTCAGTTACAATCAAACTATTTCGTTTAAACTTACTATTATTTCTAAATCCTTCAATCAAAGGAACATGGCAATAAAATCGTTTAGCAATAATCTTGCGTTCACTTGCATTCAAATGGTTAATAGTAGCTCTAGTTCCGGGAGAAGATACAAACAAAGATAATGGAATACCACCACCAAGTTTAGTTGTGCCATTAATCTTATCAAGTTTCATAGGATCAAAGATTGGACTTGGTAAAATCTTTGGTGTTCCAAGGTTCTCTTTATATCTTTTGATTAGAGTAGAATTAACTAATGATTTTCTAGAGTATTTTACTTTAGGATTATTTCCAAAATATGTTCTCAGTCTTTTGGCAACTGAAACAAAATAATCAGGACCAATCAAGTTCTTAGCAACAGCTGCTCCTACAAGAGTTCCATCTTCTCTATTGTTAGGGTCTCTGAGTAATGCTCTGACTTGTCTAGTCGTAAGTTTATTAAAATTAACGTTTACCATTGATTATCTCTCACTATATCCTAATTGTCCACATAAACCGGAGAACCATCAGATGATGTAACAACTGAACCACTTTTCGTTCTTAATACATTTTGTGTTACACTGTTTGTCCCACCATCAAAATCGTTAATGAATGAATTTTGAGTATCAAATTCATTACCATATTGGGCAGCTTCTTTTTTCTGTTCTGTAGTCTTACCATCATCAAATGTATCTGTTGCATTTTTAGGATTAGGAGTTCTAGAAGCACCAGCAGTTTGCGCACCACCAGAGATACTGTTTCTGATTATTGCTTCATCAATAAGAGGTTTACGAATACCAATATCATAGGTTTTAGCCTGACCTTCAGTTAAGATTGCTTCTGTAGGTTTAGCAGTTTCTACTGCATCAGGGTCTGTGCTTGTCATATATCTTGCTCTCTGTGCTGTGCCAATAACATCACCATGATAGGTCTTACCATACATTACCATGTTATCACCACCAATAGTGCCACTAGAACCAAGAACAGATGTGGTTATACCAATAAGTCTATTTGCCAAAGCAGAACTTGTCATGTTCTCTTTTGCTGTAAGTGTCATATGCCTACCAGAGTAAATGTCAATATCTTTTTCAGCAGCCATTCTCAGATAGTTCTTAGCAAAGATATAGGTATTATTCAAAGCACCAAGAGTATAGTTACCAAAGACAATCTCTGACTTATTACCTTCTGTAGTAATGATTCTATCACCTACAAAGTTCTCGACTTTATCTTGGGAAATCTCTTCAACTTGCTTGCCTTTAGTAGTAACAGTATAGTTGTCACAGTTGACATTAAAGTCACCCTCTACAGTTAGGTTAAGAGTTCCTTTATAGGTAACATTGCCGTTACCATTAACAACCATTACAAAATCATCACCAACTAACTGCACCATTCTTGAGGTAGAGTTTACAAGTATAGTTGTAGTATCTTCAGCATCAGTTCCACCGGGATACATTTCAATGCCTGTGCCGTCTTTATGAACATAGGACAGACGTTCTCCACCCTGAGTATCATCATGTTCAACTCTATGGCCAGAAGAAGTTTCTTCTACTTTGTTATAGGGATACTTGGGTTGCCAGTCTGTTTTAACTAGGTCTGTGCCAGCAACACCATCTGGCATTACGATTTTAGATTCCCATTCTTCCCGTGCAGCTTTGTTAGTTGTCGGTTTGCCAACATACTCTTCCCGTGGGAATGACTCATCCGGGTCTTTAAATCCTAAGTCAGACATATTACTTAAACCCTCTTGCTCTGCTTGCATCAATAAGTTCTCTAACAGTTAAAGAACCTTGAGTTCTAGCATCTGTATTTCTCAAAGTATTTCTTTTACCAAAAGAGTTCTCTACATATTTAATAACATCAAATCCCGGATCAGTTGCATTTTGATTAATATCAGAATGTCCAAATGCTTGCCCACCCGGAAGAACAACATAGAAACACTTCATAAACTTATGAAAGGTATTCCATTGTGCAGTAGAACAAGAGTTGATATCTTGAATACCATCATTCAATCCACCTACAAAGGCAACACTGATACTGTGAGGTAAATGTCCAGACACAGTAGTATGTTCAGCAGCAGAGTTGATAGGTTTATTAATCTGGATACGTCCATCCCGTAAGATTAAGAAATGAAAGTTTATATCTTCTTGATTATACTGTGTAAAGAACCAGTTAAGAAGTTCTTCTCTCTTAAAGTTTTGCCTATAATCACTAGATGTATGATAGACAATAACCTCAGTATATTCTCTTCTAGCAGAACGCAAATAGGACTCTAGTTCTTCAGGTGTTTCAATAATATCACCTACTTCAACTTTGTCAACATCAAAAATAGAGTTTACATCATCTCCTAAGAAGTCTGACTGTAAAACTTTTAATGCTGGATTGAAAGCATCAGCAAAGTTTATGGTTGTAGTTACTGCCATTATATCTTAACCTTTTTTTGTAAATAGTGGTTTGCCACTACTAGTTCTAACAACTTTACCTTCTTTAGTTCGCACTACATTTGTCAAATCACCAAAAGTATCAGGTCTAGATGCTTCTGTTGGAATAAATGTATTCTTCTCAAACTGCTCTTCAGACACTTTATTCAAATCATTTCCTAGAGCTTTACAGGAACCTACTCCTGCCCCTTCTTCACTACTACCTGTACCAGCAGATGTATTTGCATACTTAACAGTTCCACCTTTGACATATAACATTGCTATACCACCAAGCATCAAAGAAAGTTCAGAAGCATATGAACCTGTAGAACCACCTACTCTTGTTTCGTCTTCTTCTGTTAGTTTACTATTCTTAGTTACAGAGTTTGCATCTAGTGCGCCGGGATGACCGGGTGGAGTTGATTTGAGTGGTTTGTTAGAACCACCGTCAAATGGGTTGTGTCCAGGCTGCTCTGGTTCGTTTTCGTGTTCAGTCTTTTCATTATTAATAACCTTTCCTCCAGCAGCCCCATAATTAGGTTCGGATTGAGGGTCAAATTCATCACCATATGCAAACTCTTCATTTGAATTCAGTTGATTATCTAAAAGTTTCTGTGCAACTTGCGCTTTGTTATCTTCATCTGAAACCGATCCAGCTGGAAGGTTATTAGCAACATACTTTTCAAATTCTGGACCAAGATAAGGAGTTCCCAGTCTAGGATCGCCCACATAGTTAGTAACTTGTCTAGAGTTTTGGTCTTGGGTTTGTGAAACCTCTCGGTTGTATGTGTTTCCAGCACTCATTACACACTGTTCCTATCTAAAAGATCATATGCAGTATCTATAGTATTTTGAATGCCATCATTAGTTTTTAAAATATATTCATGAATGATTTGTGCAGCTTGTTCTATAGTTTCTGCTTCCTTTAGTTCAGCACCTCGTAATGATGGGTCGTCTCTCAGTAAGATGAATAAAAACTTAATCTGGTTTTCTTCATTATTCAAGTCAAGGTTATTTTCAAAGCAAAACTTATTATACTTTAGAATATTTTGACCACGAAACTTGAAAATACCAAAAGCAAAATCATCCTCAGTTTTACCACCCTGAGTTTTAGTTGGATCAGGTTTAGGTGCAATATTAGTATTACTTGATACTGTATTCTTTCTTAATCCGGGTATTACTTTAGCCATGATAATTCCTTATGGTGCATAACTTGCTCCTGCGATAGCAGCTGCTGAAATTTCTGTAAACCCTTCTTGTTTAGCAACTTCAAAAGCAATCTGCCCAGTAGAAGTATTAGCATATACTATACCTCCTACATTAGTAGCATTTGTAGTGTCTCCTGCTCCACCAATATTACTCTTGATAGATGTTGGTTCAATCTTATCTTCAGGAGTAATGTCTTCTCCGGGAGTTTGTTCGATTTTACCAATAGTTCCCATTACTAAAGGGTTCTGTGAATGCTTACCGTCTAGGAAGATACCAAAGACCCATGAACCCTGTTCAATACCTGTAGGACTTCTACCTACACCAGATACTCCACCATATGTAGCAGGGACCATTACTGTTGCCCAAGGCAAGAGTTCAGTAGGAACTTCAGACAAATACGCATTGTGCGCACCATATACCCTGACTCTCACTCTACCAAGTTTTTCAGGGTCATTCTTATTGTCTTCAACAATACCCAAAAACCATCGGGTATCATCTCCATAAAACTCTTTTTGTAAGACCTTATATATTTCCATAACTTTAATTCTGATTCAGTTTCTCACTGCCCAAGCTTGGGTCAGTATCTGTTTTTGTTGCAGTAATAGTAGCAGTAAGTCTATTACTAAAAATCGTATACATTATCTTTTGAATAAGATATTCACCTGATCTTTTCTTATCACGGACACTATCAATATTAGACTTTTCTTCAGGTGGAATATCTTTTTGAATATAGATATCCATCTTCTTACCAAGTTTATTAAATCCAAATGAAATACCCGGAACAGTAATATTGATAGGTTGTTGATCTAAGAACCCATAAATTGCTCTGGACTGTGCTTTATATAAATGCTTATCTACAGTTTCTTCTTCTAGGAAAGAGAACTTATCATCAAATAGTTTTCGTGTTACTACCTGTGTAGTATAGGTATTCTGTCCATTATGATAAGGTCTACCAATAGAAAAGTCTGGATCATAGTTATATTTTGTAGAACCATTTGACTTAGGTAAATTATCTAGAGTAGTAGGAAGATCATATATGACTTCTTCTCCGCCATATTCATAGGTATCAATAAAGTTATAATATCCACCATAAACATTTCTTGCCATTGCTAACAATGTATCTTCGTTATTATTGATAGTATAGTTGGTAATCTTTTTACTAAGAATTCCCCAGTCTTCTTCTTGACTAGCACCTTTATTGGATGTAGTTCCAAAGATATAAGGATCACCGTTATTAAATGGACTTTCCCCCAACAGTGTAGATATATCTGCAAGTTGTAAAGAATTATCTACCATTGTAGAATAGAAATAGAATGGATGACCATTATTGTTAGTGCATCTTGCAGCCATCCAGTTTGCTGCTTCTAGGGGTGATGTAGTGAAAGGGAACACTACTCGCATATCAGATTGCACTGGACTACCTTTAGATTCTACAGATACACCTAATTGTTCTGAACAAATAGTATTACAAATAGCATCTGGTTTGCCTTCATAGGTTTTACTGAAACGAGTGCTGTTACTCAGTAATGCATGTTCTTCAACTAGTTTTACGGAAAAACCAGACTTATCATCACCGACCTTTTGACCAAAATCAATTCCCATACAAATGAATTCTTTGTTCATAATAGGGTTTGCTTCAGAGTCTAACACAATAATATTGACTCTTTCTTGCCCTTGAAAGTGAACCGCATTCGATGCGTTAGCAGAGTCAATAATTACAAGACTGCCTGTGATATAGGGAAGACCAAGGTTTTCATAGATATTTACTTCTACAACAATCTTTGAAATCTCTTGCCGTGGATATCTTTCAGAAGAAACAAAAACTCTTGTCTGTGCAACATATAAAGGATGATGTCTACCAGTAGTACTCATTAGTAACTACTACCCCCGCCACCACTACTACTACTGCTACTACTGACACTAGCACTACTACTACTGCCACCGCCATTAGTAGAAGGTGCAGATATACTTGAAGTGTATGAAGTATCTCCAAATCCACTACCAATAACAGTTTCAACCTGCTCCCCTGAAGTTTCGGATAAGATTCTTTTGAACTGCTTATCAAACTGAGTAATCACTTCTGGTCTCAACACCTTAATAGGTCTAACCTCTTCATTTTCTTTTCCATATCGTTCAAGGAAGGTGACAGGAGTAATAGTAGCAGGGATAATAGCATCATAGTTGGTAGCAATATAATCTTCATATTCATTTTGGATGAATACAAAAGAAGAGTTATTATCTAGAACACCATCATCACCAGTAGTTTTATTTGCAAAGAATGGTGACTGACTAATTACCGAACCTGTAAATCCTAAATTCTTATAGGTTACAAAGTTTCTTTCTTTTGGATTTTCAGTATCATTTGCTGTGATAGTGTTAAAGGGAAGTGTAACTCCATCACTATCAGCAAATACTCCACCTAATACAGTAGCTAGGTCAACATTTACATCTGACCTAAACTCAAATCCAATATATTGTGGAGCAGTAGCAGTTATCAAGTCCAGTTGATTATCAACTAAAGTGAATGTATGGTATACAATAGAAGTAGGTGCAGTTCCACCAGAACCTACAATAGAGTTTATGATAGCTCCTAGTTGTAAGGATACAACACTTTGAAGTTCCGCAGTGAATCCTAATACTCCTACTAAGAAGTTAGTCTGCCAATCATCAATCGTATATTCGTCATCATTGATAAACTGTGATTGTAAAACTCCTGCAATCTGGAGTGCAGTTCCACCCGGAATAAGATTTCCCAAGATTGCCTGAATACCAAGTTCATCCAAACTAAAGTTAGTAAAAATAGAACTAAGATTAGAAATATTAATTTTGTCAATAATAAAGTTAGAGGGGTCGTTAGCATCCACACCATTCCAACTAATTTCATACGACACTCTTTGAATAAAAGGAGCATTAGGACTGATATCAACATAGTTGCCACTGGCATTCTCATAGTGATGCTTGGCATTATATTCTTCTACTACTGTATCAATCTTAATATTCTTGTCTACTTCGTTCTCTGTAGTAAGAATAGATTCACTATTAATAAAGTTAGTATCAGTAAGAACTTTTGCTGTGATCTGGTAACTCATTCCAAATGAAAGATCACTAATAGTTGCTTTTGTATTATTCTCTGTGGTAACAATACTATAGTTTGTTGCTACAGTATTTCCTAGAGCAGTTACTACTTCTACTACCCACTCACTAGTATTTACAAAAGTTTCTGCTGTAGTTAATTCAAGCTCTAACTCACTATTGATAGTAGGTGTTCCAGTATAAACTCTATCAGCTGGTGTTTTTTCTACAATAATTTGACCCATATCAGGTCGTCTTCTTAAAATCTTTCCAGTAACACCAGATGTTTGACCTTCAATGTTACTACCTACTAAGAACTGCTCTGCAATATTTGCTCTAGTAGTAAAGACAATATTAGGGTATTCTTCTTTTGCCTTGTCACTAATCCGTGATCTGGTTAAAGGCCATCCTCTTTCCTTTAGGTCATCATTTAGAAGATAGAATGTCCAGTGATAGTCAGGAGAACCATATAAGTCGTTAGAAACTTGATCAGGTCTGTCACCATCTCTCAGGTTATATTCTTGATAGAAAGAAATGTCATCCTTGACTCTATCAATCAAATCAATATAGGCACCAATGTCTTGAACTGCAACAGATGTTGATTCGTTACCAAACTTATAATTGACTGTAGGATAGTTTGTGAAATATGACATATTAATAACCATCTCGAATCTTAGCGGCATGCAACGCTGTTTCTTCTTGGAAAGACATAGACAACTGAACTTCATTTGCCTTACCATCTGCAAAGAACGAAGCAGACCTTGGGTTTATTACAGTATTTACACTTGTAAGGTAACAGGGCAAAAGTTTAGGAGCTTGAGTCATTTTGACACCTCTATATAAAAATTCAATTGTGAATTTGGTGGGAAATTTATACCCAAGTCCATCCAATATCCGCTCTGGATATGCATTTTCTCTAAAAAAGTTTACTATATTTTCTATAGAGGAAGATTCTGCTGAACTTTGAGGACTCATTAGAAATGAAAATGAAAAGGTTCTGACTGCAACATCTCTAAACACAGAACGCTTATGTGGGTTTGCTGATCTCTCCGTCCCTGCCGCAACACCAGAAGCAATTGCTGGTGCAATATCTTCAGTAAAACCTTGGACACCTAAACTGAATAAATCACCGACACCACTGAGATTATCACCAAACTGCTCAAACTTATCAGTATCATTTAACTTCATGTTACGCAAATTTGCTGCTTGGGCAGCAACTGCTGTTCCGGCACTTTTAGATTGATTTATAAGTTTATTGCGCCCTTCATCCCCTGATGTCGCTAATCTTGCAATTTCACCAGCAACACCTAAGTTAGCGTTATCATATACTAATCCATCAGAAAAGTTTACTGCTTCAGGAAAATATAAAGAACACTGTCCAGCAGATTTACCACCCTTTGCAATAAACATAACACTGGCTTTGTATTTTTCATCTGGTTCAACCGGATATCTTAAACCCGCAGCTGCTGGAGTTGTTACATCTGCTACATCTACCATTAGTAATCCTATAAATATTTGAATATTTTATACTTATTTATATGGTGGTTATGAAAACTTACAAAGGTAAATACAAGTTAAAGAAACCTGAGAAATACGACGGAGACCATACACAGGTTATTTATCGTTCAGGTTGGGAGAGATTTGCATTCAAATGGTGTGAAAATCAGGAAGACATTAAATCATGGTCTTCTGAAGAGACTATCATACCATATATTAGTGCCGTTGACAACAAATATCATCGGTATTTTGTTGATTTGAAACTAAATATGAGAGACGGTAGTGTTGTTCTGGTAGAGATTAAACCAGATAAGCAGACCCGACCACCAAAGAGTAAACGCAGAACAAAAAGATTTATATCTGAATCACTAGAATATGTTAAGAATGAATGTAAGTGGAAAGCAGCTAAAGAGTATTGCCTAGATAGAGGGTGGCACTTTCAGATATGGACCGAACACACACTAAAGCAAATGGGGATGAAGTTCTAAATGGCAGGACTATTTCAAAAACTAGAGTTTGAAGCCTTTCGTAAAGGGATTACTCCACGGAGTAAAGAGTCCCGTGCATGGTTTATGAACAAGGCAAAGAACTTGAATGTCAGTAGAAGTAAACTGATGAAAGAAGACCCTATTGAACTGCGTAGTCGTCCTGCTGTAGGCAAGATGTATATGTATTTCTATGATCCTAAGCACAAAGAGACACTGCCTTACTATGACAGGTTCCCATTGATTGTAATGGTAGGTCCAGCACCTAAAGGTTTTATGGGACTGAACCTGCACTATCTTCCCCTTGCTACTAGAGCAAAGTTTCTAGATGCACTGCTCGACACTATAAATAATGAAAGATATGATGAATCTACTCGGTTCAGGTTGTCCTATGAAATGTTAAAACGTGCATCTAAGTTAAAAGCATTTAGACCTTGCTTGAAAAGGTATCTAAGTTCTCATGTGCGTTCTAGACTTGCTATGGTTCCTGCCCCTGAATGGGAGATTGCTACGTTCTTGCCTACAGCAGACTTTGAAAAGGCAAGCAGCAGTGAAGTATACAAAGACTCTAGAAGAAAGATGAGAGCATAACATGGCAACCATTGAAGACTTAAAGGCAGCAATGTCTGCAAAGGCACCAGCTAGACCGGATAGGTATCGGGTTAGGATTCCGGGGTTGAATGCTGTTGGTGATATTCTTTGTCAGGCAACAAACTTACCGGGTAGACAGATTACCACTACTGAAAGACGTATTGGTATGGTAACACAAAAGATGCCCTATGGATTTATCTTTGATGATGTAAGTCTAACATTTTTACTAGATAATGAATATGTCATTAAAAACTATTTTGAAGACTGGCATGAAGATATTATTGGGTTTGATACCTATGAGTTAAAATACAAAAATGACTATAGCAAAACTGTAGAAATCCAACAGTTAGACAAAGAAACTGAATCTGTAGTATATGGGGTTAGGTTAAAAAATGCTTTCCCTGTTACCATAAGTCCTATTGAACTAGGAGATGGACTACAAAACCAAATCACCCAAGTAAACGTGCAGCTGGCATTCACTGATTGGGAACGCACTACTTAATGGAGTTACTATAACATGGCTTTACCTAAACTTAATGAGTCGATTAAATACACTACTAAAATTCCTTCTACTGGTAAAGAGGTTAAGTTTAGACCTTTTCTCATCAAAGAAGAAAAGATTCTTTTGATTGCAATGGAATCTCAAGACCAAAAGATTATTATTAATGCAATTGGTGATACTGTCAATTCTTGTATGATTGAAGATATTGATATTTTTGATATGCCTATTTTTGATCTTGAATACTTGTTCTTGCAAATTCGATCCAAGTCTGTAGGAGAAACGTCATCAGTAAACATTGGGTGCAAATCTTGTAATCATAAAAACGAAGTTATCATTCCTATTGATGATATTAAAGTAACTAATCCTAAAGCAGATAAGAACATCAAACTAAATGATGAAATTACTTTGTCTATGCAGTATCCATCATTGAATGATATTCTAAAAACAAATGCATTAGATAATAATACTGAAATTGAACGAAACATGGAAACATTCTATGCTTGTTTAGAAGCAGTAGAAACTGAAGAAGAAAGATTTATGGTCAAGGATGAACCTCATGAAGAGATTGTCAACTTTGTAGAATCTTTGACTTCTTCTCAGTTTGAAAAGATCAAGAAGTTTGTTGATAGTATTCCTTCTTTAAGACATACTCTAAAATTTAATTGTGAATCCTGTGATACTGAAAACACTAGAATCTTACAAGGAACGAATGATTTTTTTTGATAAGCCTTTCTCATGAAACGTTACTAAATCTATATCATACTAACTTTCAATTAATGCATCATTATCGGTATTCATTAAGTGACATTGAAAGTTTAATGCCTTGGGAAAGGGAAGTTTATTTGTCATTGTTGGTCAGTCATCTTGAAAATGAGAAAGAAAAAAGAAAGCAACAAGAGCAGAGAAGATAAATGGCAACGTTTGTACAAGTAATTGAAGAATTAAAAGAGAGCATGTTTGACCTACAGGTTGAACAGGATGAAACCACTCAGGCGATTAAATCTCTTGATGGACGTATGGCAGAATTTGTTGCTCTTGCAGGTAGAGACAGATTAGAAGACCTTGAAGATAGACGTGAATCAAAACGTGCATCACAAAAGCAAGAAAAGCAAAACAATGAAGATCGTAAAAATGCCAAGAAAGGTATTGGTGGGTTAAGTATTGGCGATCTTGCGCAAGCATATGTTCAAGGTCGTTTAGGAATGGCATTATTGAGTGGGTTAGGCGCTCTGCTTATATCACCTATAGGGATAGGTATTCTTACAGGTGTTATAGGTGCGTTGGGTCTAAAATATCTTTTGGATAATAGACCAAAAGATTTACCTGAACCACCAACTGCGAATGAGCAAAGTTTAATGGATGCTCTTAACGATCAGGCTGAGAGTATTCCATCCTCACCAATTGCAGGATCACCGTCTAAAGCTGCTGAACAAGCTGCTATACAGTTAGTAGAAGAAACTGGAAGTGCTGAAAGAGCGGTGCAATTATTGTCAGCTGAACAGCGTAAAGGTAATATCACAGCAGAAAGCATGGAAGCGGCGCAAACGGCAGTTCTCTCAACTCAACTTTTTGGTCCAACCGTCACTTTGGTAACTCCAGATGGAAAAGAGTTTTCTGTAAGCAAAACTTTTGCTGAATTTCTAAAACAAAAAAATAGTGATGTGAAACAAAGGGATAGAATTGGGGAACCTTTAGATTTAACTAAAACTATTTTAGATGAAACCAAAGCAGATATTACTTCTAGACTTATTAGAACGCAAGAAGAAAAGGTAATGAAGGCTGTTGAGGATGATCAAGGTCGAATTGATGTAATGGCAACTGCTGCACAATACTTAACTCCTGATCCAGCAAAAGCAGTTAGTGTTGAAGAATTTATGAAACCTGTTTCTACTACGAGTCGTGGTTTTGGTCAAGATATCATTGAACCAATAGTTGAGACTGCTATAAAAAGTTTAAGAACAGATGATAATCTTGGTCTTGGATTCTTTGGTGCGCCAAGTGCAGGACTTGATATTAACGAACTGAGAGACATGAATCTTGACGTTGAAAAATTATCAATTGAAATCCCACCTAATCTTGGAGGGCAAGTTCTAAGTATATTAGGTGAAGGATTAAATGTAGGTGGAACTACAGTAATTAATAATCAAACCACTAATAACGTTTCTGGTGGTGGTGGCGGTGGAGCAACAGCTGTCAATACCAGTTCATCTTCTGTTGCACCATCTAACGATTATCAAGGTAGTATGAACCCAACATGGGTTATTGGTGGTGCTGCTGGTAGATAAAAAAATCCCCGGTGGGAAGTCCTAAAACACCGGGGATTTTCTCTAACTATCAGTCTTCATTTGCAAGACGTGAGAAATATGACATAGTGTCATCATCTCCATCTGCGTCTGCAATACTTGGTGCAGATACTGGTTCCACAGATTTCATAGGAGCAGTATCAGCAGTGATTGACAAATCTTCTTCCTGCTGTGGAGTAAATGTTCCACTAACACCTAGAACAGCATCCAGTCGTGCTTTCAGCTCTTCGTAAGACTTGTAGTTAGTAGGGTCTGTAAACTCGCTGAGTGGATAGACCTGACCATAAATCGCATCCAGTTTATCATCATCTGCCAGTACAGCAGGAGAAGAAAACTCTGAACGATCATAGTTGCGGTAACCATCTACTTGACGAATCTTCAGTTTAAAGTCAGCCCCTTCCCAGAAATCAAATGGATTTACCGGAGCATCATCAGGAAACTCAGGTTGCATAGATTCCATCAACTTGTCGTGAATCTTTTTACCATACTGGTAAAGGAACACCTTGCCTTCATTCTCTGGATTGCCAGAGTCAGATACAACATAGATGTTCGAAACATACTTCAGGCGACGTTTCTGGTCCCGTGCAGTCTGTTTATCTTCATCACGACCAGTATTCCACAGTTGAGAGTTTAACTCCCCTACAGGGTCTTTCTGACCAAGGGAGGTAAGTGATTTTTCAATATACCACATACCTGTAGTCTTGCCTTTAAAGCCATGGTCCCAATAACGGACCCAAGGAAGTTCTTCACCTTCTGGTGCAGGAAGGAAACGGATAACAGCATAACCATTACCTGCCTTATCTACAGTAGGTTTCCAGACACGTTCATCTGGACCATTACGAACATCAGCTGAGGATTCATTCAACTTTGCTGCTGCATTAACGAGTTTGTCAATGGAAGAACCACGGGACTTTTTAAGATTTGCAAGTGACATATATTTGTATTCCTTTTGTATATTTGTATTCAGTTATATTAAGAAGTGTATCATACTATAAAATTCACGGGTTGTCAATCATTATTTTCAAAGGTGATTGAACCTTCTTCAGTCTCCATGCTAGATGGAGTTCCTACAGACAGGATATCTTTCAAACTTAATCCAGAAATCCCGCCGTCTTGTTCTACATAATCATAATCATTTGTCTGGACAGAAACATTCTCCGATTGGGGGAAGTCCGTCGTCAAAGCTTGGTTCTGCTCCTTCATCCACAATCTCCGATTCTTCTGCTGTTTGGTCTGTAACGAGTCCATCATCGGTTGAAGATTGTCCATCAAGTTCATTACTTTCTGATAACTCTGGTGCATCTTCCGTGATAACCTCTTCTGACTGATTAAATCTACCAAGAAGTTCATCCTGATAGACAAAAGAACATGCACCGATTCCAAGAATAACCAGCACAAATGGAATATACATTCCGATTAGTCTTAACATAAATTTCCCCATTCGTTCCTCACAATGGTAGTGTATTTATTCGTTCAAGGAAATTTAAGTTGCGTGCTTCTACTTCTAACTTATCCTTGATTGATGTATTTATCAACACACTAACACGTTCTGCTTCGATTTGATTTGCTTTCATAATATCTACAATAGCATCCATATAGGATTCACGTTTCTCAAAGACATATGATTCTACCATATCACAAAAACGTTTCTTAGTTAGTATTTTGTCTTCAATATTCATAGTTCTTATTGCTCACAAAT
>Ga0208298_1000588_pt1 | contig 14966 bp, 13 predicted proteins | sample 14BtaG_FD_184088 | JGI IMG/M metagenome (GOLD analysis project Ga0208298, IMG submission 184088) | Marine viral communities from the Subarctic Pacific Ocean - 14B_ETSP_OMZ_AT15311_CsCl metaG (SPAdes) (version 2) | ecosystem: Environmental > Aquatic > Marine > Oceanic | place: Pacific Ocean... | reverse complement strand
ATACCCTAGTTGTTCAGTAAAGTACCCTGCCATTCTACCTGCACCAAGCCCTGTTAGTCCAAACATCGGCCCCATAACTAGGAACATTCTTGTTCTTTCACCTGCAGAAAAGTTTCTTCCTACAACTATATTTTCCATAGCTCTTAAACTAAAGGTTAGCCACTGTGTAGGGACTCTCATAGGTCCACTTTGAATAAGACCTCTAGACTGTGTAGTCATTCTAAAAGTCAAATCCTGTTCACGGTTAGTAATCCATAACTTTCCTTCTGGTGACAAAGGATCAATGTTAGGACGTTTGGCACGATGCTCAAGAAAGGCTGTCATTACACCTACTAATCTAGAAACTCTTTCACCCTCTCTAAAGAATAGAGTAGATGTATCTAAGAATTTACCTACAGCTTCTTGACCTTTACCTGCTAGAGTACTTGCAGCCCCAAACTTTTGGGGAGCTTGTAGTTCTATGACTTGATTGTCAATTATATTTCTGCCACTTTCATCAATATACTTTACCAGTTTATTTAATTCTTCAACGTCTATCTTAGAAAAACCTGCAAGACGTTGTATAGCTAGTGACCTAGTAGCAGAATCTTTTAGATTAGCTATAATAAACATAGGTGACACAAGACCCATAGCCTTTAGACCTTGCCTTGGTGATACAGCAGTTACAGTTAAAGAGTGTAGTGCTTGAAGAACAAGCTGATCAGGGTTAAAGAATCCAAACTTTGAGTAGAAACCTACCTGAAGAAGTCTTGATGCAGGGTCAGTCTTAGTTAAATCAAGTTTCTTACCTGTAGTTTCAAAGATAGCCTCAGTAGCAGACGCTGTGAAACTATCCCACTTGTCACTTAACCAAGTAGACTGATTCATTCTACGTTTGATTACTTCTTGTTGCTCTCTTAGTTGTGCAGCTAGATCGTTAAACTTACCTGTCTTAACTACTTGAGCATCCATGAATCTATTATACAAGTCATTCTCTGGTATTCCTTTAGGGAACACAACAAGACCCTCAGCTTTCTCTGCAAGCTTTACCCAACTAACCATAGCTGTCTGTGATGCTGCACGATTTGCGTAGCCAAAAGCTTCAGAACCAAACTGATCAGCAATGCTAGATATGGGACTAGCGTTGGTAGCTTTTTTACCACCAAACTCCATAAGAGTAGTGTCACCACGTTTCATGTTTTGTCTGACACCTACAACCTCACCAAAGGTTACGTCTACTCTTGCAGGGTCTTCACCTGCCTCACGAATAGAAACTTTTTGATCCCTTGCTTTAGCTGCAAACTCTTCAGTAAATCTAAAATTATACTCTCTAGATAGCCTTTGTAAATCCTCTAGGTCTACTATGTGTTTGTTCCAATCGTTGTTGGCCCTTACTATATCACCTAGTTCATCGTACTGTGACTGAGACAGCCTTAGATTTTCTATATCATCAACATTCATTTCGTCCATAAGGCTTTTGACCTTACGTGTTATTGTATTAAGTTGTTCGACAGCTATAGTTGCTTGCTTTTGTCCGAAAGAACCTAGTAGTGTTTTAAAACCTGCAGATATTGTATTACCTGAGACTAGCTTTTGTTCTCTTACAGTACCTACAAAGTATCTAAACTCTGCGTTTGTTCTAGGACCACCCACGTTGTAAGGCATTACATCTACACGTTCAAGAACTCTTACTGAGTCTACATTGGTTACGTACAGATGATCTAAGAATGTGTTAGGTATTTTAAATACTGGTGTGTCAGGGTTAAGACTTTTTGATGTAGCTTTTCTAGATTTTCCTGTTGCTAAGTCAAGTACAAGCTCATTATCTGGTACGTTAGAAACTCTGTACCCTACATCACCATATTGGTCAGTAATGTTGACATATAAACCACCTTCAGCAACAGTTCTCTTTAGTCTTTCAGAAGATTTTATCTGCCAGGTAGTGTCGTTTATGTCTTGTAAAGCTTCGTATGCGTCTACAGTAGCTCTCTTCGGTCTAGTTCCGTACATAGTTGTGTACAAACCTTCAAAAGCTTCCCTTGTAGGAGCTTGTCTCATGTAAGAAAGCTCACCATCACGCAACTGTGTCATAAAGTCTGACAAGTTTTGCAGTTCTTTACCCTTCACTGCACGTATTATCTTTTGGTAAGGCTTCACCAAGTCTCCTATAAGAGCCTGACCTGCTTCAGCCTGTAGAAATTTACCACCTAGTTTGTCTCCTAACCTTACAGTTGAAGCACCAAAGACTTTATTGATAGCGTCTGACACAAAGTTACCTTTGTCAAACCTATCTAACTCATCTGGTAAACCAAGGACATTTACTCTTTCCTCAGTTTCTACAAACCACCCTCTACCCTCTTCTCTCTTTACTACTCTTAGGCTAGGGTCTTGTGCAGCTACAGCTTCAGCATCCATCTTTCTTCTAAAAGCAGAACCTGTACCGTCTTTACCTAGTCTGACAACAACTTTAAAATCATCAGAACCTTCGTCAATAATTCTTCTGCTGTTGACAACAACGTCATTGACGCTTGTGGCTATCTTTGTAGCTATATTTGTCGCAACCGCTTCAAGACTTGTTCGAGGAACGTACTCACCAAAGGAACCTGCTCTGTTCATTTCCTCTAGCTTTTCAGTAAGAACAGTCTTTCTTGAACCCTGCCTAGTGGTAACACCACTTGGTCTACTTACAGGACCACCTACAGGGTCTAGTTCTTCAGGTAATGTACGACCTGAAGCTATCTCATCTGTCTGAACACCTACTTCATCCACTTGTTTTGTTGCTACAACACCTGCAGTAGACTCATCAGACATAACAGAGACATGATCAATTGGTCTTCTTGACTTATAGATACCTGCTATCTTGTTTGGTATTGTTGTAGTTTCTTGAGCTAGAGTCTTAGCTCCTTTCAAAACAGATGTTCCTGCTTTGGTAAGCCCTAGTGTTGCTATATCTGCAACACCAAACATGGCGTTTACACCTGATAAAGGATCGTCACCTAAGTATGTAGCATCGTTAGCTGCTTTGTATAAGTTCCAAATACTATCTTCAGAAAAGATACCCTCAGACTTTCTTTCTTCTATGTAATCCTTAGCCCATTCCTCAAAGTCTGCAGGTTTAAGACTGTTGAAAGCTTCTCGAATGTCTTTACCTTCTCTGTTTGACCTGAAGGTTACGTTTTCAAAAGCCCCTATAGTTAGCTCTCGTAAAACATTTACGTCAAGAAAAGACATAACCTTTGACATTCCAGACTGGTCATTTGATTCTAGTTCTTTCTGTAGTAGTCTATTCCAAACTTCCATGTTTGTCAGTGTTCTAGCAGCATAACTATTAACACCGTTGTCAGAAAGCATAAGGTTTTGTATAAGAAAATACTCACTAAGGGTCATATCATCCCCTTTAGCTTTTCTTTCTTCTATTATTCCTGCTACCTCTTCAGCAGATAAACCGTCATTATAAGCTTGATCTATTACCAAGGCGTAGTCAAAGTTCAAGGCGTTGGTCTTAGCTGCAGTTTCTGCACTTGGATCACCTGCTTGTCTCTCAGCCTCTACTTGGTCTAGAGGAATATCTGTAGCAATAGATATTTCCTGAGCTTTTACACGTTCAACTTGACTAAAAGGATTAAACGTTTCTCTGTCAACTTCAGAGTTAGCAGACAAAGCTAATTCATTTACTATATCATCTTCAAGTGTTAGAAGAGTTGTCATACTTTTTACCTTAGTTTTTTGATTAAATTTTAGCCCCAAAGTATTGAGCAGCAGTTAACCCAAGACCTGCAATACCGCTAGCTACTTGTGCTTGACTTGTAAATAAGTTAGCTTGTGATGTCAAAGAGGTATACTGAGAACCTAGACCTGACATCATATTACTAAAACCTATATTAGCCCCTAGCTGAGAAGAAGAACCTGCCATTATACCTTGAAAAGCTGATGATCCTTCCATGCCTCTAGCTACAGCCTCTTGCCTTACTCTAGACCTTCTTACAAGAAAAGACCTTATAGCAGACCTTCTTGATCTGGCAGCTTCTTGTTGTTGCATTTGAATTTGAGTGTTAGCTGCTTGTGTTTGTGCTTTCATAGCTTTTCTAGTTGATGATGCACTTTTAATTGTAGCTCCTACTGCTACTGTACCTCCTACAATAGCCGCACCTGCTAGTGCTCCACCGCCTACAAGACCACCTATGGTAGCTAGACCTGCCCCTATTGCTGTAAAAATTGCCATATTATATTTCCTTTATGTATGCTGTCTCTATAGGCTTATAGCCTTTACGTTTGAAGAGTACACCTGCTCTGTTACTAAGAAGATTGTCCAACTCAGATAGTCTAGCAAAATTACATCCTACCTGTTCAGACCATAATGTGTATTCGTTTATTAGTTTCATTGAAGTCTTCCCATTTCTGTGCTCAGGGTCAATCCAAAACATTATTTCTTGGGCAAACTTAAAGTCATTGATAGGTATCTCAGTAACCATAGCTATTAAAGCACCTACTATCTCATCGTTGTGATCTATTACTTTTACAAAACCTATCTCGTGATTTATTAGAGTAGTAACTAATTCGTTAATCTTGTTAGTGTTTATCTTAGACCAAGCAGGGTGAGGTATTTCTTTGCAGAATTGTTTTACTGCTAGGACAATATCCAAGACATCATCTTGAGTAGCATCCCTAATTGTATATTCAGTCATTAGTATCTAGGGTTCCTTCCTTGTACTATACTCCAACCTAGGAGTACGAAGTCTTTCCCTGCCTCACTTTCGTATTTAATTCTAACGGATCTTCCATGTCCAAGTAATTTTAGTCTAGTTGATATGACATCTTCAGGATAGTTAAAGTCATCTAGGTTATCTGAGTTAGGTAATATAGGGTACTTAAACCTATAAGCCTGTTGAGATGTATTGAAGGTTTCATTGAAGTCCCAAGCAGCAGACACCTTTAAAGATGATGGTCTTACAGATTCATAACCATCTGTTGAGTTTCCTGTAAAACCTTCTTCTGTTACTCTGCTATGAACAACTATGTAAGGTGCGTTCTTCTTTACTAAACCATCCCCTATGAAGTCATAACCAGTAACAGCAAAAGATGAGTAGCTAGCAGCAGGATCATCAAAGTCGAAAAAGGTTGGAGATGAAAAGAAAGCTACAGAAACATACCTTTGTCCACCGTAGGTAAACAATACACCAATCTTAGGGTCTGAAGTGTTGGGTATAAACTCTTTACTTATTCTTACATTCTTTACTTTCCTTACAACACCTGTTCCTGACCCTGCGTTATCCGCTTGAAAGATAGTACCCACATTGTTATCTGCCGATCCTGCAGCAGTAAAATTTGAGGTTCCTACAGTTTTTATACTGTACCAATCACCTACAACCAGAGCACCCATGCTTACATCAGGACCATCTTGGTCAGACCAAACATCGTTAATGTAATTATTTGACTTTACATTGTACCCTGTATCTGTTGTAGAGTACTCAGGGAAATAACAAAGACCAACTACTCTTTGTCCTCCCCTTACAGTACCTGCGTTTCCTCCACCAAGAACTGCAGGAGGTCTTTCTACTTCCCAAGGGTAAAACGCTTGTAAAGGTATGTCAAGTATAAGAAATCGCTTTAGTGTATTTAGTACTGTTTCAGTGTTAGTCGGGTACGCCCAATATATCTTTTTATTTACAGGATCGTATTGACCAACAACTCTTTTTCTTGCTTCTGAACTTATACCGTCCCATAAACTTTGTATAGTAGGTAAACTTATGTTTTGTTCCTGACCTTGACCAGATACTTGATCTGTCCCTAGTGTGTGTATTCCTGTCTCAGACCACCAAAACGGAACACCCTCTGCAGCAACAAAGCTTGACGCAGAATCTATACCTACTCTAGTTACTTTGTTTACAGAAAATTCTGTAGCTCTAAAGACTCCATCAACGCCTGTTATCTGCCATACACCATTCTCAGCAAATACAAACAGAGAGCTTTGGTAAGCGTATAGTTTTCTTATGTTAAGAGCATCAGGTATTCTTACAACACCACCATCTGTTGCTAACAAATCAGACGAATATTCAGATGTCGGATCATTTTGTTGGTGACAAATTCCAAAGTCTCCTACATCTTCAATTACTTTTGAAAATAATATAGTACCTGAGTTATTCTCACTCTCTAAACCTGCATAGAAAACTCTTCCAGAAAAAGATTCTACTGTTGTAAATCTAGAACTTTCTACTTCAGTCATTTTAGTCAGACCTGTTAGACCTGATGCTGTTCCTCTATCTTTGGTAAAAAAGTCAAGGATATAATGACCGTTGCCTGTTAGTGTAGTACCACCATATACTTTATTCCACTCAGCAGCATCAAAGTCATTACTTGAGTCTTTACCTGCGTACCAAGGATGTGTTAGAGGTGGGTATAAGTTATCTGCAGCACCACTACTGTCAGCATCTAATGCTAAATAAGTAGTTAGAGCAGCCTCACCTTTTGTTCCTACCCAACCTGTGTTTTTAGTATCATACTTTCTGTCAGCACTTGTACTAGCTAAAGCTTTTGTTTCGTAGTACTCAGATGTTGTTCCTTGAAATTCAAAGTCTCTAGTTTCAAAAGATATTTGTGTTTCTGTAAGAACAGATGCACTAACGTAATTAACAACTATAGTATTCATTTGTGAAGAAGATATTACTAGTTTACCTTTTATAGAAGTAAACTGACATTTTGTTTCTTCAACTTTACCAGATGCTTTTTCGTAGGTAAGTAAATTTACAAAGTCTAAGTGAGCTTGTGCAGAATAGGGTGCTGTACTTTTGTCTATGAAGTAAACTCTTTCAGCTATCTGAATAGCTAAGAATTGTTTGTTAGGATCACCACCTACGTTGACCCAATCACCAACAGATACAACATCATCGTTTCCTAAAAAGTAATTAGCTATTGCTTGGTTGCCAACTTCTGGTGATAAGGCTAGTCTTCTTCTTCTAGTACCATCTCTCCGTAGATCACAGTTAAGCTCATCAACAGAAGCACCTTCAGGAAAGGTTAACTCAGCAGCTTCAGTGATTAATCCACGGACAAAGTTATTGACTGTCTTTTGATTCAGACTTTGAGCCATTACGTTCCATCTCTCGCTTGTCTGCATACTCATTACGTTGAACAGTTTTTGTTTTCTTTTTGTTCAATAAATAATTTTCTACAGCTTGTTTACCTTTTTCTAGACTAGTATATCTACTAGACAACTCTTCGGGAACTGATCCTTTTTCAAACCTTACTTTAAAAAAAGCATAACCACTTTCTTCTTTTTCAACGTATATTTTTGAAAGCATTTTATCAGAACGTATTACACAATACTGGTTTATTGTATCTGTTTCTATATCAATCATTACTTACGTCCATACTGATTGGTAGTCCTTACTCTTGTTTTATACTGATCATTCTGTACGTAAGACTTTAACCTACGTGCTGCTTGCTCAACCTTACCATCAGAGCCACCCTTAAACAGGCTAAAGCAAGTTGACTTAGCTTCAGCTAAAAGAAAAGGTAATAGTGTTTGATCCAAGTCTGGTTCAAACCCATCAGTCTGAGAAAAGGTTGGGTATGATGAACCCCAAGCTCTGGTTTTATCAGCTTGTAAAGTTGATTCTTTAGCAACTTCGTAAGCGTTCATTATAATATACTCATCATCAAAAGACGTATAGTAAGAAGGTGAGGTGTCATTTTGAACAAATATATCTACAGCACCATCAAATGTTTCTACTAGAAGACCGCTTTCATCCATCCTGTCCATAAATGTCATAGGGTCAACAAAGACTATTTCTCTAAAATCTTTATCTGATATTGTTCCTACATTATAGTCTACTCTGCTTATAGCCTTAGTTCTATCAGGATACTTGAAGTGTGTAGGCTTTGCTGTATTAGACAGAGCAGTAAGAGAAAGAAGTTTGTTATGCTCAGGTATTTCTCTAGCAGCTATTATATTGTAGTATACATCCTGAATTATTGATCCTATTTGTTGGGCTTCAACAGTGTCACTAATGCTGTTAACTGCTTCTGAATCCATGTCACTAAGTATTGACTGAACCATTTGTAGAAGAGTAGTCCTCATGTTGTTATGACTCCTGATATGTTCATAACAGCGTTAGCTATTACTAAGGTACAAGCTCCGTCAGCCTTTAGTCTAACATCAATGTACTCGTTTGTTGCTAAGGCTGCAGCACCTTGTGCAGTTACTGAACCCCAATCAGTCTTTTGATTTCTAATAGACCTTGATCCTACTATCTCTACACCGTTTTTAAATAAAGCATATTCCACATCGTGACTAGCTCCTACAGATAATTTTGTAGACAAATTAAAGGTCACTAAGAAAACACCTGCTCCACCTGTATTTTTAAATCTTGTGTATGATCCTGCTGAATAATCTACTGAGAAGTTGCTAGAAGTTAGTGTAGTAGCATTAAATACTAACTGAGCATCAGATGTTGTCAAAGCCATACTAAGTGGTGAGCCACTGCTAAAAGGCTGAACAGCAGATAAATAATTAACGTAGTCTTTCCAAGAGCCGCTACCTGATCCATCAGCAACATAAACATCAGCCGCATTTGCAGAGGAAACTCCTTTAGGCTCATGTAAGTACGGATCAGTTAGTGTTGAATGATTTATATTTGGCATTATAAACTCCTAAGAATGTGTAGGGTGCTCCCGAAGGAACACCCCTTTAGCTTATTAAGGCTCAATGTATTCGATAACCAACTTGGCTTCACCTGCAGTAAATGCTGCTGTGCCATAGATAGCTTCGACATAAACATCTGCGCCACCAACAGTCGCTGTACCACCTACTGCTGCACCGTTACAAGCTACTGCTTTGTCTGCAGCTAGATCAGCCACAGCAATAGTTGCGTCAATACCATCGGCATCAACTGCAGCACCTGCTTGAGTGTAAGTACCTACTGTCAATGTAGCTGAACCACCTGAGGTGAAAGCTGTTGAGACAATAAGGTGAGCACCAGTGATGTACGAACCTGCTGGAATGAAAGCATCGTGATCTTGTGGGGTTGCCACAGATGAAGGAACTTCTGTTCCTGTGATATTCATCACCAATGATTTCTTCTGACTTGAAAGAGAAGTACCACGCTTTGCGGGAGTTCCCTGTTCACCTGCGGTAAGAATTTCTAGACCGTCTGCGTTTACATAACTCATTAATCTACCTCCTTACGCTACTGTTGGTTTCGTGACAACACGAACCATGTTTTCAGGACGATACAACTTGACACCATAACGAGCAGTTGTTACAAACTCGTGTCTTTGGAAGTCTTTGTTGTAGTCGTAGTCAACCTGAGGTTGCTGTCTAAACGCACCCACGAATGGATTTACAGACTGATCCGCTGAGAAGAACAAGTTTACAACACCGTTTGTTGATGAGTAATCTTGGTTAGCAGCAGCTAAATCTGGAAGTGCGTTGTCGGTTGCTGTTGGTAGGAAGTTTGAGCAGTATACGTCAAACCCATATACGTTTGCAATGAAACGCATACCAGTTGCTATACCGTCACGAACTAGTCCTTCGAAACGTGGGTTGTTTGACACGTTTACTACGTTGGTCAATGTGTTAAGTGTGTACTCAACAGAAGGATCAACGATGGCTACCAAGTTGCTGTCTGGAACGTTCTGTTTTTTCAGAGCGTAACGTGCATAAGCAAACTCTTTCAAGGTGATAACTTCACCTGTACCAGTAGAACCAACACGCATTGAGATGCTGTTGATTGTTTCTGTTGAGTTAGCTGATACGCCAGATTCAGGAGCAGCGAGAGTTGTTGTCTCGAAATGTTCCATGATTGCACGTTCTTGTTCAGGTACAAAGCGTGACATTAATTCTGAAGAATAGAATGTGTCTTGCTCTGCTTTCTTGGTCATATAAGTAGCTGATGAGAGATACTTATCAACTGAGAATGTAAAGTTACCTGTGTCTAGTGGACGGTAGGTAACAGCACTGTCCTCAGAGTAGTTGTCCACTTGTGCCTGCCCGATAGAAGGAATGTTGAAAGTGTTTCCGTCAGGAAAACCGTCAAGCATACGAACATATCTTTGTGCCATCATCTCATCACGCAGAATCTCTTTTAATTCTGATGAGTAGACCTGAGCACGTTGCAGGAACGTAGTGTTAGATGTGGTCATTGCCATGTCTAAGTTCCTTTATTTATGCACCAAACTTATCGCCAAGACGAGATTTGTCCTCAAACATTTGTTGTTGCGTCTTAGCGGAATAGTACAAGTTACGATTGTCTCTACGAAGTTTTTGATAGTAATCGAAATTACGTTCCGTAGAGGATTGCATATTGACACCCTCAGTTCGAACTGATCCAGAAACCATAGGGTTGACAGGACGTTTGTTCTCACCAATAAGAGCAAAGAAGGCGTTAGGTGACTCAGCAGCAATGTCTCGTAAACGATCTATTGACATACCAAGCTCTTCAGCTTTCCTTTCGATTTGAGCCTTGGCTTCAGTGCCAAAGCTTCCCTCTAGTTCTTTATCAACAAGTTGTAGGTTACTATTAACTTTAGCTTCCAACTCTCGCTGACCAAGTGTCTCTTCTACAAGGCTCTTCAGGTCTTCCTCACTAAAGTTTGCAGTGGTATTCTGTTCTCTAGTGCTACTGTTATTATTAGGCACTTCATTAGTCGCTGCAGTAGATTCAGCGGCCTTGGTCTGAAGCTGATCAAGAACTTCGTTTTTGTATTCCTGTTTCTTCAAGTCTTCCCTCATTTGAGTGAGTTGGTCTTCAAGATTTTTAATGTAACCATCGGCTTCTAATTTACCTTTAGCTAACACTTCAGGATCTTTCCAGTTCTGTCCCTTTGCCTGTACAAGTTTATCAAGAAAGGATTCCTGTTGAGAGGTTTCCTGTACTTGATTCTCGTTGTTCTGATCTTCCTGTGTGGTTGCAGTATTATCAGTAGTAAATACCATAGTTCTATTCCTTATCTAGGTTAATAAGATCGAGCACTTGGGTTAGTGCTCTGTTGTAGCCGATACGATCAGCCATTTTGTGTGACCAAGAAGGGCTGTCATAGTCAGCCGTAGTTGATCTATCCTCAAGCATAGACTCAAGAATCTCTTCAAGAAGCAGAAGACTTTCTGAGTTGGACATAATCTTTTGTTTGATCTTGTCCTTGTCTTCTTGCGTCTTACATTTTTTAAACCAAGCAGCTTTCATCTATTTCTTTTTGATTGGCTTCTTGATTGGTTTCTTTTTAGTGTTTCCATACATATTTATAGACCTTTCTCTATAGCTACTTGTTGTTCTTCTTCGTATTGTACTTCAGCCTCTGTAGAGATACGTTGTGTTTCTAGCTGTTCAGTAACAGTTACGTTCTCACCAAACAAGGCAGGTTCACCTAGCTCATCTGCTAGGATTCTGGCAAACTCTTTACCTGACAAGTGAACAGCAACAGTTGGGTCTGCTAATTTAATCTGATAAAGTTGTGTTAAACTTTGTACTCTTTGTGCTCTTTCAGCAAAGTGTCTAGCACCCATAGGTACAATCTTACCGTTAGCCATTATGTCTTCTTTTGTAATCTCTTCAAAGAAGAACAAACCTGAGTCTTCGTTAAGAACCCTTATTGTATCTGCGTAATCCATATTACGTCTAGCAGCTTCTATCATACCATTTAGTATAGGCTCTAGGAATACTCTTTCAAAGTTTGCAGTCTTGTGTTGGAAGATACGTCCTGCTGCAGTCATCAACTGCTGTACTTCAAAGGCTGTCTTCTCACCTGCACTACGGATACCCATAGCTTCTCTTGGAGCACCTGCCATCATTTCCATTTTGTTTTCTAGGTTCTGTATTTGAAAGTCAGCGTTTAGTGCTGTAGCGTCTGGTGCTAGGTATCCTACGTCACCTTCTTCACCCATGTATATACGTGCTGCAGGTTCAAAGTCAAAGTCCTCTACGTCACCTCTAATCTTAATGATAGGGTAAGCTATCTGATCAAAGACATCAGCCTTGAGGTTTTCCAAATGATCTATACGATACTGCATACCAACAAGATTGTCAAGTGGTCCCATTGCATAAAGATTATCTGGACGCTCTCTCCAACCTGCATGGTATATAGGTGACTTACCTAACCAACTAGGGTTCTGCTCATTATAAATTACATAGGCTCTGTCTACAACAGTTATAACTCTGTTCTTATGGAAGACCTTGGTGTCAGCGTCATAGATGTCACCGTAGAATGTCATAAGTTCTACAAAGTTTGACTCGTAGTATTCGTTTAGGTTTGCAAAACCATCTGCTGTAAAAGCATGAGACTTGTCTATATCTACGTCATTACCACTTACTGCAGCCCTGTTACCTACCATCTTCTCAAAGATTTTGTTCAGGTAATCATTCTCTACAGTCTCTTCAATCTTTCTAGCTAACTCACCCATGCTCATCATGCTTCTGACAATCTTAGGGCTTTCACCGAAGTTTGCTGCTAGTGGATTAAAACAGATATCAAAGGGGCTAATACGAACAAGCTTTGGACCTACATAATTTACTGCACGTTCACCATCTTCATACTCAGTGTAGTCTCTCTCAAACTCTACTGTAGCAAAACAATTACCATACTGGATGTAGTCATTAATTAGTTTACTTGTAGTGTTAACAAAGTCAGACTGTCTTATCTTGTTTTCCATGTAAGCTTGAATAACATCACGCTTGTTCTTTACGTCTGACGCTGCATCGTTAGCTTCAAATCTAAACCAACGCTTCTGAGGAAACAAAGCTGAGAAGTAATTAGCGTGTAGATTGTCAGCTATCTGTGTAAGCTTTGGAGTAGTCGTACTGTTAGTCCAAGGTAGTTTACTGTTGGACGTAGTGCGAGTATCAGTAGCGTAAATATAATTACGTAACTCTTTCCACTCTTCAATCTTTGTTCGTCTTGCATTGTGCCATTGTATCCAACGATCTGCAATGTCTTCTGCTAGACCGTGAGGATCGATCATGGTTTGAAGGTCAATAGTTGTTCCTGCCATTAGAAGGATACTCCACCAAATCTACTATTAAATTGTACCACGTTATCTTTACTCCTACGTATTGCTCTAGCAGGTTTGACAGCCATGTCTATAACTGAAGCTAGTGCGTCTATAACATCATCGTGAGCAGGATTACGTGATGACAACTCTTCTTCTAATATCTGAGTATTACCACCTCTATAGTGCCATATACCCATGTTGTCATAGCGAGGCTCAAGTATCGAAGCTATACGCTCTTGTTTATTACCTTGGTTCTTATTAGGTCTGAACTCATCAATACTTATAGCTAGTCCGTGTTGCTTGATAAGCTCTTTGAGTTGCTTGACGATTGCCATTTGTGCGACTGTTGTTTCTGCTCTGAGCTTTCTGAATGACCACTTGTTTGACATATGGAGTATGTGTTCGAAGTAATCAGATATTCTGTCAGTCCTGAATCTGTCGATGTCCAAGACGTAGACGTTGTTTTCTGCATCAATACCTACCACAACTATTGCTGTATAGTCAGCACGTTTGTTTAAACTAAAAGCGAAGTCAACAGCAGCAAAGACGTTTAGTCTACTATCTTTGTAGAACAGGTAGCCGTTGTCTTCTCTTACGTGTTTCCTTTCAAAGTACTGAAACTTATCTGGTGACACAGGTACGTTGTCAGGGTCTGTAGGATCGTTGTAGTACTGTGCTCTAAACTGCCCTTTGTCTAGATACTGACCACGTTTCTTAGCTAGTATCTTCATGTCAAACCCAAACCACTTACCGTCTTTACGTTGGGTTCTAGGCCAAAGAAACTCACCTGTGCCATCACCTCGTTCTTCTACAGGTCTTTCAAATATCTCGTAGATACTATCCTCACCTATCTTATCACCTCTTGGATTGTACTGATCCTCTGTCATCTGCAGTAGATCGTTATACAGATCAGCAGGGTGATACCTAGTTCCTACTACCCACTCTTTCGCTTCAGCACCTTCAATAGACGAGAGAAGAGAGTATTGACTTTTGACTTTATTGCGTCCTTCACCTGTGTAAGCATTTTCATACACCACGCAGTCATCGAGGACAGCAATGTCACAATGCAAGCCTGTAAGCGAAGTAGTGAGTCCACCAGTAAAGATCGAAGGGTCTCTAACATTTTCTTTCTTCCTTAATGGATGGTCTAACATAATCTCTGAGTTAGTCCATCTTGTTCGTTTACCTTCATCAAAGTTTACGTGATCAGGCCAATACCTTCTGTATATCTCTGATGTAAGTATGCCTTTGATAAAGCCTAGTTGTTTCTCAGCAAGGTTAGCTGTAGCTGATATGTATAGTATACGCAATGTTGGGTTCTTTGTCAACTCCCAAGCTACACGAAAAGCAATTAATCTTGACTTACCATGATCTCTAGGAAAGAGTAATAACTGATGAGTCTTTGAATCAGGTCTTATCCACCAGTTACAGACATCTTCGTGGGCTTGCCCTAGTACCTGCTCTGGTGCTACTAGTTTTATAAATGTTACAAGATCACTTTCAGCAGCTATTCGTATTTGCTCAAGAGTTGACATAAAGTTTAGGCAGCTTCTTTTTCGCTGTCTTCTTCAGGTTTTTCTTCAAGACTTTTTACTAATAGTTCAGCGAAAGTATCTCTTCCTACTAAAAGCTGATCCATATTAAATCTTGAACTTTTTAATTTTCTTTCTAAATCATTAACGTGATTAAAAAGCATTAGCTGTTTATCAGTAAAGTCATCTAATTTATATTCAACTTCATTGATAGTTACAGTTTTATTATCAGTCATTTCTTTCTCCTTTTTGACTAATTGAAAACTTATGTTATAGTTACATTTGGTATTGGTTGGACTTCCTTTAATTGATCTGGTGTAGTTGCTGCATCAATACCAGAGTGTACAGTAGCATCACGCAATACCTGTTTATCCGCTACTATCTGTGTTGTAGATGCGCCTGTTTCCAATGCTTTCATAAAGGCACTGTCTAGCTTTTCAAACTCAGGTACGCGATCCTCTCTTATTTTATCA
>Ga0208298_1000585_pt1 | contig 15021 bp, 15 predicted proteins | sample 14BtaG_FD_184088 | JGI IMG/M metagenome (GOLD analysis project Ga0208298, IMG submission 184088) | Marine viral communities from the Subarctic Pacific Ocean - 14B_ETSP_OMZ_AT15311_CsCl metaG (SPAdes) (version 2) | ecosystem: Environmental > Aquatic > Marine > Oceanic | place: Pacific Ocean... | reverse complement strand
TACATGAGGTCAACGATGGCCAGTGCGACGAGATGCCTGTATCCCTAAACTACTTGAGGAAAAAGTATGGACGCAACTAAGAACCAGGTGGGTGGTGATCACTACAAAACTGCCATCCAGCCAATCGAATACATCATGGCAAACAACTTAGACTTTTGCGAGGGTAACATTGTTAAGTACGCTACACGCTGGAGAAATAAGGGGGGTGTTGAAGACCTACGCAAGATAAAACACTACTGTGATTTTCTGATAGAGCGTGAATTAGAGGCCTAAAAATGTTATAATCGGGGCATGAAAAAAGACAGCCTCTTAAAAAGAATCGGAGTCTCTGGGTACAACAAGCCCAAGAGAACACCTAACCATCCCACCAAGTCTCACGTTGTGGTAGCCAAGGAAGGCGATAAAGTAAAGACTATACGCTATGGTCAGCAAGGCGTGAGTGGTGCAGGCTCAAACCCCAAGACAGCCAAACAAAAGGCTCGTCGTAAATCCTTCAAAGCTCGTCACCGCAAGAACATCGCCAAGGGTAAGATGTCTGCTGCGTACTGGGCCAACAAATCTAAGTGGTGATCCCATGCCAATGGTAGGTAAGAAAAAATACGCATACACTCCTGCTGGTAAAGCAGCGGCAATGAAAGAAGCTAAGAAGACTGGCACGAAGATGTCTTATGGCAAGAAAAAGAAGTCGATGCTATCCAAATGAAGAAGTCCAGAGTAAACGAAGCCGGTAACTACACCAAGCCCACCATGCGGAAGAATCTCTTTGAAGCCATCAAGGCTGGAGGTAAGGGTGGTCGTCCTGGTCAGTGGTCAGCACGTAAAGCGCAGATGCTGGCAAAGCGCTACAAGGAAAAGGGTGGGGGATACAAGAACTAATGAAGAAGCCTCAAAAGTCCCTGCTCGATTGGGGCAAGCAGAAGTGGCGAACCAAGTCAGGCAAGCCTAGCACTCAGGGTTCCAAAGCTACTGGCGAAAGATATTTGCCCAGCGCAGCCATCAAGGCTATGAGTCCAGCAGAGTATGCCGCTACCACCAAGAAGAAGAGAGCCGATATAAGGAAAGGAAAGCAGTTCTCTAAGCAACCAAAGAAGGCCGCAGCTAAGACTAAGGGTTATCGTTAGTAAGTCCAGATAACCTGTACTGTTTCTCTCAGGTCAACATGAATGAAGTTCTTGGCAATACCTATGCCACCAAACCCCATCTTCATGGCCTCTTTCACGATTACATAGCCCTCAGAACCACTGTTGATATGGATGTCAGCAGCGATACCCTGGGCATGAGTGCCTGGCCTAGTCTTACGTGCTTCAATAGAGTGTGACGGATCTCGATAACCGCTGGTGATAGTGAAGGGGAATCCACACTTGTGGCGCAAGTGATCTAACTTCTCAAGAAAGAATGGGTTCATCTCATTGGCCCCAGTCTCCTGGCAATTAAACTCTTCGATATTGAAGTATTGCATCTGCATCAGTGTAGCTCCAGGTTGTAACCAAAGTAAGAATTGATTAACTCTGCCTTGGCAACTTCCATGCTGTAGAGTATGTCTGGATCTTCCATGTTCGATACGATTCGAATGTGGTCTTCAGCGATTCCAATCACAATCATTGTGTCGAATTCCTTGCAAAGTTCCGACAGATCAGGTCTTAAATTAGTTACTTTGGACATATTACTTCCTCATATTCATTAGCTTGCTTGCACCTTTGATTCCAAAACTGGCTGATATAGCAATGAAAAGAAGATACTGATACCACTCAGGCAGACCTGCAAGGGCAACAAAGGCTTCATTCACTCTATCAACAACAGTCATATCGTCAACGATTATAGCATAACCAACCATGAATATCGGAACAGAGAGCACTATTGTCCAGAACTCATCCTTCCAACTGTTAGCAGAAGCATCGGCCATCTTTGCTTCCCAGTCAGCGTCATTCTGTATGACGTTCATCTTGGCCTCGTGCTTGGCCTTAGATTGCTCTGCCTTGTTAGACAGGTATCCTTTAGCCAGGTCTGCTACTGGCCCGAGTAGAGCAGTGAATATGCTCATTGGAACATCTTCCCAACAACAAATAATCCTATGATTAAAGGATAGATTCCCCAGATCATCATTTCGGCTTTCTTAAATCTTTCAGAGCCATCCGATAACCTGCGCTCGATGTTAGCGTATCTTATAGAGCACTCTTTCTCATGCCCCTCAAGTTTTAGCAAAGCCTCTTTTACAGTAGCCATTATCTTTTTACCATTAGTATTATTCCATAAATCATAACTGGGATTATAGCTATGCCAACTGCGACCACAGACAAAAATGTTTTCAGTAGCTGTACTCTTGTCCTTCTTACTGCCGCCAACCTTCTAGCTTCAGACTCCCTCTTGCGTTTACACTCTGCTTGATAGTTCAGCCAATCGCTGTACATATCTGGGCGGCCAGCATAAACCATGTATTCCTTGAGCCAAGTCTCTTGTTCCTTAATCTTCTCCAGGGCCATAAAAGCGTCCAAGTCACTCTTCCCCTTAGACGCTACACGTTTTGCTATGGCACTCTTATTGTCAAAGTATCTTTGAGCTGCATCCGAGCAGTCATAGATCTCCTTACCATTGCTGATAGCAGTTTTAATAACCTGGAATGCGGCATTAGCTGCTGCTATCTCTGCTAACATTTTTTATTCACTTAGAAGCAGAACGAATGTCTTGGGCAATACCTTCAACAAATGTAGCTGAACCAGCACCAATACCCTTGGCGGTATCAGTAACCATGCTTTGTGCGGAGTCAACAGTTGAGTTGACAATCTGCTGCGAACCGTCAACAGCACCATTAAAGGTGTTGCATCCAGCAAGTACAAAAAGAGTTGCGATTAATAATGCTTTCATTTATATATCCTCGTTATTAAGTTAAGGCGCTGTAGGCCAGTTAATATCTGTAGGGAATCCTGACTGATCTGTTATGTCACGTAGTTCTTCTCGATACGTAGCCCAGGATGCTTTTGTGGTACTGTCTAGTGGCGAATCAGGCATTTGCGTCCAGTCGGATTCAGATAACTTTTCGTCTCTATCATGCCTAGCATTTCTAGCAAGATTTTCTAGTTCATCTGTTGTCCAATCCCTAACTGTCCAGCCCAATGTCCACACACCATCTACTAGCGTAGGTGAATCGTCAGGCACCGCAGTTTGACTAGGTGGAGTGGTAGGCTTAGTAGCCGTCTCTACATTATAGACTCCCCAATCAGCTAAGGCTTCAGGGGGCATTTCTTTTGGGAAAGAAGTATCAGGATTATCTCCCCTTAATTTTCTAACGCTATATGGAAAAGAATCTACAGCATCATTTACTATTTTTACTAACATGGTTTATTCCTTTGAATTAAGGCGCTACTCCGCCCAGTAAAATGTGGCCACCGGATGTATCACCGCCGCGTGTAAGTGTCCCTGCCAAGGTTAAACTGGTCGGGTCTGAATAATCATAGACGTATATGGTGTTGTTTTCAGATCTAGCTTTAGCAAAAACTAACTCCCGCACTGGGTCTACTGCCAAGGTTCGACCGCTCCCGCCACCAAGATTAACATTAGAAACAGTATCCGTAATACTCATAGACGAAGTATTGCTGTAATCTACAACCGATAAGCTGTCCAGACATAAACAAAAAACCAATTCTTTACTTGGGTCAGTTGCAAGTGCAGAGGGTTGGTTTAAATTTATAACACTATTAAGGCTGCTAATAACCGATAAACTCGCAACATTTGATGTATCTATAACAGTAACCTTATCATTAGAATAGTGACCAGTAAAAACAAGGTCTTTTGTAGTATCTATTGCCAAGCCTCCAGCGGTATTCATATTAGTAGAAGAAACTAAAGTTGTTCTTTCTGACATGCTGGCAGGATTAGATATATTAATAGATGTGAGTCGCCCTCCCGCCTTCATAAATGCAGTGTCTCTAGCAGTGTCCAAAACTATTTTATCGCCACCATAAGTAGTAGCTAAACTGCTCGTTATAGACAGGGATGAAGGTGTACTATAATCAACAGCATTAAAGTAATTGGGGGTCTGACCAGAAACATAAACAATTTCTGTAGTAGGGTCTGCTGCAACGCCTCTTGGGAAATCAATGTAAGTGCTACTTGCAATTGAATCCTCTACGCTAACATTTGATATGTCGCTAAAATCTACACAGGTTAGTTCATCAGCCAGTACATTGCAGTAAAACGCCAAATCCCTTGTAGAATCTACGGAGCTTGCATAGCCTATGGAAACGCGGGTATCAGTAACAGTATCCTCGACTGACATATTATCTACATCAGCAACATCAAGACCTGTTGCATCATTTGCCCCTATAACCACGCCTGTAGTAAACTGACCGCTAGTCAGGTCGGCCCCTGAGGCTTTCGCTTTTAATACTTTGTTAGCTATAAACCCCATTATGCCATCGCCTGTCCAGCAGTGAAGCCGTAGTAAGTAGTACCGCCATCAATAGTATAGAATACAAAAACATCTACACCACCACTGGTTGTTGTCAAGGTAGGCGCTGTGCCTCCCGCCCAGTCAACACTAGCAGGCCAAGTGATTGTGCGAGCTGTGCTGTCCTGGATAACTTTCAGGGTAAAGGATGAGGCATTGCCCGTAGCTGCTGGGTTGCTAAATGTGTACGTTGTAGCGCCTGTCAGGGTATGCGTAAAGTTAGTAGCAGTTGCTAGGTTAATAGTAGTTGCCGTACCTGTAAGGGTTTCTGCGTCTTCTGTAATACCCCCTGCAATAGTGATAGAGTCAGCAGCCACTTCACCATTTACATCGACACCTGAAGTTGTAGTTGTTAGTCTATCGACACCATTGTAATTTAACTGACAGCTACCTGAAGTATTAAACCTGGCATATGTCTGACCACCTAACCCTGAAATACCATTGCCAATATCAACATAGTTAGTGCCACCAACAAACAGGTTGCCTGTACCATAATCACCGACATAGCTGTTGGAGCCATCATGGAATATTTCTAAATCTGCACCAGTACCGAAGTTAGCCTTGTCATTATCACCGAAGTTAATGTCAACACCGCCAGTGGTGTTACCAATAGCCAGTGTTTGAGCGAGGCTTTCACCACCACTAGCTTGAGAATCTACATATGCTTTAATAGATTGCTGTGTCGCCAGAGCCGTAGCACTGTTGGAAGCCATGGTATCTTCGTCTAAGATGTCTGTAACAGTGACAGCGCCAGTACCAGATAGACCGTTGAACTCAACAGTACCAATGACATTAATGCCTGTGGCAGTAGTCAAGAATTTCTCTGTGCCGTTGTAACGTAGACTGATAGCACCATCTTCATTGAAGATAGCCATGATCTCTGTGTTGTCAGTATTGCTAAATACTATTCTGTCAGAAGCCTGAACATACAAGTCGCCTGCACCCGTATCAACTATCCTGCCATCAGTACCATCGTGATATATCTCTAGGCCTGTTACACCACCAAATAGGGCTTTATCATTAACGCCAAAGCTGAGGTCTGCTGTTGATGTACCACCATCGAAAGTAATGGTTCCGGTAACATCTATACCAGTGTTAGTGGTTGATAGCTTGTTACTGTTATTGTACTTGAGGTCACAACTACCAGAAGTATTGAACCTAGCATAGGTCTGGCCGCCAGCTCCTGTTACACCATTGCCTATCTCGACGTAGTTTGTACCGCCAACAAACAAGTTACCAGTGCCTGAATCTTTTACATAACTGTTAAGGGTGTCATGGTAGATCTCTAGGTCAGCACCCAGGCCAAATGTAGCCTTGTCATTGTCGCCAAAAACTATATCAGCTCCACCTGTGGTATTCCCGATAGCAAGGGTCTGGGCAAGAGTCTCGCCACCACCAGTACCGCCAGTGCTAGAGATTGTTCCATCTGCTGCAATAGTAATGTTAGTGCCTGCAGTTAAAGAAGCTACTACGTTATCAGTATCAGTAACGTCAGCCAGAGCCTCAATTCCGTCCAGCTTAACGCCGTCAGAGGAAATGTTGCGACCATTGACAGTGCCGTTTACCAAGATGCCAGAGCTTGTGGTCTCAAGCCTATCAACATTGTTGTAGTTTAACTGACAGCTTCCAGCTGTATTGAACCTAGCATAAGTCTGCCCACCAGCACCAATAACTCCATTGCCGATATCAACATAACTTGAGCCACCTATAAATAGATTACCTGTGCCGTCATCAACTACGTAGCTGTTCGTTCCATCGTGATAGATTTCGAGATCAGTGTTGGCACCAAAAGTAGCTTTATCGTTATCAGCAAATGCAATGTCCGTTCCACCAGTGGTGTTACCGAGAACCAATGTCTGCGCCAGGGTTTCGTTACCGCCGCCACCGCCAGTGCTGGTAATTGTGAAGCTAGGGTAAGTGCCAGTAACGGTAGTGCCACCTGCGCCTGTAAGAGCTACAACCTGATCTGGGGCAGTGTTAGCAATCTCACCACCGGCTGACAAGCTAATGCCTGTACCCGCCGATAGAGAGGCAACAACATTTGTAGTATCAGTTACATCTGCGCCTGTCTCGATACCACCGAGCTTAGTCTGATCTGCATCAGTAAAGGCGTTAGTATTAGAATTGCTTTCATAGGCTGTTTTAATTTGTGCGGGAGTCTGGTCAGCAGTTGCTCCGGCCTCAATGCCGTCCAGCTTAGTGCCATCTGCGGATACATCACGACCATCGAAAGTGCTAGTGGTAGTTACTGGGCCAGTCAATGCTCCGCCAGTTAAGGGCAGGAAGTCTCCGCCACCGCCACCGCCACTTGATGTAGTTGCAATGACATTACCATCCCCATCAAACCCCAATACTTTGTTAGCTCTGTTGGCCGCCAAAGGCAGCTCAAGGGTTGCGCTATCCTCTTCATCTTGAAGACCGATAGACCGAGCTATGTCAGTCTGCAGTTGGTTCATTGCGATGTAAGTTTTATCGAAGTCAGCATTTACATCTGATGCAAGGAAGTCTCCAGAGTTCTGGTACTGAGTTGTTCTGGTTATAGGCATAGCCAAGATAATAGCAATCTTGTCCCCAGCAAAAGCGGGCGAAGTAAGAAGCATATTGCCGCCAGTATCGGAACCTACGCCAGTAACAAGATAGTCCGTAGTCAAGGAAAGCTCTACGCCATTCTTCAGCACCTTCAAGTCACTGTTAGAAAGTATCTCGAATGTATAGGCAAAGACAGTCTGGCCTGCCGATGCAATGTAATCGTTTCTAGTTACTCCACCAGTTACAGGCATCTTAGTTCCTCAAAAATAATGTTCATAAATATGCGCTCAATTATACTAAAATTTGGTTAAAAAATATACAGCTATTGTGCCTTCTCATAGTTTTCCATGGCCTTCAGGTACTGCCCTACAGACTGCCTAGCTCTTTCATAGACCTGCCTATCAAGCTGCTTGAGTCTCTCTGCCTTCTCTTCTGACGACATACGCATATCACCACGTACCTGTCTTCTCTGCTTGTTGAGCTTAGCAATTTTCTTAGCTGCCCTTTTGACCTGGCCTTCCTGAGAAAACATAAACTCATGCTCTTTTCTGTAAGCCTTCTTCTTCTGACCAGTGTAAGACTTCAGTGAGTTAGACTTGATCTTAACTTCCTGCGATAAGTCATAGAAAGTATTGCCAACAATAGATGCGCCGCTAACCGGGCTACGAACCAAGAAGCTACCCATCACAGGTATATCCAGATCTGAGCTTGGTCTTGCAGAGTAGGGCTGGTCATTAAACTCTCTAACCTGGCCCAATATAAGGTCGCCAGCACCAGTGATGTACTTAGAGGAACTAGCAAAAGTACCCTTCAGAAGAGCATCAACATTAGCAGGAGCCATACCAAACTTCTCACCTAGCGCTCTAGCTGTCTCACTGGTGTATGGAGTTGCCCTAAGCTCTGGCTCAAGATCATCCAAATATTCAGGGTAAATAGGCTGACCACGATAGAAGTTCCAGTTAGTTGCAATCTCAAGGCCAATCTTTGCTGGGGGTGGTAGCAATCCTGTAGCATCTGAAACAGGGCTAACAGACATCCACAAACCAGCCAGCACCTCTTCGTATATGCTCCTGCCAACAGGGTTATTGCTCTGATGGCTCCAGGTCATAAACTTCTCTGGCAGTGTTCCAAAGATATACCCTGGTGCAAAGGGCTTAGGTATTCTGGCCCAGTTTCCATTAACCTTGTAAACCCAATGCGTATCACGAACCCACTGCGGTATGTTTAGATACTCTTCTCGCTCATCATCTGGAGCGCCATACAGGTAGTATCCAGCCAACAGCACACTAGGCATAGTAATGGTCATTGCCGCTATAGCACCAACCTGCTTTGGATTCTTCTTGAATGCCCTGACTAACTTGTCAGTACCCTGAACCGCAGCGTTAAAGAATGGCACGTACCTGTTAATCTTTTTGCCAACACTACCAGAACGCATGAAGTCAGCAGTACCCTGGCGAGATTCCTGGGCTGCCCTCAAGTCAGACATACCTGCTCTCTTAGAAGCATTGAATATCCCGATGCGAGTTGCTTGCTCAGTAGCGTTAGCAAAGTCAGCAAGGGGCTGAAGACCAAAACTACGCAGCATCTTCATGGAGTACTTCTTCTCATCCATCAAGTCTTTGTGTGCGTCATACAGGCCAGTGTCAGACAGATCCATGTATGTACCCATAGAGCCACCAGATGCTCTCCATTGGTTGTAGGACTCACCATCACCGACCAAGGATGCAAGGCCCTTAACCATATCAATAGGAGTTGGTTTAGCTTCTGCCATCAGTACAGCGTTAAACTGATCCCTAAAGGTGTTCTTAATAACAAATTCAGGAGTCAGTGTCGCACCCATTCTAAATACAGTAGTTGGCAATGCAGCAGTCTGCTTAAACAGTCTTTCACCAAAGCTCATTTGCTCTGGCTTCAGGTTAGTCATGGCCTTCAGTATTGGATCAGACACCTCCCAGAATGTGCGCTTTCCATCAATATAAACTTCTAGGGCATTTTCAGGAGGACGGTTAGATGGAACAAAAGCCTCTTTACCATCTACAGTTACCTTCATCATTAGCTGGGACTGCGGTATTCTCTGGATAAACTCAGGAATAAAGTCTGCTAAATTAACTATGCTTCTGGAAATGTTGTTCCTGGCCGACAAGTCAATGATTCGTGCAGTGTTACCAATGATGCTATTGATAGGGTCTTTAATAGCAAGATCAGAGCCTCTCAGGCGCTTTATTACGGCCTTAGCTGATGCACCACTAAATAACTTCTTACCGCCCTTAGAAGGCTGCATAAGGGGCTTCAGTATCTCTACTGCACCGGGATCGTCAGCAATGATTCTGTCATACTGATCTTGTGTTATCTTCTCATCATCAATGACCTGCTGTATCTCTTCATCAGACAAAACGCCCAGAACCTTACGAACTTGATCCTGGTTAAATCCTTTGTTGTTCAGGAAGTCGTTAAGCATCACACGCTGGAAAGGTATGTAATTTGGGTTGGCCTTAATAATCTCATCGTATTGCTGTTGAGACATATTGCCTGATTTAACAAACAGCTCCAGTACGCGCTTCTGGAATCCATACAGCTCTTGTGCTGTGGAATCAAAGAACTCAATAGCTTCGCCATACTTGTACTGTAGGTCTGCCAGATCAATCTCTGCCTGAAGTGCCTGCTGCTCTGTAACTCTACGCTCAGTGACCGGGCCAACAAACTTCTTGTCTTTGGCAAACTCGGGCTGTACTACTGTGGGCTGTGGCTTTGTCGGGCCTGCAAGTTCTGGTGCTCTTGTAGAAACTGTTGGTGCTCTTTCTAGCTGAACAACCATTGTGCCGTCTGCGAACAATCTGGTGTCAGAGCCGGGAATCATTTCCTTGCTAACTTTATTCCCATCAAACGTAGAGTCAACATCTACAGACAGAAGCAGCTCTGCATTGTTTTGATCAGCAAACTCGTAAATGTCGTTTAAAGTGTCTTGAGTTATGTTGCCATCTATTTTTACATCTAGCTTTCCACTTATAATCTTAGCCACAACTTGTGCAGCCGATAAATCATATTTTTCTTGCAAGGTAGTAGAAAGGTTGTCAGCAACTTCCTGGGTCAACTCTGCATCGCCTGGAGAAACCTCAACCTCTGGAGCAACATCTCGTTCACCGGGAATGGTGTAGCTCTGCAAGTCCTGCTGGATACGACGAGCAATCAGGTACTTGGCAAGGTCTGCTTTTCTCCTTGCGCTGTTAGGCTCAGAACTAAACAGCTTGGCATCAAAGGCTTCCAGGATTGGCTTCAAACCAATACCTGTCTTAACCATGTTGCCATTCTTGTCCATAGAATATGTGTTTCTCTGGAGAGTGTACTTAATGTTTCCAATGATTCCGTTGTACGCACTAATAAGAAGCTCAGTGTTAGCACCATCAAGTACCTGGGCGCCACGACTCTTTGCCAGTTTCAGGGCTTTCTCTACCGCATCAAACTTGTTAGCAAATGCCGCATAAAAATTAGCAAATAGGCTTTGGCTGTGATCAATCATAGGTGTCGGTTTATCAACCAGCTCAGGCTGATCAACAAATTCGTCCAGCAATTCACCTTCTTTCATGTCATACATCTCAGCTCTTTCAGCAGTCTCCTGCTCTATAAGGAACTTCTCAAACTCAGATATATTTTCATTAAACTCTGCCTGTTCAATATTGTCTGCGTACTCAATATCCTCACCAGCCAGGGATGCCTCAGTTTCAACAGGAACTTCTGCCTCATTATATCGGGCAACCTCTTCATACATTGTGTCGAAGTAAGCCCTGATATCTTCTTCTGTATCCAACCTTTCTAGCTCATCCATGTATCTCTGCTTTTCAGCTATAGCCACATCGGTTGTTGGATCAAAAAACGTACCCTTAATTGAATCGGAACCAGCATCAATCCACTCAATCACCATCTCTGCCACATCAGTGTCACTGAGCAAACGAGATCTATCAGTAGCAATGTTATCGTCGATCAGGGCAAGCTCTTCATTGAGCCTTTCAGTAAGATCAGAAATAGTCTGCGTGTGATTTTCTACAGACCACAAACGCTTTAAGCCCTTACCTTGTGGCGATCTCTTGTTGCCTAGATTTCTTCCAACTCGGTCAGTTCGATAGATATTGGCAGGGTCTAATCCATAGCTAATTAACTGTTCAGGATTTAGTGGCCCACCATTAACAACAAAGTCCAGCAGCTTAGGCGCTTCCTTCTCAATCTTTTGCATTTCCTTATCTAGCTTATTAATCTGCTCTTGTTTCTTTTCTTCCAGCGACTCAAGCTCAGAGGCCTCGTACTCATCAAGTATCTGCTGCTTGTTCTCCATATCCTCAACTTCTCGGTTATAGAGAGTCTGCTTCATAAACTCAAGCATACTTTGGTCTTCAGATTTTTCCTGTTGAGAGGCGTAATCACCAGTCTTGGACTTATTAATTACAGACCTGACAGGCGCGTTCTCTTCAACATCGGTTTCCTCATCAACTACATTTTGCAGCTCTTCATCCGTCAGCCCCTCAAGAGCTTCCATGACTTCCTGCTCAGTGCGCCCCTGATTAGACAGTATGTTACTAAAAGCAACACCTACAGTCTTAACGCCACCCATAGTAGCAATCAATCCAGCTTCAATAAGGAACTGGTCTTTGTCAGGAACAATGCGATCCCACACTTCATCGACAGTGAATGTTTCACCAAATGCCATATCAACGTAGGTATTCAGTACAGCAGCAACACGCTCCTCACCAAGCTCATTAAGAACACCATGCCAACCAGCTCTGGTCAGTATCTCCTGAACCTTAGCGTTAGGCTGTATCTTCTGGTAAGCCTTGGTAATGCCCTCTAGCAGCTTGGGTGGTAACTTATTTAGGGAGGTCTTGGCATTAGTAGCAAGTCTGCGAGTAATTGGGTTTATAACGTACTGCCCAACCTTGGCACCAACAAGCTCACTAGCAACTTCAGCGTTAGTGTAGGCAAATGCTTTAAGGGCAGTGGTCGCTGGGGATTCTTTGGCATCACTCAAGATAGCCTGACCTGACTGAGTAAGCTGTACATACTGGCCCAACCGGAGATTGCCATAGTTGCGCTGATTTGCAGGAACCATTGCAGCAGACTGTGCAGCAACCCTAGCGGCATAACCTGTATAACGTGCAGTAGCAGCAGCTTGTGCAGACACCATAACGCCCTTGGTTAGAGCCTGTGTAGTAGCAGTCTGTGCAGTCTTACCCACGCCACCAGTAGCAACAAACTCGGCTATAAACGCAGGAATAGGCGCACCGTAATACTTCATGCCGCCACGCCAGGTAAAGCCCCTTATCTGCTTTTCCAGCTCCATGTCTATGTAGTCATTAAAATTAGATTCTTCAGACTCGGTAAGTGGCTCCCCATCCTGTATCTTCTTGGCAACCGCAGCAAGTCCCAGGGCCTCGTAACCTTTAACAAGTCCACCGAGGGGCAGGTAATCAGCCGGGGTAATAAAGTCATCGGCCTCACTCCAGCCAATAGGATTGTCCTTCATCTCCTCGATCTGCTCTGGGGTAAATCGGGTAAGCGCAAGGTTCCATGTGGTATCTTCATTCTTCTGTGCCTGGTCGTTAAACTCAAGCATAGAGGGGTCGGTCAAATCTACAGTGTTATTCAGGGCAGCAACATTCTGCTCGCCAATAGTCATGGGCTTATCGGTAGGAGCAAATACAAGGTCTTCTACTGGCCTGTCCGTAGGAGCAAACACAAGGTCTTCTACTGGCTTATCAGTAGGTGCGAACACAAGATCTTCTACCTCTTCTTGGAAAGGTACAGACTCATCGGATGGATCAAGATTGTCAATGAAGCCTGGATTGACTTCAGAGCTCAATTCTTCAAACATTTCCTTGCTAACTTCTGTACCCTCAAACTCGTAACGAGGAGGTAGCTGAGTTGATTCAACCATTAAACTTATCCTTACTTAGTGCGTTGTAGACCTTTATAGATATATGGAGTTCCAACTGGAAGTGCATCATACTCGGCCTGAGTTGGATTAGTCAGAATTGGTGCAGTAGTCTTGCCAATCAGCGTTTGCGCTCTAACAGCCATTCTGGCTCTAATATCGTCAACAGCATTTTGGGCTTCTTGCTTGTAGATGTTTTCTATGGACTTATCATTTAAAATACTACGGCCTTTCTCTTGTCGCTCGGCATTCTCTTCTCTAATACGAGTCTCTGCATTGTCCCACAAGTACCTAACACCCTCACCACGCATACTGACAGGTATCATTGTATCAATTATCTCTTGAGCCTTGTACATACGATCATACAGCTCAGCACTAGACTTGGCTTTAGCTGACTGCGTAAGGTTTCTAAACTGCGTCCTCCAGGACTCCGCCAACTTAAACTCAACATCACCCCTGGTCTGGGCCTCAAGCATAGCGTTCTCAATTTGCTTAAATCCTTCTAGTTGCAGCTCTGGATCTTCTATCTGTAATACGTCATAAGACTGCTGTATCAGTTGATTGTAGATAGCTGGCTTAGTAGTAGCCGTCAGCTTCTCCACAGAGTTCAAGTAGGTAATGCGTAACTTTGCATCTGCCTCTGGAATCTTGCCCTCAACACGCAGCTTGTTAATGTCTGCTTTCTTTTGGTCTATGCTAATCACAGTGCTATTTAGAATAGTATCGTCATACTCAGCAAGGTTAGTGTACTGAGTTTCTAAGTCCACAAGGCGAGCCTCTTTAAGCTCTGTAATCCTGGCCTTCTCTGCATCCTCAAACAAGGAGACAAGCTCTTTCCTTACAGCCTTCTTTTCCTTGGGAGTAAACTCTTTCAGGTCTGCATCATCAAAAGCCTTAATGTAATCTTTGGCCTTTTGCTTTTTACCAGCAGTGTCTAGCTGATCATTATCAATAATCAGTCTTTGTGCGCCACCAGTAAGTTGCGCCACCTTGGAGCTATACTCTAATTTAAGGCCGTACTCTGCCAGCTCTTCCTGATCTGTTGCACCAGATGCAACAAAGTCTGGAGCTATGGTTTTGTTAAATTCTTCTTGAAGCTCTCTGGCTTCATCATCCTTGCCATCAGCTATGAGGTTAAGCAGTGTGTTTTCATGCAAGCTCTTCTGCACAGCCCAGGATGCCTTTGATTGGTCTAGCTCAATCTTCTGTTGGGCCTTAAGTACAGATGCGCCCTGTTGTCGGCTAACAGTACCAAAGTATTTTTCTACGCCCTGCTGCAACTCCAAAGGTACAGAACCCTTTAGACCATCATATAGACCTTTAGCCTTGGCCTCGAACGCCTCAATGTCAGACGGATTCTCAGTAGCAATGTCGGACAAACCGGCATTAATATCTTCCATGATCCCGGTCTTATAAGTACTCATGGCAGCAGCATTATATTGGTTGCCACCCCATTTAGCAGTAGACATCTTCTCTATCTCACCGCCAGTCTCCAATGCCTCTTGAGCAGCCTGTACGCCTTCCTCAGCCCTTTTAGCCTCAACCATGGGCTTACCTATAGCCACAGCAGTTTCACGCATCTGTTGACCAAATCCAGCCAACGCACGCATCTTATCCGCTTCAGACGTATCTATAGCAGTGGGAGTGAACTTACCGTAAAAACCAATTCTTTCTTGTCTAGGTTGTTTAGCCATTATAGTTCCTGTTTACCTTTTTTATGGCATTGCTTGGAAGGCTTGACGACCACCAGACAACAATGTACCAGCAGCCTCAAATTGACTTGCTTTTCGAGCAGCAGCACCCTGACGGCGAAGTTGCGCTTGTTCTAGTCTCTCGGACAAGCCTATCATGCCTTCACTTAGTCCAACTTGTTTGGCGCTCTCTAAGGCGATACTAGCGGGAGTTCCTTCTGCCTTAATGCCAGACACACCCATACCTACAACATTGGCTGCAAGTGCCTTATTGAGCTTCTGTTGACGTTCTAGCTCACGACTCTCAGCGGCTAGACGTTCCTGTTCAGCCCGCTGTTTCATTGCCGATTCTTGAGCCTTACCTGATTGAATCTGGCCATACACCTGTACCGCTGTGCTGGCTGCAATTAAGCTGGCTGTAATTACGAATGACATTT
>Ga0208298_1000583_pt1 | contig 15085 bp, 24 predicted proteins | sample 14BtaG_FD_184088 | JGI IMG/M metagenome (GOLD analysis project Ga0208298, IMG submission 184088) | Marine viral communities from the Subarctic Pacific Ocean - 14B_ETSP_OMZ_AT15311_CsCl metaG (SPAdes) (version 2) | ecosystem: Environmental > Aquatic > Marine > Oceanic | place: Pacific Ocean... | reverse complement strand
AGGATTAGTGTCTCAACTCTGTCTCAAAAGTAGTAGTCGTCGCCTTATATAGAAACAACGACTACTACCCCTAAAAGGCTAGAGGTAGTATTTGCCCGCCCTGCCGGGCACAACTACTACACTTGCCTAGCCATAAAAGCGACGACTAGTTAAATCGAATGAAAGCATACATCGTACTACCACTTACTCGGGAGAGGAGAATAACAGGAAAGAACCCTGTGCTCGTAGAAGGCTTTGATCGGGTGAATAGGAGTCAGAGGACTCGCTGGGTAGGCAAAAGGCTAAATAGGCTACTCTATGAGCCTTTAAACGCTATTCCTGTGGATTAGGCTTCGTACATCTAAACATGAAAGAATATCTGACACAGCTAAAACTATTATCTCCTGACACAGCCAACCTGCCAACATATCTGACACAGCCAACCCGCCAAGCTGGCAATCCAAGGATTGCAGGTCAGGCGGATGTCTCTACATCCGAAACCTCAGCATCGACCACCTTCTCATCTTTAAGGTTGGCAAGCTCGGCTCGGATCTCGTCCAGGCTCAAAGATTTCTTTACCTCTATGGTTTGGGTAGGCTCACCTTCATACTGTCGATGCTTATCGATTAATATGCCTGTGGCGATTGGCAGGACTCCGGCAGGGATTTGATCGTTCTCGAGTTTTTCAATCATCTTCTCCACTGCAAGCTGTGAAGCATGACCGATTAATCCTCTCATTACTTTCTTAGATGATTCGATTACATTCTTTTCCCTAGCTCGTACTACAGCAATCGTATTGTGAGATACTTTAAGATCCTTTTTGATTCGAGTGATAGGAATACCATCTGCGAGCATCTGAACAAGTTTGGCGTAATCACCTGGTCTCTTATCGTAAAGACCCTGTGCAGTGTAGATTGATGGACAGGTTTCTTCTTCTGTCAGGTTAGCCGGTAGGTTCTCAGCTTCGATGGTTATTCTCTTTTTTGCTGTAGGCATTTCTATCGGTGCAAGCATTTCAGAAAGTATTTCAAACTAGGGATCAGGCAAGCCTAATTAGACATAATCACTATTTTACGCAACACCTTAAAACCTCTATTTGTTACGCATACATATAACTATCAGTTACTTACGGAAAAAACACACTATTTCGCACTATGAAAAATATTATGTTTCTGACAAACAGACAGGGGGGGAGGGGGTTCGGTTCGGCGGTCTGCCGGCCACCGCGACCGATTATGTCCCGTAAAAAAATTCTGACAAATTGCCCAACCCGATGTCCGCCCACCCGCTCCATCTGCTAACATGGACATATGCCACTCGAATGGACACCCCATCCCGCCATCCCGCCTCTCAGCAAAGCAGAGATGCTGAGGATGTCGCCTGAGAAGATCCTCGCTTATTGGGAGACCAGGGAAAAAGCCATTAAGGATGAGAAAGATGATCCTTACAGGTATGGTTTTGAGTTGGATATATGGAAGAGGGCGGATGAGCAGTTAAGGACGCACCAGGAGATTCTCATTATGGGAGGCAATCGGAGTTCAAAGAGCCATTTTTGCGCCCGTAGAGTTGTCCAATGCCTCGTAGAGAACCCTGGAACAATCATATGGTGCTTAACTGAGACATCGGCAAACAGTATACAGTTCCAGCAGAAGCTCGTTTTTAATGCACTACCTAAAGAATTAAAGACACTAGGGCGGGGTAAAGTCGGATATGTCATGTATTCGCTTAGAAATGGATTTACTGCGGCTAAATTCACTTTGCCCAATCGCTCGGAATGCATTTTTCGTAATTGGTCGCAGGATATCAGCACGATTGAGGGTGGGGAGATCGGCTGTCCGCAAGAGCCGCTCAACGGCACCCACAACATTGGGTACTGGGCGGACGAATTAGTGCCAATGCCGTGGGTGGAGACTCTTCGTTTTAGAACAGTCACCCGAAATAGTAAGGGCATCATCAGTTTCACGGCCGTGGATGGCTGGAACTCGGTGGTAAAGAGTATGCTTACGGGAGCAAAGACAGTGGAATCGGCAAAGGCGGATCTTTTGGACGGGGAGGAGGTTCCCCTAGTTCAACAGCCATTACGGAAAGCCTCTAGTGTCGTTTATTTCCATACAGCGGCCAATCCGTTCGGCGGATGGGCGGCCATGAAGACACAACTGGAGGGAGAAAAGAGGGAAACAATCCTTTGCAGGGCGTATGGGGTGCCCGTCAAAGCGTCAAAGACTGTGTTTCCCGCTTTTTCGGACAAGAATATTGTACAGGCCAAGGATATCCCTGTTTTGGAGGAGGGAGCGGATGCGAATTGGGTATTATCGATTGACCCTGCTGGAGCGAAGCCCTGGACGATGGTTTTGTTCGGGATAGATCCGCATGGGGTGGCCTGGGCGGTTAAGGAGTTTCCTGATTTTGACACCTGGGGTGGATGGATTGATCTGACAAAGGGGGATAAGGTGAGTGCAGGGGAAGCGGCACAGCCTAATGGATTTGGGTTAAAGGATTATGCGGAGATTATCCGGCAGATGGAGGGTGATCGATATGTTGAGCGGATCATCGACCCGAGGTTGGGGGCGGCGAGTTATCAGAAATCGGAGGGGAGTTCTAATATTATTGATGATTTGGCGGATGAAGATTTATCGGTGGTCCCGGCGGAAGGTTTGGACATTGAGACGGGTTTGCAGGCGATCAATAATCTGCTGGCATGGGATAGGAGTCGGGAGATGGGATTTGATAATCATCCGAAGTTGATGATTTCGGATGAATGTCAGAACCTGGTGGCCTGTATGCAGGAGTATCAGATTGGAGATTTGAAGCATCCTGCCAAGGACATGGTCGATACAGTGAGGTACTTCGCAGTGGGCAATTTTGAATACTTTGACGAGGAGGAAATGGTGGCAACAGGAGGAGGGAGTTATTGATTTATGGGAAAAGTAAGGAAGTGGAGTAAGATGCAGAGGGACCAGGTGGTGCTTTTACGGAAGGCGGGTACGAGTTGGCCGAAGATAAGTAAGGAGTTGGGAATCCCCCGTTCGACCTGCATAGGAATATGGAAAGAGGACTCGGATGGTAAGGTGGGATTACCTGAAGCCCCGCAGAAGCAGATTGAGACGGCGAGGGTGCTGAAGATGGTTCCTAATCAGAGGTTGATGCTTATCTATTTTGATGATCGGGAGGGAGTATTTAGGTGTGTAAAAAAGCCCGAGGATAATCACCCGCCAAAGTCGGAGGTATATGTCAAGAGAGTCGAGGGAGACGATGATCTGTATCGAATCGCCTGAACAGCAGGATAAGCGGATTGATTTGATGCTACGGGAGTTGGTTGTGGAGGAGGGATTGTCTGCATTTGAGGAGGATCGGGAGTGTAGGATTTATACGATTCAGGAGATGGCAGACTTTGTGGGAGTAGGGTTTGAGACGATGCGAAGGATAGAGAAGTCGGCCCTGAGTAATTTTAAAAAACATATGTTAGAATTGGGAGTTAAAAATGGAAAGTAGTGGATTAGAAGTACAGGAGTTTGATGAGAAGGGGCCGGATGTAGATTCGATCAAGCATGAGTTTAATGAGGCGAGGGCGAATCTATCGTTTTGGATGGATAAGGCTGAACAGGCGAGGGAGTGCCGTTTTAATGAGTGGGCAGGTAAGGATGAATCGGGGAAAAAGAATGGACCTGAAGCATTTCCCTGGGATGGTAGCTCCGATTTAGAACCAAACCTTGTGAACCCGTTGATTGACGGGGATGTGGCTTTGCTGTCGCAATCGCTTTCACAGGCCAACCTGGTGGCGGCTCCCGTGGAGAGTGGAGATATCGCATCGGCCAGGATGGTAAGTGAATTTCTCAAGTGGCGGATGGGATCGATGACTGAGTTACAGAGGGAAGCGGCTATCGGAGCTAATTATCTTTTGCAGAATGGAATAACATTTTTTGGTACATACTGGAAGAGGGAGACAACTCGGGTATTTAAGGAGGTGACGCTCGAGGAGATTGCACAGATGTCGCCTGAACTGGCGATGGCAATCCAAGATCCCGAGATGAAGGAGGGGGTTGAGGAGATGTTCTTTCCGCTGTTCCCAGGGTTAAAGAAGAAGCGGGTTCGTAAGATGTTAAACGAGCTACGCAACAAAGGAGTTTCAAAGGTTCCAACAGAGAAGGCAGTGGTGAATCGTCCGGCGGTTAAGGCATATGAGTTGGGACGGGAGATCATTATTGATTCGAATGTGATTGATTTGGAGAGTGCCAGGAGCATTCACTGCATTCATTACTACAGTCCCGAGGCATTGATGCAGAAGGTAAATGAGGGATGGGATAAGGAATGGATCGAGGAATTGATTGAAAACTCGAAAGGATTTTATTCGGAGGAGAGTTATTCGACGGATCTCATGTCGTATGACACCGGCAACTTTTATGGACAGCAGGATTACGAAGGCATGGTTCGGGTAATCACGACATATCGAAAAGAACTAGACGAAGACGATGTGCCTATATGCACGATTACCTGCTGGGCGGATGAAGCGGAAGGGCATGGGTTTCATAGCCCTATGGAATATGATGAAGGGAGATATCCCTTTGTGGCGATTACGAGGGAATGCCTCAATCATCGATTGCTTGATTCGCGTGGATATCCTGAACTGCTGAAGAGTTATCAAATCTGTGTGAAAAGTGAAATGGACTCACGGCGCGATAGGGCATCTATGTCAACGATGCCACCTGTTGAATATGTGGTTGGGCGAAAGCCTGAACGCATAGGGCCAGGTTCACATATACCTGTTCGGCGTAGAGGTGAATTTGGATTCGCGGAGATCCCCCGTTATTCGAACGCAAGCATGGAAGTGGAGATGCAGATTCGTCAGTTGGCAGATAAGCTAACGGGAAGGCCGACTGGACCTGACGATGCAGTGGAGGCAAACAGTGTTCGTCAGAACCTGGTCAATCGTTGGCTTGAGGGATGGAAGCAGGTATTGAATCGCATATGGTGCTTGGATCGCACTTACGGCGGACCGCAGATATGGTTTCGGGTTACCAACAATGAGCAGGGAGCGATGCTTATGCTGGATGAGACTGCTGAAGTGTATGATTTTAATATCACCTGGAACAGCATGAACCAGGATGAGGAAAAGGTTCTTCAAAAGCTGGATACGATAGGAAAGTTAATGGCTACCTATGATCGTCAAGGCGTGAGTAGATTTGACATTTATCTTCGCAAGGTGATTGAGGCAATCGATCCAAACCTTGCCAATCAGTTAATCATGCCATCGCAGGAGGCTACCACTAAGGAGATTATTGAAACATCGAATGACATCGCAAAGATCGCATCGGGACAGGTTGTTAACGCCCCTGAAAATGGAGCGAATCCACAACTTAGGCTTCAGGTATTACAATCGTATATTCAGGGAAGCGAAGCGATACCGGCGACCGATGTGCAGGAACGCCTGCAATCCGATGAAAACTTTGCGAAGAGACTTCAGACCTATGCTGGTCAGTTAGAATTTCAGCAACAGCAACAAATGAACGCCAGGATTGGTCAGTTAGGTACTGCCCCTGGCAATGTACCAGGCACATCAGTGGCCGCTTAGATATGAAACTCATCAAAGATGAGATTAGGAACTGGTCAAGCAAGGTTCTAGAAGTGCCTAGCCCTACATTTAATGGGATGCCACCTTGCCCATACGCAAAAAAGGCATGGAATACTGGTAATGTGCGATTTAATGTCATTGAAAATGTCAATGAATGTATAGAGATCAAAGACAAATGTCCTGATGACGAATCCGTGGACATTGTGGCCTGGACCAAGTTCGACAAGATGACATCAGATGAATTTGATCAATGGATTGATGATCAGAATGAAAATCATGATGGCACTTGGATAGTTGGTTTTCATCCTGATCACCCTGCTGATGAAGCACTGGAAGAGTTCGAGGGGAATGGTGCACCTGAGTATGCCCTAATTCTTATTCAGTCAATTCGGCATTTAGTTAAATCATCTGAAACAATTTACAAGCGAGGGTATTACAAAAATTACTCTCAATTTGATATAAACCACATCAAGAAAAGGAATAAATTATGAGAGGCGGAAAAGGAATGAAGAAAAAACCAATGGTTCGCAAAATGGTCAAAAAGGCAGTTCCAGCAAAGAAGAAAATGCTGAAGAAGAAAAAGTGAGTATTACTTACAGGGGAATAACTTTTGCCGGGTATTCTAAGCCCAAGCGAACACCTAATCATCCTAAAAAATCCCATGTGGTTTTAGTTAAAGATGGTGGAAAAGATAAGATGATTCGCTTTGGACAGCAGGGAGCAAAGACTGCCGGTAAACCTAAAGCTGGTGAGAGTCAGGCGATGAAGCAGAAGCGTAAAGATTTTAAAAGTCGACACGGTAAGAACATTGCCAAAGGTAAAACTTCGGCAGCCTACTGGGCAAACAAGGTGAAATGGTAAGATGGCTAAAGACGCTTGTTACAAGAAGGTAAAGGCTCGGGTGAAAGTATTCCCGAGTGCTCGAGCATCGCAACAGATTGCCAAGTGCCGGAAGTCCAAGGGACAGGTTCGCAAGACTGCCAAGGGTACATCGTTGAAACGATGGGGATCAGAGAAGTGGCAGGATACGAAGTCAGGCAAGCCATGTGGCCAGGGTGGAAAGAATGAATACTGCCGGCCAACCAAAAGAGTCTCGAGTAAAACACCCAAGACAAAATCGGAGATGAGTAAAAGCCAATTGAAACGCAAGAAGGCTGAGAAATCGAAGGTAGGAATGGGACGAAGAGTAAAACCTGTAAGAAGGAAAAAATGACATTAGGAGATGCAGTAGCCGGACTCGGTGAACAAACCGAGTGGGTAGTGATTAAGGACTTTATTAAAGAACAGAGGGATATGTGCCTGGTGGACTTTCAGGACTATACTCATGTGGACAATCCTCAGAAGCTCGCCCGTTTATCGGGAGAGATTGCAGGACTGACTAGAATATTGGAGGCGTTAGATAATGCCGAAACTGACACCCCATCAGCAGTTTAAAAACGAGCATAGGGCATTGCTCAATCGTTGGCTTGAGGAGTCTGATATTGAAGACACTGAAATGGCAAAGATAGTAATGTCAGACATTGAGGAATGGCTCGATGAGGATGTTGTCGATTTCGAGTGCGATATGGTGCTCGATGATGATGACGAAGATGAAGAGGAAGGGTAACCTCTACGAGCAGAAGTTTTTTTCGGAAGCCCTCGAGCATGGACTGGAGGTCTTTGTGCCATTGGGCGATTACTTACCACAGGATTGCCTGGTGATGAACACGGCAGGTAAGATTTTTAAGATTCAAATCAAAGGAACGGAATCAAAAACTAAGGATAAGAACCGAACTGGATTAGGTCGGTATATGGTAACAACGGCCAGCGGATCTACTGGCAAAGAAACAATCGACTGCACGAAAGTGGATATCTTAGTGGCCTATGTCGAAGATGAGAACATTTTCTACAACATCCCATGCATGGAATTAGACGGGGCAAAACGGATCGGATTATATCCGCACAACCCTGAATCGAAAGCAAAGCACGAAGTTTACAAGGATAACTGGAAGATTTTTAAAGTCTCCTGAGTAATTTATCCGACCCCCTGTCATAATCAGAGGTGGCGTACATGTCGGTACGCAGAAACCGCAAGAGTGCGAACTTACCAAACGCAGAACATGGCAGATACAGAAACAACCGAGGCTTCGGGTAGTACAACAGAAGCAGAACCACAACCAACGCAAAGCATTACGACCCTTGAGGAGTTGACAGCATCGTTTGTCGATAAAGTCGAGGAGAGTGAAGCGAAAGAGGAATCTGAGGCGGAACCTAGTCCCGAGACAACGACCGCAGACACAGAAACCGACCAGGATCAAGATGTTCTTTTACAGTCCACCGAAACTGAGGAATCAGAGGAGGAAACGGAAGAGGTAGTCGAAGAGGAGGAAGAAGAGGAATCAGAAGACGAAGCTGAACCGCAGTCAAAGGCTGTTGGTAAACTTCTGAAACAGGTGAATCGCTTGACCGCTCGTAGTAAATCTAGCGAAGAGTTAGTCGAAACACTTAAAGCAGAAATTGCATCCTTAAAAGCCAACCCTCAGAAACAAGCAGAAACCAGCCAACCGGCACTCGAAGATGTACAGGACTTTCAAGCCCTGGAGACTTTGAGGAAGGAAGCACTAGCCGCCAAGAAGTTCGCACTTCAGCACATAGGCAAGAGCTTTGTGGAAGTCGATGGAAGAGAGTATTCGGATGATGATATTCGAAACATTCTTACCCAGGCAGACGAATACCTGACAGAGAAGATCCCCGAAAGGGCACAGCATCTCCAGTCAGCGGCACAATGGCAAGAGGACACGCTAAACACTCATCCGTGGATTTCGAGCAAAGTAGACAGCGACATCGCTGAAGAACGCAGGGGCGTATTTAATCAGCTTAAAAGTCAGTATGCTAATGTTCTGAACTCCCTTCCTAATGGCGACTTTATAGCGGCCACGCTCGTAAGAGGAGTGGAAGCGATCAAGGCAGACCAGGTGGCCAAGACGGCCAAACCGAAAGCCAAGAAGGTAGCCAAAGCACCTCCACCGACAATGGGAGATTCCAGCCCGCCGGTACAAACTCAAGCCACTCGGAAGACTGCACAGAAGCAAAAGATTTTGGAGCGTAGAAGACTCTCGGAAAACGATCTAGCCGCACTTCTAGCGGAATAAAATTTAAAATCTTAAAATAAGGAATTATTCAAAATGTCTATTGCAACAAGCTACAATGTAACTAGCACCAAGGGTGCAAGGGAAAATTTGGAAAATGTGATGAAAACTGTTTCACCACAGGAAACGCCAATTTACAGTACAATCCCACAATCCGCCGCTCCAAAAGCAACTCTCAACGAGTGGTTGGTTGACTCACTTGCCGATCCAGTAGGATCAGGTGGAAACATCGATGGTGCTGACTTAACCATTTCAGATGCCGCTAACTTGATCGACACTCGTGCTCGTTTGTCTAACCGAGTAGCTACATTCAGAGATATCTTCGCAGTATCCCGTCAGGCTGAAATGGTAGATGTCGCTCCTGGCGGATCTCTCTTTGCCGCTTCTCAGGCTAAAAGTCTTATCCAACTTAAAAACAGTTTGGAAACTGCAATCGGATCAGGAAATGATCAGTCTGCTGGTACTAGCTCCGCTGGTGCTAAAATGTGCGGACTTGGTATTTGGTCTGACCCAACAGCAACAGGTAACACTTTCGACACATCCTTAAAGCAAGGATTCCGTGCAGTAAGTGGTTCCCGTGTTTCTATCGGTTCTTTAACTGAGTCTGCTTTCCGTGGACTTCTACAGGCTGTTTACACTGCTTCAGGTTCCAAAGGTTCTTTCAGACTTTTCGCGGGACCAGCTTTGGTAAATAAAATCACTGACTACACAAGATCCACCACTGCAAACAGTGACTTCAACTTCAACCAGGATGTTAAAGATGGTATCTTGAAATTGTCAGTCGTTACTTACATCAGTGATTATGGTCAAGTGGATATCGTACCTGATTTATGGTTGGGCAGAAATGATGCCGGAGCAAGTGGAGACGATACAGCCCTCGGAACTGTTAATACAGATCGTGGATATCTTATCCCAACCGATGACACTGTTTCACTTAAATTCTTGGAAGGAATGACCATTCAGGATCTTCCTGACAACGGTGCTGGAAAAAGAGCGTTCTCAGAATGTATGGCAACAATCCGTGTCAGCAATCCTAGAGCACTCGGAAGTATTGTTTAATTAGTTCGGGTTTATAATAACCGATCATGTTGTTACTTGGGGAGCCGGTTTAAGGGTTAGACCGGCTCCCTTTTTTCTTTTTAAAAATGAGTCTAAATATTATCGTAAGAGGCGGAAAACGAAGCGGTGGAATGTCGGGCGAAGAGATGGCACACTATCTTTCCAAAAAGGCAGAAGCACAAGCCGAGCGTGAGAAAGCCGGATACAAGGGCAGGGCATTAGCGGCTCGTAAATACGGGCAATCTGTTAGCGGAGGGAAAGACTTCCGAGCAGTTCGATCTGTCGATCTTACGACTTACTTGAGACATGAGCAGGAGCGTCCTGGCTGTATGTCTGATCCCGAGTATTCGAGGGATTTCGCTAAGAAGAATCCTGAGACAGTAATTGGATCGTGAGAACTGTACCCTACAGCGACCTAAAAGATAGATTCACTTCGGCAATCGGAGTGGATTCTTTACTTTCGGTTGAGGAGACAGCATTCAAGAACTCATTAAATGATCGTGTTAAGGGAGCATGGACACGGGCACAGTGGCCGGAATTGATGTCACTGAAAGAAAAGACAGTGGCGGCAATTACCACGCCATTGGTGGCCGACAAAGCGGTTCAGATCGACAACGACTCGGACATCATGGATGTCTTTGCAGTCTACGACAAGAACCCGCTTGGGGATCGTCAGGCGATCAAGTTGGAATATAATTTGATCAATGGATATCTGATTCTAAAAGCAGACTCCACCCAATCGACAGTATTCGTTCAAGGTAACCAGGTAACCCCCAGCAGTTATGGAGATGGGTCGGGAGAGACTTCTACACTTCCACGATTCCTCGAGCGTTACTTACTACTTGCAACAGTCAGTGACTGGTACAAGGCAGACGGCCAACTTGATAAAGCATTGGCACAGGAACAAATGGCAGAAGAAACCCTGGCACTCGAAATCGACCGAGTCGAGAGGCTGGAAGGAATGAACAAAATTTCGGTCAATACATATCCGAGCTACTCGTTCGGAGTTAACATTTTAACCACAACATAATTATGGGCTTATCATCAATAAATATTCAAAATGTAATGGGTGCAAATGGATGCGTCTATGTTAATGGAACAGGAGCAAATACTGGCGATTTCACAGCTATTCAGTTCACCGAGGATTCAGTAATCGGAGGTATAACTGGATTGATGGATAACTCGGCAGACTTAGTTTCTGACGCTACAGTTTTTTCGCAGGGGCAGGTGCTGTACATACCTAATACAACTTCCGTTACCTTGGCTTCAGGGGCGGCCATTCTCTATAAAAAATAATGCCAAACTTAGGCATAGGGCTTTTTATTGGAGATTCTGAAGGTGATGCACAGGTCGGACCTGTCGGACCTGATGGAGTAATTCAATCAGAGGCAGGAGCTTTTCTACAGGTAGAGGCAGGACAATTTTTAGCATTCGACTAGGAGATAAAATAAAATGGCAAACAAGAAGATTTCAGCACTTAGTTCACTAGGGGGGACACCCAATGCGTCAGACATCATTCCGATCACGGATGTATCAGATACAACGGGATCTGCTCAAGGCACTACAAAAAAAGTCACAGTAGCCAACTTGGTAGCCGCCTCACCTGTTCAATCGGTGGCGGGAAAGACAGGCACAGTCACACTTAGTAATTCTGACATCAGTGGGTTGGGCACAGCGGCTACTACAGATTCTACTGCCTACGCTACAGCCGCCCAGGGAGCAACAGCAGACACTGCATTACAGAGCGTATCAGCCGGAGATTTAACAGACGGCAACTTCGATGGGACTTCGATTTCAGGATTCGATGCTACTATCAACGATCAAACAGGAACAGCATACACACTGCTTGCTAGTGACAATGGAAAGGTCGTAGTGTTGGACAACGGATCAGCAGTTACAGTAACAGTACCGAGCGGGTTGGGAGCAGGGTTCAATTGTTCGTTCGTACAAAAAGGAGCAGGACAAGTTACCTTCAGTGCTTCTAGTACTACCATCAACAACAGACAGTCTCACACCAAGATCAATGCACAGTATGGAGTAGCTAGTATAGTCGCTTACGCTGCTGACACATTCGTCTTAGCCGGGGACACGGCTTCCTAAGATGACCTTTGTTCTTCCAAGTATTGGTGGTGGAATAATCGCTAGTCCTACTGCTCCTCCTGCCTCGTTTTCTACCTCTAGCGTTGAATTAGATGGGACTGATGACTATATGACTGTTACTCCAAGCTCAAGTATCGACCTATATGGTTTCTCAGCTTGGTTTAAATCAGACAATGTAATTTCAGCTTCTTCAGGAGTACAAGGGGTTTTGCTTGGTCAGAGTGGATTATCTTACTTCCTTGCTTTAGGAGGTAATATTACAGGTGATTTTACAAATGAGTTAATTACTATACGGCAGTCTGCACAAAATAGTTTTGCATACACTTCGCCAAGTGCGACAATAGATACAAATTGGCATCACATTGCTGCCTCTTGGTCTAGTTCATCTGCAACAACAGGCGGTGATGGATATGATATTTACCTTGATGGAGTAAAAGTTGGAAATTCGGCTGGTACATCGACACCTTCTAGTCCATACACACTTTCATCAACATTTGCAATTGGAGCGAGAGCGAATGGTACTTATACTTCAGGCGGTTTAATAGACGAAGTAGCTATTTTTGACTCTACATTATCTGCATCCGACATAACAAGCATCTACAACAGCGGAACACCTAACGACATATCCTCGCTAAATCCCGTTGGTTGGTGGCGTATGGGTGAAAATGACGGAGCTACAGGAACGACAATCACAGATCAAGGTAGTGGTGGTAACGACGGAACACTTGTCAACGGGCCAACTTTTTCAACAACAGTACCATGAGAAACTATGTAATTATAGACGCATCGGAAGTATCTTCCGTAGATTTTAACCAAGTCCTAGAGACGAGTTCTGACACGCTTAGATACAACCTAGCAGGTACTCAGACATTCGTTAAGTTCGATGGCGACACGCCTAGCTTTCTAGCAGGTAAGACTGCCTATGATCGCTCTGAGATGTTGACATTACTCGCGAACGAAGAGTGGTCATCGGACTCTCCTATATGATTAACAATGTACCATATGATTTATGAGTGATTTAAGAAATCAAACGCCATCGACCACTTACAAAGGTTTACTGCAAGTCAATGATTATAGCAATGGGGTAGATGCTACTTCTAAGTTTGTGCAAGATGGTGAAGGTACTAATTCCGCACTTTCAATTTCGACCACAAAAGTGGGAGTGGGAACTTCCACACCATCAGCACCCCTGGATGTCACATCGACAACAGGTGGTGTAGTATTCCCTAGATTGATCACAACCCAACGGGATGCAATTAGTAGCCCAACGGATGGGGAAACTATTTTTAATACTGACACTAATCAGGTGGAATCTTGGAATGGAACTGAATGGGTCGCTGGTGGAACTACAGTTGTGTCTACTAATGCAGTAACATCTGATTCAATCGCTAATGATGCGGTAACAACTGCTAAGATCAATGATGATGCAGTTACTACAGCAAAGATAGCAGACGATGCTGTTACTCCTGCTAAATTAGATGATACACAAGTCTACCAAGCGTTAGGTTTCAGGACAAACGGTGAGAGTTTTATAGCACAAGGCACCGCTGCTGGTGGGATTGGTATACGGTTTGACAAAACAAACAATCCTTCTCCTACAGGTCAGATTGATTTATTTGTGGATGTAAACGGTGCTTTACAAATTACTGCCCCACAAAATGCGGTCGCGGACAGGCCATTAGCAACTTTATCTAATGGGAGTGATCTTTCTGTTTACGGGACTGTTACAGGTACTAATATTGTTGAGTCAAGTGGTAGTTCAAATCAAATAGTTCGTAGCTCTTCTTCTGCTAATCTAGGTTATGTCGTTATGTATTCAGGGGGCGAGGGTACTGATCAAAAAACAGTCAACCTAGTACCTAGTGGTGGTAAGTTTTTAATAAGTTGGGTAGATGATGATACAACAGCGGGTGTTGCAGTACAACTTGATCAAGCAACAGGAGCATGGGAACCTAACGCAGATAATGCACAGAATTTAGGTAGCTCAAGTAATAGATGGGATAATGTATACGCTACAAATGGTACTATTCAAGTTTCAGATAGAAACGAAAAGGAAGAGATTGAAGACTTATCTGAAGCTGAACTAAGAGTTGCAACAGCTATTAAAGGTTTAATTAAAAAGTTTAAATTTAAAGGAAGAGTAAGAAAACATATAGGTGTAATAGCTCAAGATGTAGAAGCAGCTTTTACTGCTGAAGGTTTAAATGCAAGTGAGTATGGTTTGTTTTGTTCTGATACTTTCGAAGATGAAGATGGCAACAGTGTTACCCGTTTAGGTATCAGGTACGAGGAGCTACTAGCTTTTATAATCTCAGTAATGTAATGATCTATCTCCTTTTAGCACTGTGCATTTTGTCCGCCGGATGTTCCTTTCGTTCAACCTATCCGACATTAGGAGCAATTGCCGGAGGAGGTGCAGGATCTCTTGCGGGACCAGGAGGTGCGGCACTCGGTGCGGGCATAGGTGCTGTAAGCGGAGAAGCATTAAAAAATGCAGATGCACTCGTAGAAGCAGAAGAAACCATTGAGGCATTAACGCATGGAGATGTGAGTGCCCTGGTAGCTCAGGGAATGGCCGAGCATAAGAGTGGATTTGCTGAATTTACCTCCTATATAAAACGCATCCTTATCGGAGCGGCAGTAGTGCTTGGATGTTACCTGGCAATTCCAATTTTTGTGGCGAAAAGATGTGCCAAAACAGAAGTCACTCGATCCACCACTCGACCTCCCTTTCCGAGACCTTCCGATCAAAAATGAAAAACTTAATTCTACTTAAAAAGAAATTTGAAACACTCCCAAAGCGTGGAAAAATGATTACGATCTTCGTAGGCTTAGTTCTAGGCATCATCGTCCTCGACCTATTGTTCTAATGATTGATCGAGTGTCAGTCGCAGGATTGAGTGGTACATTAGCCACCTTTGGACTTTCGTCCTTAGACTCATTATTTGGATGTATCGCAGGTGTGATCACCATTGTTTACATGAGCATTAAAGTTTGGCAGGAGGTTAAAAAGAAGTGAGTCGCTACCGCTCATACGGAAAGCTAGACGATCCATTCGTGACTGAGGGGGATACCTTCTTTCTGCGGATGAATGCCCGTTTGCGACCCAATCAATTGAAGCCTGGTGAGGTAGCTTTGTCCAAGAATGGTCGCATGAATGATGATGGGACTTGGCAACCACGCAAGGGCTTAAACACTTTATTCGGATCAATTACCACAGGGGAAGATGCGATTCGATTGCCTTACATTA
>Ga0208298_1000582_pt1 | contig 15089 bp, 32 predicted proteins | sample 14BtaG_FD_184088 | JGI IMG/M metagenome (GOLD analysis project Ga0208298, IMG submission 184088) | Marine viral communities from the Subarctic Pacific Ocean - 14B_ETSP_OMZ_AT15311_CsCl metaG (SPAdes) (version 2) | ecosystem: Environmental > Aquatic > Marine > Oceanic | place: Pacific Ocean... | reverse complement strand
CACCTGTTGTTTCCTGTGGTACGCCTACAGGGTTACCCATTGGATTTGTTCCTAGTGGTTGACTGCCTGTAGGCACAGTAGGTGCTACATAAGTACCGTTAGCTGCTTCAACTACTCCACCTCTATTATACTCTAATTCGTCTTCCATGTCAAGGTCTGTTTCATCAAAAGGTAAATCATCAGGCATGGTGGCTTCGTCTGAATTACCCATCTGACCCATAGCTTCCATTTGCTTTAGTCCTTGTTTAGCTTCTTGTCGTATTTGCATTAACTTCTCAAGACCTACGAACCTAACTACATCAGCAGGAAACACAAACTCTCCTTCACTTAACTGTGCAGGTATGTCATCTCTTACTTCTTCTCGTGTAGAGCCAGATGGTACATCATTGCCTGATACTTCATCAATCATGCCACCTTCATCTTTGAGACCACCATCTTCAAACATCTCCATTTGTTTATTTAATGCCATTTACTTCATCCCTTAAGTGTTTTAATTTATTCAAAGTTGCTATTGCTCCTTGAGACCTATGTAGAGTAGTTGTATCACTAGACTGCTCTAGTATCTTATGTTGTTGCTTCACTAATTCATCAATGTAATCATTGAAGCTGTTCATTAGCTTGAGGTTGTTCACTAGTGGCTTGATTTGCTGCAGCACCTGCTTGTCCATCATTTCCTGAGAATCCTTGTTCATTTGGTATAGGAGCTTGTCCTGTACCTATATTACCACCACCTGCTCCTGTGGGGTCTAATGGGTTAGCACCTACAGGTGGTTGACCTGCCTGTGGGGGTTGTTCTTGTTGTGGTTGTTCACCCTGCATACCTTTTAGTATCTCTGCTTGTACTGCTGCTTCATCCATATTATTAGTTACCTTTTCAGGGTCTAGTTCCATAGACTTAGCTATCTCTCTAATAATATATGGAAACTTAGCAAACGGAGCTAGTGCAGGATTAGATGCCACTTGTAAGAAGGACATTAATCTCTGACTACGAACTTCGTTAGCCATGAGACTTTCTGTACCTCTAGCCTGTACCTCTAAGTCACCTTTAATATCTTTGTTAAAGTTAAACTGCATATTAAAACGAAACATACCTTCGCCTAGTGGCTTAAGTAAGTAATCGTCTACGTTCTTTATAACTGTCTTTATACTACCTGCCGCAGCGTTCATAAGCATTGATATACCTGATGCAGTCCTACCTACACCTGACACACCTGTTTGTCCATGAGCAAATGATGGCAAGCCTGTGCTTTCATCTGCAAGTTGTCTAGCCTTATCAAACAGTTGTAAGTTCTCATTTGATACGTTAGGAAACTTAGTACCGAAGATAGCTTGACCCGGAGCACCACCTTGTCTTCTAAACACTTTGCCCGGATACACAGATAAGTCCTGACCCGGAACTAGGTTAGTTTCATCTACTTCTATAAGTAAGTTACCTGATAACACAGCGTTGTCTACAGACATTCTCATAAAGCCATTCATAAGTGTCTGTGTGTCATCCATGTTTTCAGCTAGACCTACACCAAAGAAAGAATATGGATTCAACTCGTATGGAGCTGCCATGTAAGGTATAGTGGCAGGTTTGAAAGGATTAAGAACCATTCTTATTAACTTACCATTACTAATCCATATATTTGCTTGTAGTTCGTCAAACTCCTTAAGGTCTTTAGGTATATCTACACCATTATCCTCAAGCATATCAACGTCACACATTCCCCAATATTCTAGTACTTCAAATCTATCTATTCCGTGGTCTGCTGCATAGTCAGATAAATCATCTTCCCAATACTTCTTTTCGTAGGACTCACCTGATGCAACTACTTCGTCAATTACGTTTGCACGAAAGTAAGGTCTCTTCTTTAATCCACGTAGCTGTGTTCTTGACATCTTATGTCTTTCAATCACAAACTGTGCTTCATCCATGTTGGCAGCATCAGGGTCAGGAAAGAAGTTCCATACTGATACATGTGATGTAGATGGCACAGTCTTAAATACAGGACTATAGTTACCTTCTTCATCCCAATTAGGATATTCTTTATCTACAGCAAAAGGACCTTTCATTACCCCTGTTCCGAATAATGCCATCTCAAATGCTGTGCTTCGTAATTGTTTACTAGTGCCTGACTCTTGTAGTTGGTCCATGATTTGTTTTTCCATAGACTTGGCAGCTACCATAGCAGGACTAAATGTAACAGCAGTAGGTGTTTTACCTACCCCTTCTTCCAGCTCTTCAATTTGTCCAAGACTGTCTTGTAAAGGACCCAGCCTTTCTGCCAATGTTTTTTCAGTAGCACCCTTCGGTAAATCCATGCCATCACCCTTAAACCCATAAGGCGAAGACAACGCAGTTTCCCCCTTAAGCTGTTCAGGCTTTTTTGGGTCAAAGTTGACATCTTTTGCAACACCTTCAGGTATAACTGTTGGCTCAATGCTAATAGGAAACTTGTTGCCTGCAAATAATACATCGACAATTTGTCCATAAGCTGCGAGAGTTTTTGTTTTGGTAACTTTAATAAATACTCTTGACTTTTCTGCTTCAGTAAATTGAACATCACTTCCGTATAACCCCCTATAATTTCTATAAGACCTTAACCATCGTTCTTCGTCATTACTACGATAGTCTTCGGCACGTTGGTATCTATCCATAATAAATGGTATTATACCACTTACATTTATATCACTAGCTACAGATTCTTCTACGTCTTCTAATGCTATAGAATCATCGTCTAGTGTTACTTCATCTTTTTCTGCCATGTTATATCCTTAATATCCAAATGTAGAGTCTGCCATTGGCATACTGTTACTAGGTCTACCCATTGGGTCGTAGTCAAATATACTAAACCTCGGTCTTGACATTATACCATATCTTAATGCATCATACAAGTGGTCTTCTGCTCTTGTGTCTACATCTTCAGGATTCTTCTTATCCAATGGTAATGCAGGTAATTGTGATACCATATTAGTACAAGTGTTAAAGAAAACTAATCTAGGTTCTTCTGTAAACTCGTCTACTTGTAAACGTCTATGTATTTCATTCTTCCCTGATACACGACTGCCTTTACTTCTATCTGAAGGTCTAAATCGGCATCCCTTCATAATCATTTGTTCAGCCAAAGAAGGACCAGTATCCCCACGTTTATGCCAAAGAGAACTGTCCAGAACCCCATACTTAATATTTCCATCATCGGCTTCAGCATCCAATATCATATCTGCCAAATCTGTGGCAAGTACTTTGCTACAATACAACTCTCTATATACAATAATCTGCTCGTCTGGAGAAACAGCAAACCACAACACACCACTATAAGAGCCATAACCATAATCGCAAGCACGAAATTTAACCCAATTTCTTGGAATTGAAAAAGGCTCAACAACGTGAATATTCCTATCAAACTCAGTAAAAGCAGCACCTTCTTTAATATCCCAATCACCTTCAAGCAACTGCTTACGTTGGTGTTCAGGTAGGGATAGAAGCATTGCTTCATAGTCACCTTGGGCAGACAAATATGGGTTGTCCGATAATCTTGCAGGGATAAATCTACGTTTAAATAGTGCTTGTCCTGCTTTACTGTGTCCTTTTGGATAGGAAAGAACATTCCCTGATTCAATATCTGTGGCATCAAACTGTCTTCCGTATGGTGCAGGGTCAATGAACATTTTCTTAACCCAGTGATGTCCCGGACCTCCGGGGTTAGTTGTTGCTCTCATGTAGACAGGCAAATCCTGTGCAACTGAACGCAAACGTGAACGCATATAGTTCCAAGCATACGGAGTAGACCACTGGGTTAATTCATCAAACCCTATCCAACTAAATGCCAAACCTTGATAACGAAGTACATCATCATCTCTGTCTAGGTATGACATCCATAACCTTGCACCTGATGGTGCTTCCCATTGCATCTTTCTTTCTGACCATTTTATACCCTTCCATATCTGTGGGTATATTTCTTTTGACTTAAATATAAGTTCTCTTAATTCTTCTGTTGTGTGTCGCAATAGCAACCCACTAAATGATGGATGACCCATGTAACGTAGTGGGTCTGCTAACATAGCATAACTTTTTCCACCACCTGCTGAACCACCATATAGTACTTCTCTTTCACCTGCTGCAAGAAACTCTGTCTGAGGTCCTTCGTTAGGTTTAAATACTACATTCTGTTCTTCTACAGGTACTGCTTCTACGTCTGCAACTTCCTGTATCTTAGGCTCTTGCACCTGTTCTTTCTTCTTCGATGGCTTTCGCTTTCTCGATTGCTTTCTCGGCATAAGCTGCCCACTTTCGGAGAGTTCTAGCTTGGTCCTTACGTTGTTTTTCATGTATTAATCTTTTCCTTAACCCCACATGTGATATAACTCTATTTGTTTTAGTTGTTAGCCAATTAGCTACTTCACGATATGAATACTGTTTTATATACTTTCTTGCCATCTCTATGGCTTCTAGCTCAAATGGTATTGGGTCAAGTAAATCAGGGTCTTCTTCATTTAACTTGTATCCAAATGGAACAGTCCTAGCTATGCGAGGTATCTGTATCCATTCATTTTGTTCTTCGTCTTTTAAATCTGTTGGTTGTGGTAACTTCCACTTGCCTACACTTCTATCCATCATTCTTTGCAGGTAATAGCATAACACCACCAGTGCTTTCTACTTGCATCTTCTCAGTCTTCACTAAGCCTGTCCTGTCTAATAATTCTTTTGCTGCCATCATCTTATCTTTTAGACCTAGCTCTGTAGGGTCATATAAGCCTCCTACCATAGCCATTGCAGCTTTAGGTGCGTTCCTACTCATAAATAGCTGTGTAGTCTCTAGAATCTCATCTTTAAGCGATTTAACTATGTCTGTAGTACTAGAGCTTTCAGAATAGCCTGCTAACTTCTTAGCTGCTACTACATCACCACCTGCTTCATCAAATAAAACAGCTAAAAACTTTTGTTGTCTTTCAGTTAGTTCTCTACTCATTATGCAATACTTTCTCTAGCAAACTGCCTATCAACACGAGTAATTAATCTATCGGCTCGATTAGGAGTTTGTTTATACCAATTACTATCTTCCATCTCATCTGCCATTCTTGCCCAATCTAAGTCTTCTACGGCAGCAATCATGTTCTTAAACTTAGATAGTCGTGGTCTACCTAATTGAAAACACATATTAGCTAATACATGTTGTATATCTTCAGGTAGATTATCAAATTGAGAGAACAGTAAGTTACAATCGTTTATAGTTGTTTTAATGTCTCTCTCAAACCAATCGTTTACTTGGTCGTGTGGTATTTTAGTTCCTATAGGTTTATCATAAAACTCTTCATCCCATTCAGTAATAAGGTGTCCTATACCCCCTGTTAAATGCCCAAGTGAACATCTATATATTTCAAACTTTATGCCTTCATCTTCTGCTAACTCGTCTTGTAATTTTATTAAGTTCATTAACTATTTACTTTCTTTAGTTTTATACTTTGTTCTAGATGGCTTATTAGAATCTTTCTCATATGCTCTGCTCTAGTTCTATCTGTAAATGAATACTCTCTAATATCATCACTACTAATTCTAAGTGAGAATATATAAAAAGCACCCTTCTTTACAATACTAGAAGCACTACCTTGTGCTACTCTTGCAGGGTTGATTAGTGTTCCAAAGTTTGTTTCAATAATGTTTGACATTACTTCTTCCCCATAATCTTCATAGCCTGACCTGCACCTTTAATACCAAAGGATGCACTAATTGCTATAAACAAAAGATACTGATACCACTCAGGAAGTGTATTCAATACCTCAAAGCCTGTTCGTACATATTCTGTCATGCTAGGTATAAATACTAGTATAGCAGGTAAAAGCAAAACTGTCAAGGCAAATTCGTCTTTCCACGAATTATCTGTTGAGTCTGCCATAGACTTTTCCCATGCGACTTCACCTGCAGCAACTTTCTCAGCTACAACTGCCTTAGCTTTAGCCTGTGCTACTTTAGCCTGACCATCTGCTTTGACCTTCTCAACCTTACTGCTCATCCAAGAACTAGCGAGGTTTGCGATTGGTCCTATTAATGCTGTTAACATCATTGTCTCCTTTATGTTCGTGACCCATCCAAATGCCAAAGACACCTGTCATCACACCCATAACTACTGATACAAAAGCTGACTGTGCTGCAGTCGGTGTATCTAAATCCATAAACCATTCAGCACATCTCCATGACATTACTGTACTAGCCAACATCATAAATCTAGGAAGTATCTTCCACTTTAAAAAAGTCTCTACACTCATCTTAGGCAATTACAAGTTTCTTTATTAAACTTTGAATCTATCCAACACTTACCATAGTACAAGATAAATAACCATACTGTAAATAGAACACCCTCAACGTAACTAAGTTCATTCCATGCATCTAATATCATGTTGTCCATTATAGTCTCCTAGTGCCTTCTTTTTCTTGTCTTTTTCTTAGAGCTTTCACGTGCTTGTTGAATAGATAGTTTCCTAGCTTCAGCAGCGGCTTCGCCAAGTTTAAGTACAATTTGTCTTTTCTCATCTAAATCTCGCCGTTTTTCTAGCAATCTTTTTGGGTTGTTTAGATACTTGTCTATTTCCTCTAGTTGCTTTGCGTTTAGCAGCCGAAGTGGCGGCGTATTCACTGGAACTAAGAGCCTTAATCGCCGCTTCAGGTAGATAACGTTCGCCTGTAGCTTTTGACCCCTGTGTACTAGGTTTACCACTCTTGGTTCTCCACTTTTGCTTTGTCCAATTTGCTAGTGACTTTTGTGGTGCTCTCATACGCTTCCTTAATCTCTTCTATTGTTCTATTGCATCCTATGCAGACATTCTCTTGCAACGTGCAGATGCCTATACATGGTGTGGTTATAATCTACCTGTCCACTTAGCTACTGCCCAAGCTGCTAATCCTGCAAAGAATATAATGACAATAAACCCTACACTGTAGCCTACATATTCCATTATCTCTTCTCTGCGTTTCTCTGCCATCTTTTCTTGATAACGTCTAGTCTTTCTTGCTTCGGCTTGAAACTGTTGCCAATCCTGCCACAATCCGGGTCTGCCTAGATATATCATCATCTGTTTGAGTTCTTCTTCTTTTTCTCTTATCTGCTCAAGAGCCATGAACTCTTCTAAATCTGAACCACCTACACCTTTGGCTTTTTTCTGTTTAGCTTTCTTTTCTAAGCCTTCTTTTGCGAAAACAAAATCTGATATTTGTTTAGCACAACCGGAAAGTTCCTTACCATTTGATATAAAACTCTTGATAACACCGAAGGCTGCGTTTGCTGCTGCGAGTTCTGCTAACATTATCGTTTCCTTCTAGGTTTACAGTATGCTGTTATCTGTAGATTTGCTCCTTCCATCTGTGGTACGGATGGTTGCTTGTGTAATCTCTCTGCAAAGTACAAGCATCTATCTATGTCTTCAAAGGTTTGTGTTTGGTCTACTACTCTTAATCCCATCATAAACACTAACACAAACTCAATCATTACCTTTTTCTGCTACCATATCTTCGTGACATTCACAATTACATTCTTCACAGTCACATTCGTAACACTCACAAGTATCACACTTTTCTTTTGTCATTCTCGTGTTTCCTTTTTAATTGCTCTTTTGCTTTTTTTGCGAGAGCTGCTTGCTCTCTCTTCCCAGATACTTTGGCTCGTTGTTCAAGGACAGTAAGTATTTGTATCTTTCTCGCATATGGTTTATTGATTCTTTTAACTTTTGCAATGGTGTCTTTGGCATCCGTGACCGTGGCAAACTTGATGCTAACTGTGTCTTTAGGGTTTTCATCCGTGTATAATCGTCTGTCACTACCTTTCGGTTTTTTACCTGTGCCAACTTTAGGGTCTGCCTTCTTTTTCTTTTTTTCTGCCATTAACTTCTGTATCCACCACCTGCTGCTTTGTATGCTTTGGCAACCATCTGTGCTTTTCTTGCACTCCATTGACCGGGAGCACCTCCCTTACCACCTGCTTTGATACGGTTGAATATGTTCTTACGCATTGTTGGTTTGGTATAGTTACCTGCAGCATTGACTGTGCTACCCCCTTTATTTAATTTAAGTTTAGATAATGACTTAGCTTGACTAGCATGTAGTTTAGATGCTTTCTTTAATCCTTTAACTACCTTTTTTACTACTCTTTTTGCTTTTGGTTTTGCTGTTGGCATTGTTGTCCTCATATAAGTTATTAAATGTAGTATATGGGTCTAGGTAAGATTCATGTGACTCTGCTGAGTGTGTCCACTGTGATGGTGCAAAGTCTGGAGCACCTTCTCCTGTAACCCACAGAGCAGGACTTGTAGCTCTTACTCTGTTATTTGGCAGTGCAACAATGTTGCCTGTCCATTTTCCTGCATCCAACAAGTACATCACGTGTGACTGCTTATGCTGTGCAGGGTCATCTGCTATGTCACTGTCTGTATAGTCAACAGTAAACATATACTTAGCTGTGTAGAACTCATTGCCTATCTTACATAACCAAGGACTAGAACTTACTCTGTCCATAACTATGACACTATGGTTTCTTGATTCACAATCCCAAGGTTGACATAAGTGGTCTTCCATTGGCTCTGCCCATTCGTCTACAGGTATGTCAGCTACGAGTGCTTGTATTGGCATCCTTGCCCACATTGCACCACCGTGTACATTATCATCTTCTGTACAACCTGTGAAGACTACCTGAAAACTTAGTGACCTATCAGGTATGGTATTAACTGCGAAAGCTAGTGCGTGTAGATATTCACCGTGATAATTCATATGATTACAAGTGAACTCCTTACGTACCCAACATTTAAAATGTGGTACGTTACTTATAAGATATGACATTACTTCTTTTTAGCTGCTCCACCTCTAGCCATGTACTTTGTTTTTTTAGTAGCACCACCTTTAGCCATATACTTAGTTTTCTTCATGCCACCTTTAGCCATATACTTAGTTTTCTTTTTCATCATTGCACCACCCCCTGCTGCTTTTTTAGTTTTTAAAGAAGATGCTAGTTTAGCAAAATAATCACTTCTTTTTTTAGTTTCTGAAGGTGATTTAAATTTTGCGTTTTTTTTAGCCATCTCTTTTTCTTTGTCTATCTCAGCTAATCTCTGAGCAATAGTTCCTTTACTACCATCTTTAAGTGTAACCATTTTGACATCTTTGGTTTTCATTTCCATTATAGATTTTTTTCTTACATTTTTCTTCTCTGTATTAGTCTTCTCGGTCTTTTTAGTTTCTACCTTTTTTTCTGTTTTCTTAGGCTTTACTATGTTTGGTTTTTTTGTAGGCAGTTCAATCTTAGCCTTAATAATATTAGGTTTCTTCTTTTCATCTTTTAGTTTCTTTTCTACAGTTTTGGTTGTTACAGGAATCATGCCCATAGCCTTAAACTTAGCCCTAGATAACATTCTTAAATCATTAACTGCTTTTATAAACTCTTTACCACCTTTAGGGTACTTTTTATTAAGCTCTTGTCTTCTTTCTTTTTTATACTTTCGTAATTTCTTCATATCATCTGCGTAAGACATGCTATGTTCTCCTTATTAATTTTTTAGCATTACGTGTTCTCTTAAAAGAACGATTAGCTGTTTTAGATGTGACAGCTAGATTACCAATTCGATTATCTTTTGGGTTTCCGTTTCTATGATGCACATCTTTGCCTGCTACCTTCGCAGCTCCACCTGCTTTCATTACAATCTTACGTGCCTTATTCCTGCCTGCTCTGTTTACTTTTTGTACAGGCTTAGAATGGTAGTTAGCATATTCTTTTTTATAATTTCTTTTACGCATTTTTCTTTATGTTCATGTAGGCTTCAGGACTAGCCTTCTTGAGAGCACGTAGACCTGCATTGTCTGTGACTGAACCACCACCTGAGTACATATGCTTCTTACCACCTACACTGCCACCATATGACATTTCAGCTTTCTTCATTTCTTTACCTTTAGGTTTCTTACCTAACATAGAAATGATTATGGCTATGCCACCCTTACCTTTTTTATTTGCCATTTCTCTTGACCTTTCTGTTGTCAGTCGTGTTGAGCACGTAGCCACCCTTACGATAATCGTTAGCACCTTTTCTGTTCTTGGTAGCTGACGTATCAATGTTTTTACCTTTTGCTAGGTCAGACTTGTATTCATAGAACTCTACTTGGTCTGCTGGGTCCATTAGTTGTGTTAAAGAAGACCCTTCAATCTCTCCACCACCACCTGCAATTTGATTACTTATATCTTTACTTGCAGACCTATATACATCCATACCTTTGTCTTTACCATACTTAGCTATTAGTTTAGCCTTTATTTTTGCTAATGGATTCTCAGCCATATCTATTCCTCTACCATTTTACTTTATGTGACCAATACTTCGCTGATAATTTTGAAGTTGGTTTGCCTTGAGCATTATGTCTCGCATAGTAACTCTTCTTACGTGCCTTATCTTTAGCTGTGGTAGGATTCTTTCCTGCTCCACTGACACCCTGCTGTCCAAAACGTATCAACTTCATGTTATGCCCTTCAGCAGCTAACACCATATGTGATTTAGTTTTATGGTCAGGGGTTCTCTTAGGCTTGTTCACACCCTTGAGTCCATGTTTCTTGAGCAATGCTGCTCGTCTATTTTCATGTGCCATATTTTATATTCTCACTTTATCTGATTCTTTATCTTCAAAGCACTTATACTTCAATGCTTGGAACATAGGCATGTAGTCTGGGAGGTCAGCAGCCATTTCATAGGTACGTACTATACATTCCTGCTTCGTTTTATATGGACCTTCCAAATCTTTCAATGTATGACACACATCTGAGTTACCAATCATACATACAAGTACAAATGCTTCAAACATTAACCTAACATCCCTTCTGCCTTCATAGCTCTCTCCACGTGTTTGAGAGTATATCGCACACCTGTGTTGGCTTCAATGGCAGCACGTACATAAAACACGGAACTATGTGGTATATGTAGGTTCTTAAGTTTGTTAGTACGGATAGCATCATAGAATGATTCTAATATATTCTCTGGTGCTTCTAGTTTTACTGATTTTTTCATTTATGTCAAGGGGTAAATTTAATTTAGTACGTATTCTTACTATATAAGTGTACATTTAAGTGTTTCATATATATGTATTTAACAAGAATAAGTAATTATCATTTATATGTACATTTAAGTGTTAGTTATATATAATTATACTCGATTTTGTAAATGTTGTCAACCCCAATAATATTTAATATGTACGATTCTTATATCTGTGTGATAAAAATGCAACACATTACTAGGTACGTAAACATCTAACAGTTATACTTGTGGTTAACACCTTAAAATTCACTTCTGTGTAGTTCTCCAAGTACGTATACGTATACCCCCCACGTGTCGCATGCCTGCTACCCCTTGATTTCTATCACTTTTTCGCATTTCAAATAAAAAAATACTCTTAAGCTATTGGAATATAACACTTTTTATGAAAATCCAGGCTTTAAGTCATTGATTTTACTACATTTTTTATGATTGCATCAACTGATTATCTAACAGTTACCTCTAATTGTATCACTCAAAACAACCTAACCCCTTGATATTGCTACAGAATACACCCTAATAAGCACAAACTTTATTTTTCGTGTATATAGTATCAACTAACCACCAAAAATAATTCAAATAAAATATTCAATAAAAACAAACACTTAACTAAATAATTCAAATTATTTCACTTTTTTTTGATTATTCACTTTACATCTTCATTCTTATTTGCAATACTTCAAACATCAGCAAGGCAACTAGCCAAGTTGGTTAGAAGTAAAAGAAAGTTTTTGAGTTTGAGTAAAAGCGTTCTTTTGATAAGCATAAGAAACTAAGCCTTATTAATTGCAACAAAACAAATAAAAAGATTTTCAGTTTTAAAGTAAAAGTCAAAATGACAATCTCTTTAAAACATTTTAAAAAAACTTCTTGACTAACAAAACTAAATTTGTTCTACTGATAATACGAAAAACGACAAGTCATACGACCTAGACTTTAAATGGGTGCAAGTGCGAACTTTAAATCGAACCTATCAAGTGCAACTTCACTATACGATAGATGCGAATTCTTACCCATATGTGGGCAAGACATGGGCTAACTAGGTGTGCCAAAAGGGTAGTAACCTTCTAGACTAAGCAAGTGCCAAGCGAGTAGACTTGTGGAATATAGGAGAAGTGCGACCAACGAAATCCTAGGGTGGTCAATGGTAAGAGTGCGAGAAAATGTAAAAAGGCTAGTTTTGTTTGTTGTCTAGTCTTTTCCTTACAGTGCTAAGGCTTCAATCTACAAACTATACTATATGAAAAGTTAGCTACAAGTTTAAGTCAAAGATACTTGGATTGAGTAACTAAAATGAGTACCTAATTACATCAAGATATATGTATCATATAATGAATTAACCTTAATAACTAAGGGCATAATTATTGGATTTACCATTAACTAAGAGTGAGTATTGAAAAACTATACGTTAGGATTATGCCCTTAAATTATTAATTTGACATTGTGTTGTTAAAGGGTATAATGCCCTTATAACTTAACCATTAATGGAGAATACAACATGGCTATCAAAACAATCAATGCTACTTATTGGAAACAATCAACGGGTTTAACGGGTCAAAATTTGACACAATCAAACCAAAAAAAGTTTACAAGAATAGCTAAGAAATACCATAAGATTACTGAACAATCTTTATCTAAGATGAAGTTATACAAGGCTAGTCGTATTGGTGCTAGACAAATCAAGAAAGAGTTTGGTGCTAGAATTGGCTCAACAAGTATAGCTACATTTGAGATGCTACTTACTGCGATAGACCAAGAATTGAAGGGCATGAAAACTGCCATTGATTTTGGTTCATTCAAAGTAAAAAGCTACAAGGATTTTTCTAATAGTAATACTAGAAAGAAAGCCTAGTAACGTTATGAGTACAATGTGATACTTTCCCCTTGTATTGCATTGTACCCTTTAACCACACAATAGGAGACTATAAATGACACGTAAAAAAGAACTATTAATGTTATTAGATAGAGTTAATAATTGTCTTAATGTAGAATTAGACTTAAACAATGCTCCCATATATGGTGGGTGGCAACTAACAAATAAAGAAGGTAGTCATATAATTAAGCATAGGGTATCTATAAAAGAGATGATATGCTTTCTTGATGGCATGGCTAAATCACTAGAGATGAAGGAGACAATATGATTACCACCAAAAATATAATAGCTATATATAAGTTAGCTAATCCAAGTGAGATAAAACATGGCTTGACTTGGTACGTAAATGCTAATACTGACTGTATGAGGATTGCCAATACACTAGAACTACCCTTACATATTGTGATAGGGGTAGTGTCTGCATTAAGTCCTAACAACAAGTGGGAACGTAACATAGTCAATGCAGAAGATTTGTGTAAAGCCTTTCTCAATGGACAAGATATGGATAGCATCAAGGTTAGTACATATCACAAAATGAAACAAAAGGCATGGCATATATTGGAGACAATGCCAAGCTATGATGAAACTATTACTATACTAAATGGCAAGAAGATTGTATCATTCTTTAGAAATATAAGTGGAGATGAAACTGATATTACTATTGATGGGCATGCTAGAAATATATACTATAACGATAGGCAAGGCTTGACAACACCTAATACTAACATTAGAAAGTTAGAATACTTGGATATACAAAAGGCATATCTTAGGGCATCTAAAAAGTTAGGTATCAAGGCATATGAATTGCAAGCTATAACATGGGTAGCATGGAGACGTATACATGGAATTACATAACATATCTATAAATAGGCTAGTACCTATATACTTAATGAGTTCATACTTATACTATGAACATGATAAGAATGTAATAGATGATACACAATTTGACTATCTGTGTAAAAAGTTATATGATAATTGGGATAGTGTGGAGCATATGCATAAACACTTGATTGATAAAGATAACTTGAAGGCAGGTAGTGGATATGGTATAACTTACACTAACTTAATAATGAGTAGTGCTTTAAAATGGTATGAGGAGAATGACTAATGCGATTTAATTATGGATTTCAAGATATGGATAAAGATATTATTGCAACTAGCAATAGGTATGTATTAGAAAAAGTAACTAACCTTAAGGAAGGTAGTTGTATACTAACATGCAAGGCAACTAATGAAGTTGTATCAAGCTATGTCAAGTGGCATGATGGATTAAATGACATGGCAAAAAGAGAATATGAAGATACACTAGAAGACATAAAAGAATATACATATATTAATGAAAAGATAAGGGAGTACTAATATGATAAAAGTAACTAGACAATCTGTAATCACTAGACAAATGAATACAATGGAACTACCTATATCACAAGAGCATCTAGATGTATATGATACTGTTGGAGATATACTAGTACAAGATGCCTTCCCTAACTTGGATAAAGAACAACGTGAGTTCTTGATTAGTGGCATCACACCTGACGAATGGAATAAACACTTAGGAGATTTTAATGATACATTGGAAAACTAAACAAGAGATGGGCGAAGGCTACCAACTCAATCAAGATGAACACAAGGATAATGAATACAATTATTTATTTGCCATTGATGAACATGAAAATAATACCATGCGAACTAAGTATCTCATTAGAGATGTGTGGGAGTTAGAAGAACTAATCGACCTAAAAATACATTTAGATGATATTATAAATGAAAGGAAACAGTAATGAGTAAAAATAAATTTGGTAAATCAACAAGTGTAGACAATGCCTATGCAACATATAGAGTTGACAATCCTAGCAATGGCATGTACTTTGAGTGGAAAATCCTTAAGACATATCAAGTAAAGTCTAATGAGGATAAGAATGAGTATGCTAGATGGTTTACTGCATGTAAATCGCCTATGACATACGATAGTTGGGAGTATGGAGATGCTTACATAAGTGAGATTATGTCTGTAAACCCTAAATTAATAAATGCAACTGAAGAATGGAGACAAGACTATGACACTAACAAATAAAATTGTACTAATGATATGCCTAATGATGGGAACTGCTATGTTTATCAATGGGTTAAATAATATAATGTATGAAGTAGGTGGAGTATATATACTATCATACACAAT
>Ga0208298_1000581_pt1 | contig 15093 bp, 28 predicted proteins | sample 14BtaG_FD_184088 | JGI IMG/M metagenome (GOLD analysis project Ga0208298, IMG submission 184088) | Marine viral communities from the Subarctic Pacific Ocean - 14B_ETSP_OMZ_AT15311_CsCl metaG (SPAdes) (version 2) | ecosystem: Environmental > Aquatic > Marine > Oceanic | place: Pacific Ocean... | reverse complement strand
TGAAGCTAAAGGTGACAAAAGAAGATATAGAAAATCATATCGAAAGATTAAAAGCTCAATAGATGAGTAAGATAAGCGAGCACATAACAAAGAAAGAGGCTACGTTCAGTGCTACTGCATTAAGAAAAGGTATAGAGAACGAACCTGGGGAATACGAATTACAGAATATGGAACTTATAGCTGAGAAGGTATTTGAACCATTAAGAAAAGCTGTAAATGGCCCAATAAAAATTAATTCATTCTTTCGTTCAGAAGAATTGAATAAAGCGATCGGCGGGAGTAGCCGTTCACAACATTGCCAAGGAAGAGCGATGGATTTAGATGATACGTATGGTTACATGTCTAATAAAGATATGTACCATTACATAAAAGAAAATTTAGATTTCGATCAAATGATTTGGGAATTTGGAACTAAAGATAACCCTTCTTGGGTTCATGTAAGTTATATAGATGCTGATTCTAATAGAAAGCGTTGTTTAGAAGCTTACAAAGACGAGAACAATAAAACGAAATATAAAATAATATAATGAAATTATGGAAAACTGTCCTTTTTGTAACGGCCATTCTGGTTGTTGTTAGTTGCGGAATACAAAAAACACCACCACCACCATTATCGGGACCGTGGTTAGATGTTCCTTCTACCGTTAAGATAGATACATTATCTTACACGAGATTAAATTGGAAGATGAGAAACAGCTTTACATTTAGATGGAACTACGCAAAGTTTGCATCTAATCAGCCGTTCTCATTTTATTCGTCTGCATCGTTTGCTAGATTTTGGAATCCGTTTAATTCTTTTGAAATGTATTGGAATAGACATAACTTTTGGTACGACTGGGCTTTTGGCTACCCTTATTTTAATTATCAAAGACCAAGATATTATATGTATGAACAGCCTCGTAATGTAGCTGTAATGAAAGGAAGGAGAAGTAGTATTAGAAAGGTAAGAGAAGATAAGGTTAATATAGTAGCTAATAGATTGAGAAACGAAGTTAAGCTAAATAACAATAGAAGTTGGAATAATAAAAACAAATTTGTTCCAAGAGAAAATCCTAATAATAATTTTAATTCTAAAATTACACCAAGGGAAAATCCTCGGCAAGATATAAGGCCAAGTAGATCTTTAGTTAATTCAACTAAAATATCTATGAGAGCACAAGTTAAAAAGTAAGTATAAAAAAAGGGGCCTTAAAAAAGCCCCTTAATTATTTATCCATCACACGCTAAGCAATTTTCATCCATTGCATTCTGTGCAATATCACCTCTAAGAACTGATTCAGTTCGCATATAATATAAGGTTTTAATACCTTTCTTCCACGCTTCATAATGAACCTTATTAATCCACTTAGGTTCTGCAACACTCGGGAATGCTAAATTCAAACTAACAGATTGATCTATATACTGTTGTCTTATTCCTGCTTGATTAACTAATTCTAGTTGATTAATTTCCTTAAATGTTTTAAATACTTCTTTCGCTGGTGTGTCCCACTTACCGACTGTTATATCATTAAGTTCTTTTACACCCTGAACTGATCCACCATCTTTCATTATTTTATTCCACACTTTATCAATATTGATTTTATGCTTCTTTAATAATCTTAATAGCGTAGGGTTCTTGCGAATGAAAGTACCCTTTGCACTTTGTTCTGTAAATACATTTGCAGCCCAAGGTTCGATTCCAGGACTAACGTTGCCACTAAGCTTGCTGTTAGATACAGTAGGAGCAATAGCCCGCAAATGAGTATTCCTAAAACCTGAACCACGGCACCAAAGAGGCTCGCCAAATTCTTCTGCAAGAGCCATTGAAGCCCTTTCACTTTCGATTTTAATTTGTGAAAATATTTTTCTTGTTTCATATTGTGCTAATAATCCTTCAAACGGTAAACCTTGATCTTGTAAATAAGTATGCCAGCCAAGCACACCTAATCCTAAAGCTCTACCCTTTTCAGCAGATCTTACAGAATTATGAAAGCCAACTTTACCTTTGGATTTTTGTATAAATTCTTCTAACACACCATCTAAAAACCATATACTATCGTATATAAGATTCGTGTTTTTCCACTCATCGTATTTAGCTAAATTTAACGATGATAAACAACAAACAAAAGAATGAGATTCATCAGTATGTAATGTAATCTCACTGCATATGTTTGTCATATGTACTTTAAGCCCATGCTTTCTGTATTGCTCTGGGTTATACTTGTTTGTATTTCCCTTAAATAATATATAAGGCTCTCCAGTTGCTTTACGCTTTTGTAAAAGCTTTCCCCATTTTTTTCTTGCTTCAACATCTCCGCTTTCAACTCTTCGCATAAACTTGTCGCCGACCACAGCACACTGGTGTAGGTTGAGCGACTGACGATTAACGTCTCCTTTAGGCTCTCTAATTTCAAGCCATTCTTCAAAGTCGGGGTGATCAATATTGATGTTAACCGATGCAGCTCCTCGTCTGACAGATCCTTGATTAGTGGCAAGTATTGTTGAATCGTATACCTTACAAAAAGGCACAACTCCGTCACTAGTTCCATTTCCTTTAATTTTATCGCCAGCGGGTCTGATTTGATTTATACCAATGCCAACTCCACCGCCGTGCTTAGCGAGTAACATCATCTCTAAATTTTTGCTTCCAATATCATATATTGAATCAGCAACATCTATACCAAAGCATGATATAGGCAACCCTCGATCTGAGCCTGTATTAGACAACACAGGAGAGGCTAAACATAGCCAACCATTCCATATATATTGAAAAAATGTTGGGGCAAGATCTGGGCGTCCTAAACGCTTCGCTACAGTTTCACATACACGATTGTATGCGTCTTTCGGGGACTCTTCTTTAATTAAATATCCTCCACCAATTGTTTTCTTATAAACATCGGTATCACCCCAGTTAGGATAATCAATTCCTTTTTTCCAATTATTGTTCCACATCTCTTTTTTCTAAGTCTTTAAGTTCTTCAACAAGTTTATCCCACTCCTTTTGTCCAATATGTAATTGAAAAGAAGTAAGTGTACCTTGGGCTAATATTTTAACAGCATCTAAATCTTTTAATGCTTTTGTTAAAGCGCCGCCTAATACTTCAACTTGTTGTTGCAATTGTTTAATATTCTTTTGTACTCCCATATTATATAATTAAATGTTTAATCCAGGCTATAAGCCCGTTAATATTTAAAGCAACTAAATTCCATTGCTTACGATATGCTGTTTGTACACAAACACAAATAAAACCAGCTATATATAAAGCGGGTTCTATTGTCCATTGCGCTGCTACTAGAAAACCAGCTCCCATATAACCTATACGGGTAGCCATTCTTTCACTAGGTTTTAGTTTTCTTTTTCTTTCTATTAAAAACCTTAGTAGTTTGTACTTTACCATACGTCTTCGAAATCTTCGCCTTCATTTGCCTTACTATAGTCAGTCGGCCTAATAGCAAAGAAATCAGTGTGAGTGTGACCCCCTGTAAGATGATCAAACCAAGCCATTTTGTCAATTGACTTTTGGTCATATTCGAATTTAAATTTACCTTCTGCTTTGTAGCCCAATTCTTTAATTTTATCACCTGTACGTTTTTTAATAAAATGTTTAAGATCATATTCAGTCATTCCCTCAATATCACCCATTTCAAATAACTTAGATATATAAGTCATTTCAGCATTATGCATAGTTAAAGCTGCATCGTATACATGCTCTTTACATTCTTCTTTTAATCCTGGTATTTGAGAACACATGTGTCTGAATAATTGACAACCCATTTTAGAATGTAACGATTCATCTCTTACAGACCATTTCATTTGTTGGCCAATACCTTTAAGTAAGTTACGCATTTGAAAACTGTATAGCACAGCGAATGCGGAATACAAACTAACGCCTTCTGCAAAGGCTGAGAACGTAGCTAATGATTTGCCTATACCCACAGGATCTTTACCATCGTAAGCAACTAAGTTATCAAACCTAGCGGCTGTTGCGGGCTCATGTAAGAACGCTTCATAATCTTCTAAGCCTAATGTTTCATTTAAGTAACTATAAGCTACTGCGTGAATTGTTTCTTGGCTTCCGAACATCATAGACATTTGTTGTATTTCGTGTTTAGGAAACCAACCAACGACTTTTTGTGTCCAGTAGTCTGACACAGCGCATTCAGTTTGAGCAAAACCTAATAGTATATTACCTACTAAGTTTTTCTCTTTATCATTTAGCTTTTCGTTCCAGTCTTTTAAATCACCTGACATAGGAATCTCTGTGTGTAACCAAAACGCTTGGGCTTGTTTAAGCCAGCCTTCCGTATAATATTCCGGGTATTCAAATGGTTTGTACGGGATTCTTTCTGTAAATAAAGGTGCTTTCATATTAATTTTTTATTTCTATTGCTATATCTACAAACGGTAGATAAAATACGTGTTGTGTGTGTGTTGGGCCTTCATAAGTTCTGGCTCCAAATAATACTCCTGGATATGTGCCTAAGGCCATACTCCAAGTTCCAGATGGTTCTTCATTTTCATCCATAACATTTTATATTATATTGTTCATGTATCATTATAAGATCTTTCCATTTTAAATAACCTCTTTTGTTTACAGACCATTTAATGTACGTGTCTATTTTACGTTCTTTATATTTCCTTCGAGCTAAATGCTTTCCGGAGACTTTATTAGTTCTATTACCTGATCGCATTCTTTTTGATTTTGTGGTTTATATAAAGTATATCCTGGAAACTGTTTAGTCATTAAATGTTTGAACAACTTCCATCGTATAGGGAAAGATTCATTTGGTCTACCTTTTGTTTCTATTATAAAATTCTCGCCAATAAAATCTGGTGTATATTTAATCGGTAGTATTCTTTTACAACCTCTATTCTTAAATACACCTTTGCTATTAGCTTGTCTTTCATATACTTTGTTTTCAAAATGAAAACCATTAATTAAAACAAAAGTTTCGCCTTCGTATTTGGTTCTTATATTAGCCATCTTAAGAGCTTTATACATATATTTTTCTAAACCAGAAGCGAATTGGATCCCGTCGTAAATAACTTTCTTAGCTACGACAGGACCTCTTTTTCTTTTATATACTCTTTTCTTTCTCATATGTTTCTTTAGCTTTTTGTAAATACAAAACAGCATCCATAAGTTCTTCTTGTAAATGATTCAGCCAATCAACTACTTTAGAAGGATCGTCTTCAAGTGTAATGCCATACTTTTCATAGCCTACATCTGATCGCTGTTTGAATTTGTCTACGACTCTTTCAACAACGGGATCTCTGAATTTACATTTACAGCTCATCTTTCACAAATGTTCCGTTAACCATGTTACCAGTTCTAGAATGAATAACCTTATAAGCGTCGGCTATACATTGTTCTATAGTAACACCTTTTAGATGTGCTAAGTTAGTTAACACTACGACTATATCACCAATAGCATCAATAACTTCTGGTTGATCATCTTTTAATAAAGCTTTAGCTAACTCACCAGCCTCTTCTTGTAGCTTAACATATTGAGTCATAGGATTACCTTGCTCATATAATCCTCTATCTTCAGCCCACTTTCTAATTTTCTTAAACATCATTAATTCTTTCTTTGGCATTGTTAAACCGCCAATTGTATTTAATGGTGCAAAGTGCTCTTTAAGTGCTTTAAAGTAATTTGATAAAGATTTATTGTACACATAGCTTCTTTCGCTATTAAACATAGACGTTTGTACATTGTTCATGATCCATCTAATCGAATCTTGATTGATGTTAAATTCACCATGATCTGTTTTCCAGCGCATTCCTAAACTGTCGTTTAGTCTTCCCTTTAGTTTGTTTACCGGACAAGGGAACGTTGTAGTTTGTTCAGTTACGTTTACTTTCATTTTAAATAAATTTTTATAAGGTTTAATATCTACTTTATAGCCATAAGACGTTTGAAGTTCTAGCTCTCTCTTTGATATATAATCTATATCGTCAGACTGATCTAAAACTTCGTATTCAGTAGGCTTATAACCCTGCGTTTGCGTAACTCTCTTATTAAGATTACGTGTAACGCCGATTTTTTTACCCGGAATGTGATATAAATAATACATCATTTACCAACATTTAGTTTCGCTGGTATTGCAGGCAGCGGGTTATAATTAGATATTGTTATTAATTCTTTACTTGGTATATACAATTCGTTGTCAATTATATCAATACCCTTTTGTAAATCCAAGTTAGGCAAATCATTTGTTTCTCTTCTGTAAGCATAACAATTTGCTGCATCAATATGGTTTTTATATATATGGCAATCACCTAATTGTGCTATTAGTTTACCAGGAGTGTAATCTGTTTCTTTACATAACAACTCCAACAATAAACCGTACATAGCTATATCATAAGGTAACCCTAAGAATACATCGGCAGATCTTTGTATCCACACTAAATCCATTTTACCATTGTTGATATAAACTTGAAAAGCATAATGACAAGGAGGAAGAGCCATATCTTTTAGCTGTCCTGTGTTCCACGCATTAACTATTAATCTTCTCGAGTTAGGATTTTCTTTTATATTCTTAACTAAGTTAAATAATTGATCTTCATATCTAGTATAATAACCATCAATCACTTTCCACTTACGCCATTGCGCACCATATACAGGGCCTAACGTTCCATCTGTTCTGCCTGATCTTTTATAATCAGCATCCCAATACGTTACATTATTATCCCGTAAGTATTTCATATCTGTTTTGCCATGCAATATCCAAAGCAATTCAGTTCTTGCAGAATTGAAATACATTTTCTTGTTTGTTAATAGAGGAAAACCTAAAGCCATATCATGAACAAGCTGTCTACCAAATACAGATTTAGTTCCAACACCTGTTCTATCATCTTTATCAACGCCTGATCCTAATATACCAGACACTAATCCTCTATATTCATTTTCTATATTTATCATAATAATATTTACACATTTTATAGTATTCTACCCATAGGGTTTCTTTATCGTATACAAACGGAGCAAAGTTACATTTTTCTCCTTTAACGTATGAACCTAAGTTTATACATATTTTCCATTGGCCATCTTGTGGTGTCGCCCAGGGCGATATTCTTATATTGTTTCTTGTGCAATATAATTTCCACTTTTGTTCTTCTGGACTTGGTAAGTACGGAGGAAGGTAGTTTGGCTTTCTTCTTTTGTATAAGCTTTTCATAAATCCCAGGGCATAGGTTCATTTTCGTGTATAGCAAGTTGATGTGGTATAAAGCAACCTGATCTAGGCTCCCAAGTGAAATGTGCTTCAGCACCATTCTCTCCGAGGTTTTGAAATTTTACTTTAAGTATCTTTGCTTTAACTGTTTTGTTTTCATAATCTCTGTGAACTAATATACCGTGATAAGATGCATCGTACCATTCACCTCCACCTTTAATGTTATACATTGTTGGCTCTTCAATCTTGCCGTTACTGTCTTTATACATTTTTGTTGGATGAGCTACTATAAATACTAACACATCATACTTCTTAGCAAACGTTTCTATCTTAGTTAGATACTCCATAGTGTACCTATTAACGTCTTCAGTTTTACAATCAACGTCTCTAACTTTATTAAATGGATCTATTACTAAACATTTAATACCTTTACGTTTTACTAACTCAGCACCTTTACGCAATACTGATTCTAAAGTATATCGTTCCATATCGATAAAGTAAAAGTTATCATTAACGTGTTCTGCTACTTGATTCCATTTATCTGTACCAATATCATTTTTCTTTGGCATGTCTTGCCAAACTTTTCTCATTAACTTATGAGCATGTAAATATGTAGGCGCATTCTCAGGAGATGCAAATGCTGTTTTCCATTCGTACTTCTGATTATAACCTACAACCATCTGATCAACGAAGTCAGATTTTCCGCTAGATGGAATGCCAGTAACAGTGATAAACTGCCCAGTATAAGTACTAAAAATATCATCAAAATTAGGTAAACCAATTTGATACCCACGTTTGAAACCATTTTTAACAAAGTCTGTAATTTCATCTTCTATGTCTTTAAAAGTTGTTACATTTTCTAATGGAACCGGTCTTGCTCCTTCAATACGTTTAATTAATTTCTCTTTACCGTATTTTATTAAATATTCATTTGCGTCTTTACAATCATCAAATGTAGCTATGTAACAAACTTCTGCTCCGAGTCTTCTTATAAATTCTTGTTGTAATGCCAAACCTGGCTCATCATTATCTACAGCTAGTATTACTCTTTCTTTATTATCAAAGTAATCTATACAGTTATCTAAATAATCTAAATTATTAGAATTAAGTGTTGCTCCGTTAGGAACAGATACCGCATTAGTTATTCCAGCTTCATGCAACGCTAACACGTCCATCTCACCCTCTGTTATAACGCAGTCTTCGTATCCGACTATACTATTTATATTGTAAAATACTTTTTCAGCACCTTTATATAGTTTGAAATTTTTTCTGCCGTCTCTATATTTTACATTGATAAGTTGCTCGCCCATCAAATAGTTAAATTGAATTGTATTCTCAGTCTTGCCGGTTTGTGGCATAAACTCAGGACCCTCACCAACACCTAAGTCAGTAAGAGTCTTCTGAGAAATACCTCTTGTGTTAAACCATTCAACTACTTTACTTGCTGGAGGTTTTATCTCTACAGTCTCAGGTCGTATATAAACCTTTTCACTTCCGCCTTTACGTTCGTAAGTGTGTAATTGAAACGATGAATCACAGTGATGACAAGTACCCAATCCTCTTTCCCAATCGTAAGAAGCACACTTCTGTTTTCTATTCTCAGGTTTTCTATCAGACGAACACAGGGGACAAATCCCCTGCGCTTTACCAACATCTAAATTGTGTTGATTAAACTGGTCGATTAAAAAACCATTAATCTCCGTGTTGTTTACTTGCATTTATTTAATTTAATTATTATCTCTACAATCTGGGCATATGTCGCAGAACTTATATTCGTCCTGCGTCATACCTTGCCCGCACATTTCACATTCCATTAAAATGGCAAATCATCCGCTGGTGCCGGAGCAGCTACAGCTTGTGCTGGTTGATCTGATCTTGGTGCTGCGTCAACATTATCACCATTTGTCCAAACGACTTGAACATTACCTAAATAAACTTTAGGATTCTTTGCATCTCTTTCCTCTTTGGATTGAGCTACGACAACCGGTCCTTGATTACCGAACTGATCAACTTCATCGTTTATTGTAATTGTAATAGGTAAATACTTACCCTTCTTACCAACAATGATCTTGTCTTTTGGTATCTCGTTAAGGTTGATACTTGTTTTAATTATACTAGCCATATTATACTGCTGTTTGAAATAGGTTATTGAACATAGTTCTTAGCTCAGTAGTTCCTACTGTAGCTCCCGTAGCTTGTAATCTACGTCTGAAATTATCTGCTTTTTTGCTATACGCATGCAGTCCATCTTTAGAGGTACTGTTCGCATAAAACTCTGTTGTTGGAAATGTCATTCCAGTCATTGCACATAATTTAGTTGTTGCTTTTTTTCTTCTTGCCATAATATAAGGGTTTTAAAGGGTTAAATTCATAAAGTATTGTGAAGGTTCAAATCCTTCGGTTTTAAAAAATAAGTCGTAAGCCTCAGTGGCTCTTTTAACTTTAGCTTCACCTGATCTATAAAAATCTGGTGAACAATCAATAACTGCTATTTGATGAGTGTTCTTATCCATAACCATAAACACAAATTCATAGCCAAATAATTTACTATAAATATATGCTTGACTGTCATAGTTGTAACGGTAAGCAGAACGCTTGAAAGAATTAATGTCGGAAGTGGTTTTCAGGTCAATGATTAGTTGATCATCATGGTTTATGATGTCAGCTTTTCCTTTCCACATGTTTCCTTCAAGCTCTACTATACCAGGCTTCTCATATTCAACGTCAATGCCACGAACTAATCCGCGACAAATGTCGTTTTTCATAAGCTTTTCAGTCATCAATTCTATCTTGTCAACTTCGTGCTGTAATAAACAAAGTTCACCATTAGATATTTCTTTGTAATGTTTTGTATTTCTTGTGCTACTCTCAACTATCTTAAACTTCTTAAGCTTATCCGGTTCGAGTATTGCAGTGTGGAAATAACCACCTACAAGAAACGCTGATGACATTTTTGATTGCTGTCCTAAAGCTAAAGGATTAGTAAGCAAAGTAGATATGTCACTGTTACTTAAGTATTGTTTACCAAACTTGCCGTAATAATGTTCATCTTCTTTTAACTTTTCTAATACCTTTTCTTTTTTCATTTACAGGGTTGTTAATTCAATTAATTCTTTTTTAATGTTAGGAGTTAAATTATACTTGGCTTCGATCACTGCCATTTTACCGCCTGCTCTAATATAGTCTAAAGCTTTTTGAAACTTAGCGTCTTGATTAGACTTTATTTCAGCTTTGTTTGCGACTGGTTTAGGTTTTGCGATAGTTGTTTTACCATGATCATTTGACGCATCACTATCTTGTGTGTCATCTATAAGTAACAAGTTGCCAAGTGCATACTTCTTACCATAACTCGAAGCTGATCCAAACTTTTGTGGAGTTTGCATACCCTTCTGATTTAAGTCTACACCAACTAATGCTGTAGCTTTTATTTCCATACCTTTTTCATCTTTAATAATAGCTGTGCTTTCAAGTATGGGCATAGGTTCAGGTGAGATTAATTTTTCTTTAATCCTTACTGACACTCCTAACTCTAAGAGATAGGGTTTAATTGCTTCGAGAATGTCTTCGGCTGATCTGAAGTTGTATTTGCCGAACGAGTTAAATCTACTTTTCTTCGATTTAAATTTTGTCTGAATGGTTGACAGTTTTTGGTTTAGGGTCATATTATATTATTACGTATTAATTGTTAAACTTAAATTCTATATTTACCGTAACCTACAGGTAATCAAGCACTTGCGAGCTATCTACGTTGTCGATTAAGATTTGTATAGCATCACGTTTTATTTGTGAAATTCTTACATGAGCAGTGCTCACACTGATTCCAACTTGTGAAGCTATATCGTTTGCTGAATGCCTATCGCAGTCTAAACCGTAACTTAACCTTAATACATTATATTGTCTTTCATCTAAGTGCGTTCGCATTAGACCTAGCAAATAAGTATTTAATAAAGCTATGTTATATGGTTCGGATTTGTCTATCACTTGATAAGCTAAATTTTCATCATCGTTAGGGCTTGCATCGATCGAAGAGAATACAGAATTAAAGAACATTGCAACTAGCTTTTCATCTTTAGGATTCTTGCGTATTTCATTTAGTTTATGTTCTGGTATTCTTATCTCGCCTCTGTTCATATCAACGGCCCGTCTGATTGCTCCTTTAATTCGTTTAGATAAAAACGACTTAAGTGTTTTTTCTTGATCTTCAGACTTGAGTAATAATTCTCTGTCTAATTTATGGGTTGCAGCAATAAGTGCATAGTTACCGTCTTGTATAAGATCTAGTATAGATAGTATACCCGATGCTTGATTTGTTGTTGATTGTTTTCTCGCTATGTTTTCAACTAGCGGTAAGAAGTTTATTATTAATTCTTCATTAGTTAATTTAGTATAATCACCGTCAATAGGTTTATTAACTTCTTCAATTGCTTCTTCAACTTCTTCTTTATATTTTAAATATATTGGTATGTTATATTTTTTCATAGTTCATTATTAAGTAGTTCTTTTTCTGTTTTCAATTGGTTGCCCATATTCCTGTGTATTGTTCTTGTAGTACAACCTAATAACTTGGCTAGTTTACTTATTGTTATCTTTTGTTTTTCGTGATTCAAATCAAGCATACATTGGTATATGTCGTCTTCTGAAACTTTTTTACCTTTACCAATTAGTTTACCTACTATGCTCAGCTTCTGCGATAATGTTAAACCCGTATTGTGTTTGAATATTACTTTACGTATTCGATTACGAGGAGGTGTATCACCAATGCCAAGCACTTCATTAATCATATTGTCAAGTATTTTTTGTTTCATAAAAAATGTAACAAAACCGTTTTCTTTGTCTGCAATAAAATTAAATATAGATCGCATATCATCATCAAGTGATACTTCATCACCTTCGATGCCATCTGCATTTAAATAGTATAAAACTAAGAAATGCCACTTTAAAGATTTATATGTGGTTATCTTTGCTTTACTGCGAAATAGATTGTAGCATTGGAACGTACCTTCCGCGTAGTAATCATATAGATCAGTTGATTCGGATGGCAGGTCTGTGATAGGGTTACGGTAATATATAACTTGTCTATCGTTCAGCCACTTTAAGTTTCTATCTTGTGACATTAGCTTGTTACTAATTATTATTTATTAGCTTTCGTCGCTCTCTTCGGCTTTTGAAATTTCTTTACTTTGCTTGCAATGTTAAAAACATTTGCATTTACTAAATGCTTTGCATTTTTTGTTGTTTTACTCATTTAATTCAATTTTAATGTTATTCCATTTTCCCATAGTGCCGACATTTACAAGGAAGTCAATACGTTTACTAAAACGTTTATTCATTCTATCTTGTACCGTCCAGTCACCATCAAATTCTCTACTGATTCCTTCGACGCAGACACTTGCTCCAAACGTGTAACCCAACTTTTCAAGGTCTCGAGAAACTGCAATCCAGCGATGCCCAGCAGGGTTATCAGGATTAATATGTTTCATTGAGGCAGTGACGAATGGAGTGCTGTCTGTCTGTTCAATTACCGCATGGTAAACCGTAGCGGTCACTAACTCCCCGAGGGATAGTGTTAAAATTATAAGCTGTTTCATTCTTATTTATTATTTTTGCTTTTTCAATTATATAATACGTCCAATACCCGTGTATAGCATTTGACCGTTTAAATTCGTCGGGCATACACTGTGGTGGTTGTTCAAACTTATCGCCAAGTGGCATACCCACAGGACAATTTTTTAAAGCATCAAAACATTTTTCAATACTCAAATGTCGTTTGTTATATCGCTTAGTGTACTCATTACCGAGTGCTAGCATGTGCTCAAATAACCAATAGTACTGCGCACTAGTTTCACGACACCATATACTTGAAGGGTGATTGTAATGTGCTTTTTTATATGGTATATAAGAAGCATCATAATCTCGTTCTTCAGCATAATGATGATGGGCCGTACAGAGCATTTGGGCGCTCTCTAAGATCATTTTAACTTTATGTTTGTCATAAACATAACTTGCTGCTAAATGAGGGTCGTCGTGTAAATAAAATATATTCATGCTTTATTAACTCTATTGTAATGTGTATCTAATAATATGTTAGCAACTTCTATGCTTATCATATTTTCATTGTATAATTGCCATATAACTTTACTCATAATTTCTAACTGTTTTAAATAATGGGTGTCTGTAGCTACCAGCGTTTGTTCGCTGAAAATACGTAAATGTAGCTCGTTTACCGATATAATCGTGGATATTAGTCAACATATTTGCTAAATCTTTGTAATTGTAACCTCTGCCGGGAGGGCAACCGAATTTGTTACCGTCATCATCCATCATTAGAAACTTACCGAGCGTGCCAGTACGTTTACCCTTACCAATTTCGTAGCCCACAATAGTTGCTTCAGTGTCGCTAAAGTCTTTGAACTTCATTAGACTGTGAGATCTACCGTGTTTGTAGACTTCATCAAGTCGTAATATTGAGCCCTCGTAACCGTTAGAGAGGAACGCATCATGGTGCATATTCAACGCTTCTTCATGTTTGTTTACTCTGTAAGCTGGTACATAATGTATACTCGTTCCGTAAATATCAGATGTGGTTAGGTTGTTGTGTCTGGTTTGGTATGAGTCATATTGGGTACCATCAAAGTAATCGTAGACATGATATTGTATTAAGTGTTGTGCATTACGTCTATCTTCTTCGGTTGGCTTTTGCTTTCTCACTAATGAAACTATTTTTTCAAAGTCTCGTTTTAACTTGTGGTTGTATAATTCACCGTCAAGTATTACATCAGGGTTTTGGTCGAAAAAAGGTTTAAGTGCCATTTCGATATGGCGAAGGTTCATAAACTTTTTATTGTTACGTGAATATGCGCCGTCTGCGGTAAACAGACATCTGATGCCGTCAAGCTTTGGTTGTATATAAACAGGTTGAGAGTAATCAACTCTGTTAATATCAAATTTGTGGGCTAGCATTGGTTTGTTAATCATAATCTTTTTTTTAGGTTTTCTATTCGTTTTTTTATAAACGCCGCTTGTTCGTACTCTTCGTTAGCTTCGTATTCTTTCATTACACCGATCAAGCTTTCAATTTCTTCTTGTATTAATTCGCCGGGTGTGAACTCTTTAGGGTCCTGTTGTCGCACGACATCAAGTCCGTAAGTTGCCGTTTCAGGATTTATAAACTCATTGTATAAATCGGTACGTATTCGGCGGTATAGCATTTTGTATTCGTCGTCTGTCATATTATTATTATCCATTAGTCTTCGTGTTCAGTTTGTATTTTATCTTGCACTTCAATATAAAGTTCATGAAGCATATCATCCACGTATAATTCGTCGTAAATTTCTTCATCGATAAATATATCAAGACCGTCTTTAATACAACCGATAATTTCTTCAACTAATCCGGTAGCGTAGTAGTATACGTTTTCAGGATTAAAACTATAGTCATCATTAGCGTGAGCCCAGTAAACCGTATAAGAGTCTGCAGTGTATACAGATTCAAATATATAATCACAAGTATTAGTTCCCATATAGTCAGTTGTAATTTTAGAATTGTAATACTCTAGTATCCAAGTCTTTGCCTCTTCAGGTGTAACGTCGTATATATCTTCTTTGTATATCTTTTCCATATTAATCTAGTAATACCATATAGGCTTTAGGGTTAGTTGTTCTGAACCATGACAAACCATCTTGCCAATTCTTGATTACAGAGTCATTTAAATTTGTTGAAGGTATCATTGCACACCCCATAACAAAGTCGTACATACTTAATTCTAAGTTGTTAAGTTCGTAGCTTTCGCCAGAGAATGGATTTGTTACACTATCACCTTGATCGTATACGGTTCCATTAAACCATTTGGGTAATTTATTTTCTTTCATATTTAACATTGTTTACATACTGTGAATTTCTCTTCTTTCCATTGCGTGTAACCCATTCCGGGTTCA
>Ga0208298_1000574_pt1 | contig 15211 bp, 5 predicted proteins | sample 14BtaG_FD_184088 | JGI IMG/M metagenome (GOLD analysis project Ga0208298, IMG submission 184088) | Marine viral communities from the Subarctic Pacific Ocean - 14B_ETSP_OMZ_AT15311_CsCl metaG (SPAdes) (version 2) | ecosystem: Environmental > Aquatic > Marine > Oceanic | place: Pacific Ocean... | reverse complement strand
ATTTGAGCGTGGCTCTACAGAAGGATTGTTGGTATTCACAGAGTCCAACCTATCACTTTATTATTAAAGGTCTACCCACTAATGCGGTAGGCCTTTTTTCTTTTCTCTCAAACCTTTGATAAATACTATTGTCAGATAGTGTGCCGCAAGGCGGACTTATGCTGTACCCACAGCGTAGCTCATAGAACGGGCATAGGACTACTTTTTATAGGAGAAAACAAATGGGAAGACCAATTAATAAAAGATTTTTCGGAGAGCCTACAGCAGGTGGCAACGAAATTAAAGTACGTTATCGTGCTACAGGCGAGGCAGAAGCAAACGGCTGGATTGTAAAGCAATTAGGATCTAAGAAGTTCCGTTGCTACGATGGTACTAACACAATGGATTGTACACTAGCTGATAAAGCACAAGGTACTTTAGACGTAGGCGAAATGACAATTACTGTAAAAGACGATGGCGGAACAGCTCGTCAAGTTACTAAGATTGCAGGGCGTAAAGTAACACTTGACACAGGTGCAAGTATTGCTTGGTCATTTGATGATGCAGCAGACGATGCTAAAGTTGAAATTGAAGAAGCTGGTACAGCTGATGACTTCACTGGCGCAGACGATTTTGAAGCTGACTAAGAATAGATTAGGGGGAGTAAGTTCCCCCTACTTTTTATATAGGATTAAATAATGTCAAAATTTCTAAAAATTACTGGTGCTCAAGACTATAAAGTTAAGGTTGATTCTGGTCAAACAATTACACTTGACACAGGAACTGGTACTGTTAGGGTAAACGGAGATTTTATTGTTTCCGGTACATCAACTTCGGTTGAAACAGTAAATTTAGAAATTGAAGATAACGTCATTGTTTTAAATAAAGGCGAAAGTGGCGCTGAAATTACTGAAGGGTTTGCAGGCATTCAAATTGATCGAGGTAGTGCTACTACTGGCGATGTTGAATTTGTATATGTTGAAGATGCTGGTAATTGGTACGAATCGAGATTAGGAAGTAATAACTCAGATGGCGTATGGATGGCGAGATACCAGCAAGATCCAACTAGATTAATTGCATTAAGAACATATGACATTGATAGTAACGGCGACGACCTAAACTTAGTCGGCGGCGGGAACGGCCGTGTTACTGTTAAAGGAACACTAGACTACGAAACTGGAGTGTTTGCATACACTGCCGGAGTAATAGACTCTACACTTGGTGCACAAACAGTAATACAAACTACGCCATCGGTTGTATATGAAAATACAGACGATACACTAGTAAATGCAAAAGCATTAGTTGATTATGTTGAAGATTATGTAAGATTATCATCGAGTAATAACATAAAACAAGGCAATACATCGATTACAATAACAGATCCTGGTGCTAATCCTTTTGGTATAGGTGAAATTAATATTCTTACTGATGGCCTTAACACTATGACCATTGATGTAAATCAAGTAGAAATTCAAGGATTAACACTTAGTGGAACAATAATTGAAGTAAATGATACTGGCGAAGATTTAATACTTAGAGCTACAGGTACAAACAGCGTAAGAGTAGATGACAGTTTAATTATTTCTCAAAGTCCTTATATCGGAGACGGAATTGATCCTAATGCTCCGGGCGAAGGCGAAGGAACAAAACTATACTCCAAACCAAGAGGTAGCGGAGATACCGGAGTGTTTTTTGCAAACACTAAAGACGGAACAGAAAAAAGAGACGAGCTTGTTAGCAAGTCAAAAGCAATATTATTTGGAATTTTATTTTAAGAGGTAAATCATGGCACTAAAAAACGTAACAATTGGCAACACAGACACTAACATTTTAGATGGTAATCAAGGAGCATCAGTTGCTATTACTGTTATGTTTGTAACAAATACAAGTGTTCTACCAGCAACACTAACAGTCTTCGCAATTGATTATAATGATGCTGATCAAAGCACTCGAGATCAAAATACAATACTTAAAGATGTATCTATTAGTGCAGGAGATACCTTTACACTTGATACAGAAAAGTTAGTTTTAGGGTTTGATCCTGTTGGAGGCGCAGCTGACAAAATTATTGCAGTAAGTGATACGGCAAGTGCATTAAATGTTACAATGAGTTATGTGGAACTATAAGATATGAAGTTTATTAAAAACCCTGATCTAAATCCTAAAAGTGTAACTGATAATTCAGTTACAGTAAATGCAGATAAACAAGTTATATTAGGAACTACTGAATCTGTTACTGTACCCAAAGGCACAACTGCCGAACGTCCTTCATCTCCAGTAGAAGGAATGCTTAGATATAATACTGATGATAGCGAATTTGAAGCCTTTCAGAATTCACAATGGAGAGAACTAAGATACAAAGAACCAACTAATATCGAAGTAGAAAGATTTGGTCCAGGAGATTTTGTTACTTTAGACTTTGGTCCATTAAGCAGCGGAGATCCTGATTATCCAGTTCCGACAAATCCAAAAAATATTTTAGTATTTGTTGGAAATGTTATACAAATACCTAATGAAAATTATGTATTAAGTTCTGGCGCAGGTGGAACTTATGTACAGTTTACTGACGAGGCTGTACCTTTAGACGAATACGTTACTGTGGTGCACGGTTTAGATCGTTAACCTATCCTTATAGACTATAAATTTACTTTCATGATAAATACAATAACGCATAATAAAATGCGCTAAAGAACTGTGGTCAACCGGCAAAGAGCAAACGCTGAAAAATTGGTTGGAGCGACAAGATCGCCGTGGAGGAGAAGTTTATATGCCAACGAATTTAGGTAGAATATCAGGACCATTACTCAAGTCAACACTTACCCGAGACGGTGTTGATCTTCAGATACAAAATACAATAAATGATCCACAACCAATACTTAAAGTAGATGTTGACACGGGACGAATTGGCATTGGCACAGGCACTCCGGTTTCTGAGCTTGATGTTGTAGGTACTACAAATACAGATTTTCTAACAGTTGAAAATACTATAACTACAACAGATATTACATCTCCTGTAGGATCCAATCTTACTATATCTCCAGGCACAGGCGGCACTGTACAAATACTCGGGTTCGAAGTTAGCAATACAGCAGTTAGTTTTGATGTAGATGAAATTGTAGCTAATAATTTAAGACTTGCAGGCGACGGAGATGCAACTACAGTTGAATCTCTTGCATCTAACACAGACTTGTTTATTAACAGTGCAGGCACAGGTAAAATAATTACTAACGGTATTGATTTACTATTAGATGAAGGAAATACATATTATGTTACTGCAAACGGCAATGATCTAAACGCTGGTACAGCAACAAATAATGCATTTGCATCTGTTCGACAAGCTGTATTAGTAGCACCTGAAAATTCAACAATTAAAATTGGAGCAGGTACATTTACAGAAATTACTCCAATTACTCTTAAAAGAGGACAACAAATTATAGGTAGTGGGTTAAGAACTACACAACTTAAACCTGATGTCTCTACTCAAAATAAAGATTTTTTTGCATCTAACGGTGAAGTAACTATTGAAGATTTAACTATTAGAGATATTCTGTTTAATGTAAACGGAAATCCAGAAGTTAATATTGTATCAGAATCTAATTTTACATCAAGTGTAGCAGCTCTTGACGACAAAGTCGGCGGCAGTGTTGCAATTGGAAATAATAAAATACTTGTTGGTGCTAAAAATGACGGCAGCGGCATTGGTGCTGCATTTATATATAATAACGATAGCACTAATGAAATAATATTAACTCCTAGTAACGGAACTGGCGGAGATGCATTTGGAACAACTGTTGCAATTGCTGATAGTAAATGTATTGTTGCTGCTCCTAATCAGTCAACCTTTACAGGTTCTGTTTATGTTTATGAATTAGACGGCACAGGCGAAGTTATTATTACAGCAAGTGATAGTGCAATAAGTAACTACTTTGGTTACGATGTCGCAGCAGGATTGAATAAAGTAGTTGTAGGTACTGATGTAGAAAAAGTTTATACATTTAATTACGACGGTACAGGACAAAATATTATTGTTCCGAGCGACTCTCCAGACGGTTTTGGTAAATCTGTTGCTATAGGAGAGAATAAAATCGTTGTAGGTGCGCCAGCAACAAGTTCAAATACTGGTGCTGTTTACATTTATGACGTAGATGGATCAAATGAAATAAAAATTATTGCTAGTGATGCAACTGTTGGTGATTTCTTTGGCGCTTCAGTAGCAATTGGTGAAGAAAAAATTGTTGTGGGTGCATACGGAGAAACAGGCGGCGCTGGCGCTGTTTACATTTATGATTTAGACGGCACAAACGAAATAAAAGTATCTAACCCAGACCCAGTATCAAACGATAGATTTGGTTGGGACGTAACAACCTACAACGAAAGAATTATAGTTAGTGCTTATCAAGACACTAGCAGTACAGGTGCTGTTTATACAATATTTACAAATGGAGCACTACCAGAAAAAATCGTTGCATCGAACGGTGTTACAGATGACGACTACGGATTTAGTGTTGCTGCTGGAGATAATAAACTTATAGTCGGCGCACCAGGCGGAGTTAATACAAAAGCAGGTAAAGTATATTCTTATAATTTCCAAGGAACTGGCAGTGGATATGCAGTTTGCTACCAACCAGGTGCAGATATTCAGTTAAGAAGTTCTTATATTAAAAACGTAACTATTTTAAACAAAGGGTCAGTTACATCAGCTGCTGATCCGTATGGTTTTGGTTCAGGTGATGCTGGACGAGGAATTATTGTAGACGGATCTAAAGTAGCATCAGGATCAATTGAAGCAGCAATGTTGTTTAGTGACGTTACAGTATTTGCTCCTGCGAGTGTAGGATTAGTATTAAAAGACGGTGCAAGAGCAGAATGGCTTAATAGTTTTGTATACTTTGCCGACTTTGGTATTATTGGTGAATCAGGTACAAAAGGTGCATTTAACAATGGTAAAACAAAACTAACTTTATCTGGAATATCAGGTACATTCCAAGCTAACGACGAAGTTACATTTACATCAACAGACGGATCAACAGTTGTAACAGTTGATATTGAAAGTGTTGACGGTAATACTCTTATTATTGATGGTAGAGAAGATTCATTTGAAGGATTTGATTTTACTCCACAAAATATCTTAGCAACACCAAGCGGTGCAACTGCTACAACAATTACAGCTTATGATAGAAAAGATTTTGGTGCAGAGTTACGTAGTATATCAAGTGCTAATGTTTACGGTAATCACGGTGTTAAAGCAGACGGACCTGATGTTAGATTAAGACTATCGAGTCATGATTTTGGATACATTGGCGTAGGTTCGTCAATTGAAAACATAGATGCTGATGTTATTACTGCAAATGAAGTAATAGAAGCTAATGGCGGTAAAGTATTTTATAATAGTACTGACCAATACGGTGACTTTAGAATTGGTGACTTATTTCTTGTTGATCAAGAAACAGGTAGTGTTAGTTTTCAAGGCGGCGAGTTTGATGTACAAAGTATAAGTGGTATTACATTTACAGATGGCGGCAATACTACTATTGTTGATCCTACACAGATTAAAACAGGTAGTATTACAATTGCCGGTGATCAAATTCGAAATGATTCCGGGAATGTTAGAATAACATCACCGTTAGTTGTAGAAGATCCGATGACAGCAACAGGACTTGCTACGTTTACAGATAATGTACAAGTTAACGGAACTCTTAATGTTAATGGGCAATCATCTTTAGCAAGTGTGAATGTTGAAGACTTAACTGTTAATAGAGTTGTATATACAGGTACAAACGGTGAATTAAGAGATACATCTAATTTACAATATAATGGTAGTATACTTACTGTAACAGGAGATACAGTTACAACTAATATTGATGTTACAACTGAAGCAACTCTTGCAAGTGCTATAATTAGTGATCTTACTGCTACAAGAATACCAGTTGTAGGTACATCAGGAGCAATAGAAGATCATGTAGATCTAACTTACACAACAGGTACAAGTACATTAAATGTTGCCGGACAAGCAAATCTTGCAAGTGCAAACGTTAGTGACTTAACTGATACAAGAATTGTTTATGCTGGTACAGGTGGAGAACTACAGGATAGTGCTAATATGGTATTTGATGGCACTGACTTAACCGTTGCAAGTGCAAAAATATCAGATCTTACAAATGACAGACTAACATTTGCAGGTCTTAACGGAGCATTAGAAGATAGTGCAAACTTAACATATGACGGATTTACCCTTACTGCAAATAACCTAACTTTTACAGGGTCAACTATTGCACACACAGGTGGCAATACTCAAACAATTATATTAGATGCTAATTTACAAATTAACGGAACAACAACAACTGTTAATAGTACAACTGTAACAGTTGACGATCCGATAATTACATTAGGCGGCGATACTGCTCCTGCTTCCAACGATTCAAAAGATAGAGGTGTTGAATTCCGTTGGCATGACGGTGCAACAGCAAAAGATGGTTTCTTTGGATTTGACGAAAGCACAGGTTACTTTACATTTATTCCTGACGCTACTAATACATCAGAAGTATTCAGCGGTGGAGCCGGACGTATTGACGTTGGTAGTGCGCAACTTGGTAATTTAACTTCAGGAAGAATACCTTTTGCATCGGCAAACGGCTTACTTGTAGATACAGCAGAACTTGCATTTAATCAAGGAAATAGTACAGTTACAGTTGATGGTAATTTAACAGTTACAGGTACATTTAGTCAAAGTGCAGGCGCAAGCGGCTCGAGTTTTAATAGTTTACAAATCGACGATTTGTTCTTTGATAATAATACTATTTCTGTCACAACATCTGGCGAAGATCTAAACATTGATCTCTTTAATGACTCGTTAATGAATGTTGGCGGTGGCTTAACAGTTGCTGGTAATATTACTCCTGTAACAGGTAGAAGTTATGATTTAGGTACACAAGAAAAAGCATTCCGTAGTTTATATCTTGGTACATGGGAATTACAAAGAGAAGATGGATACTTACCAGCTGAACAAACATATCAAAATTTAAATATATCAAATCTCGGCAACGGTGGATTTGTTGACTTTGATTTTGCTTCAGCAATAACACTACCAGTTGGCGATACTGTTGCAAGACCAAAAATTCCAGTAGCAACACCTGCGGTATATAATGTTACACTTTCGTATGACGCTGGTGAAGGCACAATGTCAGCAACAGGCGATCTTACTTCTCCGTTTAATGTTAATGTTGGCGATGTTATTAATATCCTTAACAGTACAGGTGAAGACCTTTATATTAAAAACGATGATTCAACTGGTACTGCCGGCGCAATTCTTGGAAACCCAGCTGTTATAAACAATGGTGCTACAAATGGCAATACTATAATATTTAAACCAAACGAACTAACACCAGGGCTTGGTGCGTTGTTTATTAGAATGGTAACAACAGAAACTAATAGTATTCCGTTGAATACTGCTGCAGGTACTGTTCGAGGTAAAACAGGACAAATACGTTTTAACACAGACGATGTGCGTTTTGAAGGATACAATGGCATTGATTGGATCGGACTTGGCGGATTAGCAGATGTCGATCAAGATACATTTATCTCTGCAGAAACATCGCCGGGCGCAGATAACGACGAATTATTATTTGTTACTGAAAGTATTACTCGTGTAAAAGTAGATGGTAATGGATTACAGGTTACTACAGAAGCAGGTTCGCCTGCTACTGGATTAGTATTAGATGGCAACACAATTAGTACAGTTATTGGTAATCTTACTGTTGCTCCGTATAATAACGGACAATTTATTGTTGCAGGCGATCTTGTTGTACAAGGTACAACAACAACTGTTGATTCAACAACTGTAACAGTAGCTGATCCTATATTAGAATTAGGATCAGGTGGTATTGCTGACGGATTTGACAGAGGTTTAAAACTTACATACAATGACGGATCTATAAAATCAGCATTTATAGGTGCTGACGATAGTAGTGCTGTTAGAGAGTTTGTTTACATTCCTGATGCTACAGATACTTCAAATGTATTCAGTGGAGCATTAGGACAAGCAGCCTTTGGATCATTACGTGTACTTGACTTATCTGCAAATGGTGTTCCGTATATTACGTCAGCAGCAGCAGGCGATCAAGATAACCAACTAAAAACAGATACAGCGTTCATATACGATGAAACTAATTTAAGTATCGGTGCAGCACAAGAATTTACTATTAGTGCTATAAACGGTAACATGGCTACAACCGGAACAGTTAACTTACCGTTTGCAGACGATAGTGTAATGTTTATAACAGGCAGCGGAAACTTAGCTTCAGATGCTAACTTTACATGGGACGGCGCAGCACTTAGTATTTCCGGCGATATATCAATGACAGGAAATATTGTTCCTACAGTTGACTCAGACGGAACAACAGGTTACGATTTAGGCGCAGTTGATAAGAGATGGAGATCATTATACTTATCGGGCGGTAGTTTGCTTATAAATGATATAAAAATTGGTGCAACACCAACTGGTGAAATGCAAGTTAGAAAGTCAGATGGCGGCGCAGTTAATATGCAAATGCATAGAGTTGAAACTACTGAATCACAAATTGGCGATCTTGAAATAATAAATGGAACAATTACAGGTTTATTAACCGACGGTGATATCACACTTCAAACACAAGGTACCGGAGTAGTTCAAGTACCCGGAGACATGCGTGTAGGTGGTACAATTATTGTTGATAACATTGATTCAGATCAAGTTGTGTTTAATGTTGAATTAAGTGCTCCAAGTGCAAGATTTGAAGATATTGACATTATTGGTAACGTAATATCAACTTCAGAAACAAACTCCGATCTTGAACTTAGAGCTGCTGGGTCAGGACAAATTTTTGTAACAGCAGATAATGTACTAATTGACGGTGACGGAATAACTGGCGGCAACTTAACTGTAGCAGGCACAATCGATAATGGTGTTTTAAGCATTGCAACAAATACAATTACTACACTTGCAACAGGTGATGATTTAAACCTTACTGCATTTGGTGAAATGGAAGTTGCTGTTCCAAGTAATGATTTAAGAGTTGATCAAACTCTTGTTGCTAACAGAATACGAGTAAACAATAAAGTTGAAATAGGTTCAACAAATGACCAACTGTTAATTGATGCAATCGGAAATCTAAATGATGCAGTTATTGAAGCAAGATTTGGAGAAAACTTAGTATTAAACAGTGCGACTGGTACAATTGAAGTACCTGTTACAGATGTTAACTTTGGACAAAATTTAACAATAGCAGGAACAAATACAGTTACTGGTTTGAGTACATTAGGAAGCATAAACGTACCTGCAATACCTCAAACAAGAATCGTGTTTACTGATGCTACAACTGGTAACTTTACAAGTGACGAAACATTCCGCATGTTTGGTACTACTGTTAACTTAGGTAGTGATAATATTATACTCAGCGCAGGTTCTGGTAATGTTGACATCAAAGGTGATCAAACAATTAAGGGAACATTAGATGTTGATACAAAAATATTTGCAGCAGAAATTAATATTGAAAATATTAGTGATCAACAAGTACCGTTCGTTGATGTTACAGGAACTATCCAAGGTAATAGAGGCTTTACATATGACGAAGCAAACGCACTACTTACAGTGCCAAACTTATCAGTTGATCAGTTAAACTTTACACAAAATACTATTAGTACAACTGACACTGCTGGAGATATTAGATTACAACCTAACGGGACTGGTTTAGTTATCTTTGAAGGTGACCAAGCTATCCAAGTACCAGTAGGCGGCGAAGTTGCAAGACCATCCGGCGCACAAGGTCAAATAAGATTTAACACAGACCAAACACAGTTTGAAGGTTATACTGATCAGTGGACACCTTTGGGCGGTGTAAGAGATGCTGACAACGACACATTTATACTTCCTGAAGTATCACCAGGTACTGACGAAGATATAATTACTATGACTATTGCTGGTACAGAACGCTTTAGTTTAAGTGCAACCGAGTTACGTACAACTGGAGTACCATTTAAAAATGGCACAATTGTTATTACAGACGGCACAATTGGATCTGAAGTTAACCAAGACGTTATAATTACTTCTAATGGTGTAGGTAAAGTTGATCTACAAAACGAAGTTACTATTAGTGGTAACTTAGACATTGGTAACGATATTTCTGATACAGTTACATTTGTTGGTGTAGTTGATAGTGACATTTTGCCTGATCAAGACGGACTAAGAAACTTAGGTAGCGCAGACAATAGTTGGAATAATTTATTCATAGACGGAACTGCTTCAATAAACATTGCTAACTTAACAAGTGTTGACATAAACGGCGGCAACATTGACGATACTGTAATTGGTGCAACAAATAGAGCAGCAGGTAGCTTTACAACATTAAATGCAAACGACCAAGTAACATTCTCAGGAAATATTGCAAGTGTTGATAGTGCAACTGGTACAATTGCAGTTACAGGCGGCGTTGGTATTAGTCAAAACTTAAATGTTGGACAAAACAGTGTATTTACTGGAACAACTACAGTAAACAGTACATTCTCTGCAACATCAAACGTTAATATAAATGGTGCTGCGGCAGCAATTAGTATTCAACCAACAGGGGTAGGAACTGTTACTATTCGCCCTGGTACAGTTGGTGCAATGGACGACATGGCAATTGGTGCTAATAGTGCAAGCACAGGTGCATTTACTACACTAACATCTAATGCTGCTACTACATTTACACAAGGTACAGAGAGTACAACAAGTACGTCAGGTACACTACAAGTAACTGGCGGTATTGGAGCAACTGGTAATATTAACATTGACGGAAGTCTTGGTGTTGCTACTGATGCTACAATCACAGGCGATGTACAAATTGATGGTGCATTTACTGTAGATCCTGTGAATAATAATATTAGTATGCAACCGAGCGGAACTGGTACAATTACTATAGTACCAGCAGTAGTTGGTAGTATTGATAGAATGAATATCGGTGCTGTTAATAGAGGTTCTGCTGCATTTACTACACTTACATCAAGTGGCTTAACTACAATTACTGATACAACAAGCAGTACACTTACAACAAATGGTGCTCTTGTAGTCGACGGCGGCGTAGGCATTGCTGAAAACTTAAATGTAGGCGGAAACATTAGTGCAAACGAAGTGACATTTACTGGAGGAATTAATTTAAGTCCTGCAAATGCAAATGTAACTATTTCTCCAACTGGTACAGGAGCAGTTACTATAGCACCAGTCGGTGGCTTAACAATTAATCCAACAGCAATTGGTAATATTGACAATGTTGATATTGGTAGTAATGTTCCAGGAGATGCTGTCTTTAATGATGTTACTATCCAAGGCGTAACAAACATCACAGACACAACACAATCTAATAATCCAGATCAAGGTGCATTAATTGTACAAGGTGGTGTAGGTGTTTATAAGAATTTACACGTAGGCGAATATGCTGAAATAGATGCAGGTATACTTGTTAGAGGTATTGCTGGTACAAACAGTGACTTCTATACAAATATTAGAACTGATGATAAAATATTAACAATCGGTGGCGTTACTCCGCCTGCTGCTGCAACGTCAGAAGACAGAGGTGTTGAATTCCGCTGGCACGATGGAGCAAACGATAAAACAGGATTCTTTGGATACCAAGATAGCACAGGGTATTTTGTATTCAAACCAGACGGAACAAATACAGGCGATGTATATACAGGTGATACTGGTACAATTAATGCTACATTCTTAGGTGCATTAACGTCATCAGATGTTACTATTACAGGCGGAAACATTGACGGTACAGTTATTGGTGCTACTACAGAAGCAGATGCAAATGTTGTTAATTTAGTTGCAAATGGTGATATTACACTCGGCGAAGATGATACTAAACTACTTTCAATTAATGCAGAAATTAATACACACGTAATTCCAGCTACTGACAATACATACGATTTAGGTGCCACTAACAACAGTTGGAAAGACTTATTCTTAGGTGGAACACTTGATGCAAATACAGTAAACGCATTAAATGTTGATATCGATGGCGGAGCAATTGATAACACTACTATCGGAGCAACAACTCCAAACACAGGTGCATTTACAACACTAACAGCTAACGATGCTGTAACATTTACAGCAGGAACAAGTAGTACAACAACACTAACTGGTACAGCAGTAATTACTGGTGGTATCGGAGTTAGTGAAAATATTAACGCAGGCGGCAGCGGTACATTTGTTGGACTTGAATCTACAGGTTCAGTAACATTTGATCCAGCAAATGCTGCTATTAGTTTACAGCCTACAGGACTTGGAAGTGTAACTATTGCACCAGGTACTACTGGTACTATAGATAATATGAATATTGGTTCAGTTACAAGAGGAACTGGAGCATTTACTACATTACAAGCAAATGACCAAGTTACATTTAATGCTGGTGTAAACAGTACAGCAGCAAATAATGGTACTGTTGTAGTAGCTGGCGGTGTCGGTGTTAGCCAAGATTTATTTGTCGGCGGCAATGGTACATTTACTGGAAACTTAACTGTAAACGGAACTACTACAACAGTAAATTCAACAACAATTACAGTTGATGATGTAATATTAACTTTAGGTGGCGATACTGCACCTGTAGCTCCAGATAACAAAGATAGAGGTATCGAATTTAGATATTACGGTACTGCACTTGAGCCAAGTAAATTAGGCTTTATGGGCTGGAATAACTCAAGTGGTAAGTTTACAATGCTTCTTGATGTTAGTAATAACTCCGAAGTTGTTACAGGTGATATTGCTACATTACAAGCAAACTTAGAAGGTAATATACTTGCCCAAAGTGCTACAATAAATGCAGGATTTATTAACGGTACTGAAATTGGTACTACAACACCTGATGTTGGTATATTTACAGATCTTACGTCAAACGGTAACACTATTATTGGCGATGCTAATCTTGATACATTAACAATTAATGCTTATATTAGTAGTTCGCTTATTCCAAGCGGTGGCGGATTAGATATTGGTTCAGCAACAAATGAATGGAACGATATTTATATTGATGGCACAGCGTTTATTGATTCATTAGAAGCTGACACTGTTGACATTGATGCAGGTACAATTGATAATATTACATTAGGTACAAATAGCCCTGTAACTGAAGCACAAATTGACAATGTTAATATTGATGGAAATACAATATCAGCATCAAATACCGACGGCGAAATAATTATTCAACCTGATGGAGTTGGAACTGTAATTGTACAAAGTAACCAAGCAATGAAAATACCGCTTGGTACTGATGCAGAACGTCCGGCAGGTACAGCAGGTCAAATTAGATTTAACACATCAAATGAGAAATTTGAAGGATACATTGGCACTGTTTGGACAACATTAGGCGGTGTTAGAGACGCTGACGGCGATACATTTATTGCTCCAGAACTTACTCCAGGATCAAATGACGATACAATATTCTTTTACGTAGGCGGTGTTGAAGTTGCAACACTTGACGCAACAAGTGGATTTGTATTAAATGTTGGTACAATTACAGCGGCAGCATTTGATATTACTGATACAACATTGAGTACAACTACAAGTAACGCAGACTTATTACTATCACCGAATGGTACAGGTAGCGTACAAGTTACAAGTACTAATGCTTCGTCTGCTCCAACTAACGGTGCTTTACAAGTCAAAGGCGGACTTGGTGTAGTACAAAACGTACAAATTGGTAACGATTTAATTGTACAAGGAAGTACTACATTAGGTGACGATAATGCAGCTGATAATGTAGTTATGAACGCAGATCTTGAAGTTAATATGCAAGACAATGCGTTTGGAACATTTGTTATACAAAACGTAAATGCAGGCGATAGTAGTTTAGACAAATATATTGATATTGACACGCTTAACGGTAATGAAAAAATTACATTTGGCACAGCACCTACAATTGATATACAAAATACAACTACAAGCACAAGCAGTACTTCAGGAGCACTAAAAGTTGCTGGTGGTGCCGGCATAGCAGAAAATTTAAATATTGGCGGCAACCTATTTGTAAGTGGAAACTTAACAACAGATGATTCAATGATCAAACTAAACAGTAGTGCAGTTGATCAAAACGACGATATTGGATTCTATGGCAAATATAACGACGGTGTAATTAGATACCGCGGACTGTTTAGTGATTCATCGTCAGATAAAAAGTTTAGATTATTCAAAGATACGATTGAGGAACCAGGCACAGACGTAAATATAACTGCTACTGGATATACAGTTGGTACTCTTATTGCCAACATTGAAGGCGGTACAATTAGTAATCTTACAGCTGGTATTAGCGTCCAAAACGGTGGTACAGGCGTTCAAAGTTTTACATCCAAAGGAATACTATACGGAAATGGCACAGACGCAATTCAAGCAAGCCCAAGAGCAGGCACACAAGATCAAACACAGAGTGCTCAACTACTCACAGTCGACGGCACAGGTTCGCCGGTTTGGACAGAAACTATTGATGGAGGAACATTTTAATGGCTACTAATATTAGGCATAAACGAAGCAATATACCGGGAAAATCCCCTACTAATAGCCAGTTACAAACAGGTGAGTTAGCACTTAATACAGCAGACGGTAAAGTGTTTACCTTACAAGATGATAATACAGTAAGAGACTTAACAAAAAGTGTATTCCAGGGTGATTCAAAAGTTGAAGTTAATGACGGGCAAGCAGGCGCATTTATTGAAAATGTAATTGACGGTATTAATAAAGTTAATATCGGAACAAGTGATACAACTATTTCTACAAATTTAACTCTTGAAAATAATAAAAATCTTATATTAAAAGAAAGCCAGTTTAGTGGAACAAATAGTACAACTATTAGAACGCCAGGTAGTATTCCAGAAGACTTTACACTTACACTGCCTAATAATGCAGGAATCGGCGGCCAGGTTTTAACTACTGACGGAAACGGTAATTTAGACTTTATTGCTCCGGATAGTTTAGCTGGTAATAGAATTTATGTATCTAAGGCATTTGGCGATGATAGAAATGACGGTATTAATGCTCCTGTTGCAAGTTTAAAACGTGCAAGCGAACTTGCTGCATCTCGTGCATATGCTCCGTTAGTAACGCCTACTGCGGCAGCAACAGAAAGTATCGAATTATTAAATTTAAACAAAACGTTTATTCAAAATGAAACAATTGCTTACCTTGATGCTACTTATAGTACATTAAACTTTGATCCTGAAATTTGTTCAA
>Ga0208298_1000572_pt1 | contig 15236 bp, 27 predicted proteins | sample 14BtaG_FD_184088 | JGI IMG/M metagenome (GOLD analysis project Ga0208298, IMG submission 184088) | Marine viral communities from the Subarctic Pacific Ocean - 14B_ETSP_OMZ_AT15311_CsCl metaG (SPAdes) (version 2) | ecosystem: Environmental > Aquatic > Marine > Oceanic | place: Pacific Ocean... | reverse complement strand
GCCATCATCTGTGCGGCCTCCACGACCATCTTGGGCACATGCTTATCGCAGTGCATGTGAGCCGCAACGGTAGGGTCGGTGTCAAGTACGAAGATGTTCATTAGTCCCACCTCGATGCAAGTTGGTCTGCCCGTAGGTTCTCGAGGTCGTTGTGGCAATCGTCGCAGATGTACTGGTCACTGTCGTGGTAGTCGTCTGCACAAATGGCACACTGCTCGCCACCATCCCAGTTCTTGTCGGGCATTGACTCGTGTAGTGCTTCGGTCGCACACTGCTTGCAGTGCAAGACGCCCTCCATAGCGGGCTTGTGCTTGAGTGGCTTGCGGCACTTCATGCAGTCACCCCCCATGATGCGTCGAGTGTGCAGTGGTAGCATGCTCGCTCATGTTCGGTCGGTATCACTGCGTCGTCGCACAGTGGGCACAGCATCAATTGCTTCGATGCCAGTACTCGCTTCACAAAGTATTTCGTAATTCGGTTAGTCATTGTGTGTTGCCTCCATTTTGGTTGTGTGGGTCGCCCCCATATATATGTTTCTGCGAATCCAACATTCGCTGAGTGAGAATGTCAGCCACTCCGTCGTACTCGAGTGCTCGTAGGCACTTGATTGCGTCAATGAGGACATCGGTGGTGTCCATGAGTGCCTTGAGTGTCGGGTTCATACAATCACCCACTTGCCTTCGACCTTGCGTACACACTTGGCCAGTTCGTCCCAGCGTTCTGCTTCGGCTTGGAATTGACTTGCCTTCTCAGCCGCTTGGTACACCATTGGCTTGGTGATGTTAGCACACTGTCGCTCGACCCACTTCTCAATGTCCTTCATGCGACCTCGCCAGTGCTTCGCTTGCTCACGAGCGTGTGCCTTGACATTGGTGCCCGGCTCCATGCGTGAGAGCATATCCCACATCGGTATCGAGTTCACTCAATCAACTCCCGTAGGTAAAGTGGAAGGAAGTTGTAGAGGTCGGGGTACATGAGGGTCGCATCAATGAGTCCTTGACGATACAACGCCAATTCCTCACGCAACCGCTTGACCTCCTTCTCCAATTCATCCAACGATACTCTCGCTGATGCCATCCATTTGTTTGCGGCACTCATTGGCTCGCCTCCCGTTCTTCTGTACGGATGCGTGTCGCATGGTGCATGACCTTGCGATACCTTGCCGGTGCTGGGTTAGGTGCTTTGCGTCCGATGTACTCGTATGCTACGGCCATCTGTGACCGCAAGAACATGATTTCATCGAGCAGTCGCTGTGAGAAGGTCTTCATGTTCACGGGGTCGGCCGCTGTGACAAAGGCGACGACCTCTTCGTATTTCGTTAGTTCGTCCCGTGTTAGCGGGGTATATTGCTCCGTTAGGTATTCTGCGTATTTTTTCATTGTTGTTCCTCCTGTGTTGCTGGTACCCATGCGATGAAGTACGGGACTCCATCTCGCATGAGCATCTTGGTGTGCGTGTATTTGTCCGCCGCCCACACCACTACCTCTTGAAAGAGTGTCAAGACATCGGTGTGTGTCAGTGGGTACAGGCTACACTTGGCTTCCTGTGTCCCGTTAGGCGATTTGCGTTCTTCGACTACGATGTAGCCGTTGGTGAAGTGTATTCTGTATTGCTCCATGTTTGTCATTAGCGGTTCCCCCTATATCAATTGAGCGGTGATTCGCCCTTGTAGAATGCCCAGCGTAGTGACTTGACGACGCCACGCAGTGCATTGTAGTTCCGAATCGCTTCCGCTCGCTCGCTCCGTGTGCTTGCCTCACGCATGGTGATGTACCAGCGTTCCTTGAGCGCATCTGCCTCGTCAATCATGCGTGTGACATCGCCGTAGGGTCGTATCACTTGACTCACTCTTGTTCACCGCCATGTGCATCCTCGTAGTCCTTGACCCGCTTTGCGTAAGTGTCACGGTTCTTAGTCAAGTTGTCAATTTCCCTGTCCCAAATTCCTACTGAGTCAGCAGGGTTACGGTCCACTGCGCCATGTGAGTATCGCATCTGTCGGCCCACCTCGTGATTCGGCAAGTGGTCGGGCATGGCATTGAGCCACGCCTCTTGTGCGACCCACTTGGCCACCATGTCGTCGTACTCAAGAAGCCACTCGGCATACGCCTTTTGTCTGCGCTCGAGGTTGCGAACAGCGTACTCGAGGTCACGCTTGTCATGTTCGTACATTCGGTCGGCCTTGCCTTTCTTCAATTTCAGGCTCACCTCAGCGATAAGCACTTCGTACTTGTCCAAGAAGGCCAAGTAGTCAAGCGCCATTTGGCTGTCGATGAATCGGGTCTGCGCCCACGATTTCATGTAGCCGAAATCACTTCGCTTAACATCGAACTTGGTTTGGCGAGGTATCGACTTGAGGGTGTACACACCTATGTGACGGTTGAGGCTGGCCGACTGAACTCGACTGACAACCAATTTGGGCACATACTGCGCCCCCTGCATCAGTGCATTGAGCGAGTCGTTGGTAAGTACCTGCTCGATTGCGTACCGAGCCATGCTTTCACTGCCGTCACCGTCAGTGTCGTCACTTTGTAGGTAATTTTGGAGTGCGTTTGAGTAGTAGTCCATGCCCCACTTCTCGTGAGCCACTGCTGTGACACGCATTTTTCGCTCCCCGTCCATGTAGTACTCGCCGTACTCGGGGTACTTGTCCACGACTTCGCCGGTGTGGTTCAACTTCCATGTCTTAGGCCTCTTCGTGTCCCTTGTGAGAATCTGCACACCTCGCAGTGTAGCCAAGTTACCTTCGCCTCGCATCAATTTCACATTACTCATGCAAGCACCTCCATTGACTGTGCTTGCACGGCCAAGATGTACTCGGCCATCATGGTCACTGCGATTTCACTTGCGTACTCGACCAAGAACCAACGAGCCGTTGCTTCGTCCATTATGTTGCTGTGTTCGTGAATAGATGCCCACACCTTGTCGAGATGCCAGCCACCACCGTCGCCAAGAATGTAGCCGAGGTTGTGTGTCGGTTCGTCGTTGCACAGGTCGAAGTACGCTTCGAGCGTATCTTCGCTGGTCATGTCTGCACCCATGCTCATCTTCTCATCCGTGAGGTTGAGAACACGGTTGGCCCATAGGCCCACCACATAGGTTGGTTTGTTAGATGTCACGCTCTCAAAGAGTGCGGTCGCTTCGTCGGTGTTCACATTTCGTTTCATGTTATTTGCTCCTGTTGGGTTGTTCCCACTTGTACTTAGGGAGGGTGCCCCTATATATTCTTGTTGGTTGCTGGTATCATACCAGTCCGTAGGACTGCTCATGCCATCGCCTCCAGCGTTTGCTCGGCCCATGCCTTGTCGTCGTCGTTCGTGCTGTGGGCGATTATCATGTTGAGCATACGCTTGTACTGCTCGGGTGTAGGTGTGATGTTCATGCGTCCACCCCCAATTCTTCGATGATTGCCTGTCGGTGAAAGTCGTTCTCACTTGGGTCTATGCGCCCAAGTCTGTCCAGCCACAAGACGATTTGGATAGGCAGGGCATAGATGCCGTCGTAGTCGCACAGGTACTGGAGTTCCCCCCGACTAAACCACAGTCCACCTTCGGCGTAGTATCGCTCGCTGTTCTCGGTGTCGTAGATTTCAAATCCACCACGAGTGCCACGCACCCATGCTGTGTAGCGCATGCTACGCTTCTCGGGCTTGGTGCTTCCCCATGAGCCCGTCATGTTCACCCATGAGTCCTCGGTCATGTCGAGTCGGTCGGTGTCGCCACCGAATAGAGGCGTACTCATTCAACCACCACCTCGGAGAATCGCTTATCGGCTTCCCGACTTTGGCACACTGCACACAGGGCAACGCCCAAGTTCGCATCTATCCATGCGGTTTGTTCTTCGGGCATCATGGGGTACCATCGTCCATCCAATCGAGCGGTACGAATAGGCACTTTTACGAGGTCTTGACACATCCTGTGTGCCACAGTTCGAGGTTTTCCGTCGAAGCCTCGGGCCGTCCGTCCGCTCCATTTGCCGTAGTTCTTACAGGCAATCCACTGCTCAGTGCGTGTGATTTTGGCTTGCGTAGGTTCGCCGTAGTCCCGATGGTCGTCGTCCGGCATCACATCGCCCCAATTCACGGCATCCTTAGCCGCCTTCTTCGTACCTCCCCATACCGTGTGGTACGAGGTCACTCGTTCTGTGGTTTCGACGATGTGTTGTTTTATCACACCGCTTCGCTCTTGTTCGCTTAGTATTTTTCTCATTGGTATTCCTCCATTTTCGTTTCAATTAGGGGTCGCTCGTATATCAATCTTGCTCCCACCCTTCGCCCCAATCGGGCTTCGTGTCAATCTTGCCTCGTGTCACGGTCGTTTGCTTCGTGTCCTTGTACGAGTCATGCTTCTTGACGGTTGCTGTGAGGCCGATGATTTGGCCTTTGGTAAGGTCGTTCTTGTCCCCACTACGGAACCACACCAGTTGGTTGCCCTTGAGGTCAATGAACTTGGTCAGTGTGCTGATGCCGTACATGGTTTCGATACGGCGCACGAATGTGACCTTGCACGGAAGCACGGTCATACGCTCGCCCACCTTGCCTACCCACTGGCTCGTGACCGTAGGCATAGGCTTGGGTGCAGGTTCGGGCTTACGCTTGAGCCAGCCAGCGAGTGCGCCGCCAGCATATCCAGCGGTTTTGTTAGTCACCACATGGGCCTTAGCGATGGTACGCAGGTTATGCTCGAAATTGTTGAGCCCCGGCAGGTCAGTCATGTACTTGATGATGTCCTGTGCGGTGTTCCACACCGCCTCACTCACTTGAGGTAGTTCGTCGGGCTGACCGAAGAAAGTACCATCCCCCTCGATGCCGTGTACCTTCTCGATAACGACCATCTTCTTGGTTTCGGGGTTCACATATCCCACTTCGCCCCATCCGTTGCCTGTGGGTACTGCGTGTGCCCACGAGTTGAATATCCACCGGCCAATGTTGCTTCGGTACCTACCATGCGTGTTTGCATACAGGGCGAGGGCTACGGCCATGTTCGTGAGGCTCATGTTTGGGTGCTGACGCTTGTTGCGCTCACCGGTGTGTGTGGCCCACTCGATGCGGCTATTGCCCTTCAACTTGAGCCAAGATTCGGCCATCTCAGGTGTGATGCCTGTGTACTCGAGTAGGCATGCTGTGCCCACTTGCTTGACTGCGGAGCCATCCGTGACTGTGTACACGGTCTGCCGTCCACGCTTGCCACTTGAGCAGTGGTCGCAGTGGTCGGTGAACTTGTGCGGGGGCATGAGTGTGTCCTCGATGGTCGGGTTGGGGCTGAAAATCACGGGCTGTCCGTGCGCTGGTTGGTTGATGTCCACCGGCTGAATTTTGGCCAGCACGGTCCATGCGTTCTCGAACTCTTCGCAAACGACCACAAGCAGGGCCTGTTGCACATAGTACACCCGCCCTCGAGGGTTCTTGAACTGGGTCAAGAATGGGTCGCCAATGTGCCAAGAGAACGCCTTGTCACGCATGCTAAACGCTCGAGCAAGACGCTTGAGTGTACGCTCAACCGATGCGAGGTTCACGGTGTCAATGGTCACTTTGTGTTCAATCATTGCTCCACCTCCGTCGAGTGAATGGTTGAATACCATATCACGCTGTACGAATCCCCACATGACTCGCATGATACCTCGGCTCGCATTGTGATTTGGTCGCCATCGAATGACTCGATGCTTGCATCCCATAGGTCCACTGCATCATTTTCGGCATTGCAGTGCGGGCAATCCGCAAAGACGCTACTGTCCACTGATACGCTCATTCGCCCACCTCGCTCAAGACCCACTCGAGGGCCTCAATGAACCCATCCATCCAGCACATCTTCTCACCTGTGGTGGTGTGTGCCTTGCCGGTCGGGTAATCTTCGATTAGCGTGTGTGAAATCTCATCAAACACATCGTGTATTTTCGCTCGTAGTTCTTCCATATTCATGTACATTTTCGTATCTCCTTGTTTGGTTGCCGTTGATTCCCTATGGGTGGCATCCCCCATATATACTGTTCGCTCTCTATCGGCGGTGAATGCGTTGCTCATGCGTCCACCCCTATGAGTACTGCGGCTGTGGTGGCGAGCCTGTGAGCGAGGTCGGGTTGCCCAAGACTCGACAGTCGGTCTGCGATGTCGTGCAGTCGGGCGTGACGACAACTCGGACAGATGCCGCACTTCGGTGATTTCCAAGTTCGGTTGCTTCCGTAGCATGTGACTCTCATGCGACCGCCTCCCTTCGCCAACAAGCAGTGTGCCTGTCCCACACCCACCCATCCCCTTCGGGTGGGCTGTGCATCAGTGCCATGATTTTCATAGCCGCACTCTCGCCTTGCTTCACTTCGCCAATGCCTATGCGTGGGCTCATGCTACCACCTCGATTTTGGAGAGGTGCAGTCGAACACGAACTCGCAGTCGCTCGGATATGCGCCTGTAAGCGTAGATGTACACTGGGTCGTAGGTGTACTCGTATGGGCGGTCGAACATGACCGCTGGGGCACACCGGAACTGCTCGTAGGGTGGCATTCGTGGGCTCAGTGTCAAGGGTTTGAACCCCGTCGCTCGGTTGATGTCTGTTTCCTGTTGCATCGAAGTGAAATTGCAGGTCGCCGGTATATCAAGATGGCGTTCGTCATTTCGTACTTAACATAGTTAGCCCCGAATATCGGCGTGAGGCCGACACAAGCGACCGGAATCCGAACCTCTCATGTGCGTGTACATGAGGCGGGGGCGGGCGAGTGCGTGTACGCAGGTGCGTTTAAGAAGGTTTCGTGGGCGGGAGTGCGCCTCATGTGCGGGGAAGTGGGCTATGACCTACCCACATGCTCACAAATCACCGCATTTTTACGCAAATCGTTGGAATTATGCCGAAAAGCGGGGCACTTTGCCATATATAGCACGAAATCTGCATTCATTTGGACTTTTCTGGGTGAAAGTGGCTCTCTCCCTATGTGCATGGGCAAATAGGCTGAGTCTTAAGACTACAAAAGGCCGATTGGACCGGAAACCACTGCTGTTGATACCTACGCACGGGCGGGTGCGCCCGCACACGAGTCTTTGGGTTTTTGGGCGACCGAAAAACGCTCTCCCTATGCGTGTGCATGTGCTTTATTAGTCTTAAGACTTAGGAACCCCGAAAAAAAATAAAGCGGCGTAAAAAAAACGCCATAGTCTCCGGCCATGCGTCTTCTCACTCCCCACGACGGGAGGTACTACTGTCTGTTCGTCTTTCGTTGTGAGATGCAGTGGCTGTTGGTGTCCCGGTCAGCCTCCGGGGAGTGGGTGTCACTCGGTGTCTCAAAACCCTCCTTTTATGGGGTGTGTTCAGGGGTGTGCGCGTTAGCATATTACCATGTCTATAATGGCTTACCGTCCTCGCCGGTAAATCCATAATGACCAAGTGTCATTTGCATTTCCGTACCTCCTGTCCTGTGTTTGGACTGTGAATGCGTATTTGACTGCTTTCGCTACGGTCGCCACCGCGTATGTTGGTGCTGGTTTGTTCACTCAAAGAAGTGCTCCAACGCTGCTTGTATGACAGCCGAGCGGCTTGGCACTACAATTTGCTTGCGTCGTAGGTCTTCGATAGCCGCTACCAAGTGTGGTGGTAGTGACACGCTGACCTGCATGTTCTTTTGTGGTTCTGGTTTTCTTCCCATTGTTATTTTACCTGCCCTGTTGGACTGTGGCGCTGTTGATGTCGCAGTCAGCGTCTGCGCGGGTGTCCCCGGTTGGGCGACAGCATCGTGACGCCATCTTGTGGTGTCGTGTGCCGTCCTCCGCTCGTGTTGGCGGTTATGTTTTGGGGGGTGTCCTCTCATGGTTCAGTTGTCGGGGTACAGGCCGAAGCGTGGCGGGAAGGTACCTTCGCTGAAGAGGTAAGCCTCCAACTCTTGCACTTCCATGTCCATCATGCGCTTGTCCCACAACACATAGGTACTGTGTTGCAGTTCGTTCATGAGGTTGCAGATAGACCGGGCGGTTTTGACTGCCTCGGTACTACCCTCAGCCACCTGTTCCAACACGGCTATGTACGCTTTGTACAGCGGGAGGTATGTTTCCCGGTGCATTTGTGCGTAAGCCCTGTCGCTGGGTTGCTGTCGAGGCTGTGCCTCAACGGGTTGTTCATCTGCATGCTTTGCTTCGTTCCGTGTTCGCCACTCGGCTTGACGACGGACGGAGCAGGGACCATCACAGTCCATGCCTCCTACACTGTCGTCGAACGAATGCGGTTGCTCAAGGCCTCCGCATTCCACCATGTGGCAAACCCGCATTTCTGGTTCTGGTTTGTCCATTTGTGTTCACCTCCGTCAGCCCCGTAGGGCTTGGAGTCCTGTTCTTGATGTGGTGAGTGTGAAGGGGGGTGGGGAGGATGGGGGCACTTGGCCCCCACCGTCCCCGTAGTACCTCTCGCATGGCGAGAGTAAGCCTTGATTGAATCAAGGGGTGTTCATTGCGTCACGAACGAAAGCGTACTCAAGACCAGTCGTACCATTCACCGTTGTTGTTAGCAACGATGTCATGCCACTCCATGTCGAAGTCATCGACTGTTTCGACCTTGACGAGTTCGTCATCGAGGTCGGGGTCGAAGAGCCCTGCAAGTACCATAGCCATTGTGTCCGAGCAAATGTCCGGGGACATGTCCTTGCCGTTTTGCCACCGGAGTGGCAGGTCGTACTTGGACCCGTCTGGGCGGATGCCCATGTGTGCTTGACCATCGAAGCCGTGGTACACTGCGTCTGCTGGCCATGACTGGTAGTACATCGCCTTGCGGCTGTTCCAGTTGGTACCAAGCATCTCATTGTATGCGTTGTCGATTGCGTCGTTGAGGGCCATGTCGTCCCACTCGTATTGCATGAGTTGGATGGAAGCCACATTGACGGAGCCGATGGCACATGTGTCCGAGTTGCCTGTTGCTTTGGCCGGTGTCTTGTTCCAAGTGGCGTATGTGCGCCAGTCGTAGGAGATACCTGCTGTGTCTGCACTGCCCTTGATGTGTTGGCTGGTTATCACACCATCGGGTGAGATGGTGTACTCCTTGCCGATGGCGCAAGCCCAATCGTTGTAGAGGCGCTTGCCGTAGGCGTCGTGCAGATGCTTCTCAGTCGAGGCGACCACGATGATACCTGTTTCGGAGTCGAGGCGACCCGCATGAAGTGGGTTGCCACCGTTGGTCCAGAACTTGAGTGTACCTGCTGGGTCACGGGAGTCGGACCATATGAGGGACATTGAGCCCTCACACAGTTCGACCACCTTCTCGATGCCACCTGCTTCGAGGCAAGCGGCGACGGCTTGGCTGTCCACTGGACCGGTCTGCTTGGCATCAAGTGCCGCCCAAGCCTTGTCGTAGTTGTGGACCACACCGTTGTGCACGAGTGTCACATGGGCTTTGGGCCCGAAGTGAGGGTGTGCATTGGCGGCGGTGTTCTTGCCGTGTGTCGCATACCGTGTGTGCATCATCATCCAAGTGGTTGCCTTGCTGAAGTACTTCTTGAGCAACTTCGGTGCAAGGGCTACACTGCTGGTCGGTGACTTTTGGTAGTACACTTCGCCATCGGTGGTGTTGAACCACGCCGCACCTGCCGCTTGGTTGCCACGGCTGGAGAGGCCACTGAAGAGGCGTGTTGATGCCTTCTTAGCGTTGTTGCCTTTGACGGAGCCCGAGTGGATGAGGCCAATGCCACACCCGACCAGTAGCGCCACTGCACCCACGAGAGGTGCTGTGACAGCAAGGCCGAGCATGAACACTGAGAGTCCACTCACTTGGTACGCCTCACGAGTCTGGACATTGCCCATGATGAGGCTGTCGTGTCCACAGTAAGGGCACTCCAACTCATTGCCACCTGCTGGTGTGGCGATGTAGTCACCGTATGTGTGTTCGCCAAAGAAGTCCACAAGGAACTGCTCGCTGTACTGGTCGGTCCAATGCGACAGTGGTATTGAACTGCCGCAGTCGTCGTCTGCACAGTGTGCGACACTCCTGTCAAGGTTCATCACTGAGGTGTACTCGAGGTCGTTGAATGTGTTCACTGCGTCGGCTCGGTCAATGAAGACCTCGCATTCGCCGTGTACACACCGGGTCGAGCCACATAGGACACACGCTGTTGTTGGTGTCCCGACTCCGTGGAGTACAAAGGCTCGCTTCTCGTAGTAGTCACGCAGGTGGTGGTCTGGCTCGAGGTCCATGAAGGACCACATTGCCTGTCGGGTGTGTGGTAGGTCGTCCATGTCGAAGAAACCGATGTAGTTGGTTTCGTCTTCACAGGCGGCCACAAACCGTGTACAGAACTCGACCCAACGGTTGATTTTCATTGGGTTCACTGTGCCTTGATGTGCTCGGAACTCGATGGTACCGAATCCACGGGCAAACATTGACTTGAGGTTTAGGTGCTGGTAGCGTCCATGACCGGCTTGCCAGTCAAAGAGGTAGTGGTAGTGTTTGTCACCTGTCTGCTCAATCATCTCGTACTCGTCTGTTTCGTGGTTGTATGTGCGTCGTGTGTGCGAGGTGGCAGTGAACTCCATGTCGTGCGGGTGGTTGCCTACATGGTGCAAATCCGTTGCCTGTGCATACTGGTTGTCCCAGCGTGAGGCAGGGAAGATTTTATTCAAGTCGTGCCAGAAGTATGACCACGCATAGGCTACTCGTCCACCGATTGACTTGGCTTCGTCATGTGTTGGTACACCGTCGTGTTCCCCAAACGATTCGTGGGGTTTTCGTAGTGCAACATGTGCATGTAGTCCAGTCGTTCGGTTGATGGTGGCAATGGCTCGCAAGGGTTCTACTGTTTCAAGAATCCAAGCGGTCACTTCTTCCGGGGCGAGAGGTGGTGAAACCACCTCAAATCCGCCACTGCTGAGTGAGCCATCCGTTGTGACACGGGTGACTCCACCGGTGGTGCGACCTTGCATCCAGTCCGAGGACTGGTGCGTGTGGTTGGTCTGCTCCGTTGGCTTTTTCACTGACCGAAGGTAGGCCCGCCGAGCGGCACGAGTTCGTCGTGCGTTGGCATTTTGACCCTGTACGAAGGACAGGAAGCGTTTGAAGGCTCCCGGTGCGTCTTTCGCTTTGTGAAGATTGAGCCAATGGGCTATCTTCTGGTTCGGTGCAGATTCAGCGTGGGCGGCTCGGATTGCCTCGATTTCGAGGCCGATGCCGTACATCTTGGTAGCGCCTACTTGTGCGTACTGCTTTCGTTCGTTCTTTCGCTGGACAGATGCGGATAGTATGGTGGCGGCCATGAGTACAAGTACCCAGCCCATCGCCAATACGAACCCGAGTCCGTCTGCTTCATTCATCATTTGTTGGTTTTGCATTTTTGTTCCTCCTGTTTTTTGGGGTTGTCCTGTTGCCTTTTGGGACTCTCGATGTGTTGCCCCAGCAATCGGGGCTCGAGCCTGTCTTTGGTCGGTCAGTGTCCGGTGATGCAGGGTGAGGGTACAAGCCTCGGGTTGTTTGTAACAGACCCTGCTGGTGAGTAGGAAAGGTGGAGGGGTATCAACGCCTACCGGTGCTTTGGCGCATCGGTGTTGGCTCAAGGCCGTCGGCTACTCCCCCCCACTGTGCATCTTCACAGGTTGATGTGAAAGAACGAATGTTCGCAGGTATGACTCGCTGACCGATGTTTTGGCTCGACTGAGAGCCTCGTCATACCCGCTATGTGCAACTTAGCCTAAGAACCACGGACTTTGACCCCGCTTTGACATCGAGTGTTCAACACTCTATGCACATCCTACCCCGGCGCCTCTTTCGAGGCTCAGTCCCTGCTTCAGGCCCGACTCACTGCATTGCGTATCTTTGCACTCAAGGGATATGTTGGCCTGTTGGGTGCTTGCACTGCGAATCAGTACTCCCTCTTGACCGGTTTATCTCGAGTCACTCTTCTGTCCCCCGGCACGGCTGTGCCATCGGAAAAGTGCGGCGCCATCTTTACGATGTTCTTACGACTTTGTTATTTTAGCCACTCCCGCTTGCATTTTCGGTGATTATCCGTACTCTGCGAATGTCTGTGAGTTATCGACCTCCGTCACATCTCAGCAAGGCATCTTCATGGATGCCCGAGCCCCGAGTGTTTCGGGACTGTCTTTGACCGACTGCTTTGTCGAGTGTGAACTTTGGTAGGTTCCGTTTGGTTGTTCGGGAGGGCATTTCCGTAGGATAGCCCCCTATCCGATGTGTCACATGGACACTTTCGCCCACCTAAGCAACCGCCGACGGTTGCCCAATAGTAGGCCCTATACTTCTTCGGCTCGGGTCGGTACTTCCCAAGCAAAGTGAACATAGACCCCCACACCTTAAACCTGTCGGCCCAAAAAACGCTGTACTGAGAGCCTGACCCTATCATGATAGGGTCGTCGGCTCACAAAAAAATCAAGAGCGGACAACCGGCCAAAAGTGCCCAAAACGGCCAGAATCGCACATTCGACGATTGAGAGGGGCCGGCGGTCGAGCAGTACAGCGTTTAGGCCGTTGGAACCTATCCCTTGATAACCTGTGGCGATGTGGCCGGAAGCATGCCGGAGGCGTTGAATTTGGACTTTCACGACATGAGAAATCTCTCTCCCAAGAGTCCTCGTGGCAAAGGGGAAGTACCTAAGACTATTGTATAGATAAAGCCAAGCACTCTCTCCCCAGCGCATTTTCATTTTCTAATGTGGGGAGGGACGGGGGCAACACTGGCGGCAAATCCAACCCAAATCCAAACATCGCTGGCTTGATATACGGGGATGTACTGGGATGGGCATGGACGGACACAGATTCCCTACCCTAAGCCTAACTGCTAAATTGACCCAAGCCGACGACGGAGGTGAGTTCATGGCTAAGGTGAGAGCGCAATACGAAACGCTCCAAGACCAACTTGACAACACCTCACCGGAATTGATTGGAAACCGACGCTCAACCCACTACGGAGCAGTCAAGCGAACAACATGGAGCGAAGAAAAGAAAGCATGGTTGTACCCAAAGGACCGAAAGGGAAACCGGTCAGCAAAGCAAGAGTACATCGCTAAGTCCTACAACCTATCCACAGGTCGTGCTTCCCACATTGACACAATGGTCCACCGAACCGCTCAAGTTGAGCCAGTGCTTGAAGTGGTCACTCCACGACGGGCTTGGAAGATGTACCGCAATGACAAGGTGAGCGAGAACCTCGTTGAAACACTGGCAACCCTTGAGCAGTTCATGGACGACAACGGCGAGGACATCACCGCCGAGTTCCGCACCATGTACTTCGACCTCAAGTTGTGCCGACAACTCAACTGTCCCCGATGTGATGCAATCGGCCTTCAAATTGCACAGGCTCATGAAGCCGCTCGCAACCGGTGAACAGGCCGGTTGAAGCCTAACCAATGGGAGCGATTCCCAGCCTTCGGGCTGGGACTCCCAGCGGCTCCGGCAAGGAGCAAATCTCTCTCTCTCTCCCTCGCCGGAGGCATTATTTTGCGTAAGACTTACTTATTATATTCGGTCGAACTCTCTCCCCAGCGCATTTTCAATTTATACGGGCATCCCCCCCGAAGGTGGCTGAGGCTGGCAACCAAGCCCATCGCTGGCTTGATATAGGGGACACCTCCCATGTCGGAATAACCGACGAAACAAACGAAGCAGTCGGCCCGACAGGAGATGAAAAATATGGAAAAGATGAATGAAGCGGACATACCGGCATCGGTGGTATTCCAAGTCATGCTGTACACAGTGACTTGGACAACCGGCCAACAGTTCGTAAAAACGATGACACAGATTGGAACAGCCGCATTTGGTACAGGGTACCTTATGGATGAGTTCGACCTAATGCAAAGAAGGCCGCTACACTTCGCAGTGAAGTGGCCTCAAGCAATGCAAATGCTCATGCTTGAGTATTTGGCAACGGAAGCCGGAAGTGCGTACCTTGAAAACGAGTCACTATATGACTTGTTTGAGTTCATTCCGTACCACATCCGAAAGTGAAAGTGAAGATCGAAATATAAAACCGGAATAGTCGCAGACAGGTTCCGTTCCCACTCAACGATGGAAGCCAACAACCCGTCGCCCCTCGGGGCGGCGGTTCTCTCTCTCTCCCTCCCAGCACAAGCATTATTTACCGTAAGACTTCGTTAATACAATACCAGCATCTCTCTCCCCAGCGCGTTTTCGGTATATGGGAACGGGGTGGACTGGTTGTAGTAGATAGCCCCTGCTTCGCTTCGCTCCGCTGGCTTGATATAGGGGAGTGCCTTAGCATGGATAAGTCGCACAGCGACACAACAAACAGGAGATGAAAAAAATGAGCAGACAAACACGAATGAACCCGCTGATGCTGGCGGTCCTATGGACCCTCATCGTTGAGCAGTGCAAGATGCAAAAACCGATAGAATGGATGAAGCAGGTAATGCACCTCGCTATTGAGGATTGCCAACGCCGCAACCTCATCCTGAGGGACCGAGCGACAGTTAGGAGAGTAGTCCGACGGGCTATCACCGCTATGATGCGCTTAGACAATGCCAACATCCACAGCATCATTACAGGTGCTGAACGGTACGCAGACCTTGAGAAGAAGTTGGAAGAGGCCCGCAAAGACCTCGACAACCTCGGTATGGGAGTCCACAACACGGACTGTCTACGAACGGACAACAACCCGCTCAACCGACGACACTACGAGTGAGTAGGTAGTCAGAACTAACCGTCCACTCAACGATGATGAGCCGCCCCCTTCCCCGCTTCGGCGGGGTTGGTGGGCCCCCCTTCTCTCTCTCTCCCTGCGGGCGAAGCCATATCTTGGCGTAAGACTTCGTTAATACCACGAATGAATCTCTCTCCCCAGCGCGTTTTCGTTTAACACGGGGCGTCCCCCGTAAGTATGCTGGTGGTCCCTCGAGGCCCAAACCAAAAGGAGAATGCCACTACGGAGGGTATAAAAGGCAAACACCCTTTGTACCAAATACAGGTACTTAGCCGGTGAATGGCGGGTACTAACGAAACAGGAGGAAAAAAACATGAAAACAAACGATGAATTGATGAACGAAATCCGCAGGTTGAGGGACATCATCTGCTTGCTGGAAGACACACGGTTGAGGAATATGTCCATCATGGACCGCCCCGACCTTGCCGACGATGTGATGCAGGTTCACCTTGACCGCAACGCAGACCGTCACGGGCACCTTTGAGTGAGTAGCACTCAAGCACCGTCGGGCCACTGAGAGCCTATGAGCCGAACCTCAGCCCACTTCGGTGGGCTGGGGTTCCCACCACCACCATTGATATACGAGTGTGCCATAGGAGTGGCATGGAC
>Ga0208298_1000571_pt1 | contig 15260 bp, 14 predicted proteins | sample 14BtaG_FD_184088 | JGI IMG/M metagenome (GOLD analysis project Ga0208298, IMG submission 184088) | Marine viral communities from the Subarctic Pacific Ocean - 14B_ETSP_OMZ_AT15311_CsCl metaG (SPAdes) (version 2) | ecosystem: Environmental > Aquatic > Marine > Oceanic | place: Pacific Ocean... | reverse complement strand
GCCAGGAGTGTAGAACTCGAGGATCAATTGATCAAATTCTAGATTCATATAAATCCAGTCAGCTAATTCAGCGTTGTCGGTTCCCATACATTCGAAATCGGCCGCTTCAGCTTTTGCATGTTGGCTGTTTCGACTCGACCCTATGGCAAGACATAAATCTTCGCTACGGAATCCCGATGTCACCTTAACTCTGCCGAAGTGATCACGTACTGGCTGTAAAATATTTTCACAAAGTGCTTTTAGTTTTTCTATCTGACCTGAGTTAGGATTATTATTAATACCTTTACGTATCGCGGTATCTGATTTAATTAATTCTTGTAAAGAAAAGTTACGAGATAAATTCATTTTTATTTCATGTAGTTCATGACTAAAGCCAAAATTATTGACCCCATTCCAGCGACAATCATATATTCAATTCTTCTAATACGTTCTTTCATTTCTCTAATTTGTTCAAAAGTTTGTTTCTGCATAATACGACACAATTTTTCATGCTCATCTATTTTCTGTAATGCTGATCTTTTAGCCATTATATTGTAACCCCCGCTACAATAGAAACCCGATAGGATAGACCTATCACACCGCCCAAACTTTTAATTTTGTTTATCATGATCTTAAAAAATCCTCTATTATTTTTGCTCGTTGAGCAGTAGGTAGACTAGCAAAATTGGCAGGTAATGTCGACCCTGTATTTTGGCTCTGTATTACAGCTGGATTAATAGATGCTGGTGATGTTAAGTTAGGTGTCGTGATCCGTGATTCTTGTTGAAATATACTTGGTTGTGGAACATCAATATCTGCTAAACCAATGTTTTCATCTTTTAAATTTATTTTAATATTTTTACCTATAAGTCTATCAATTATTCTTTCAGCTTGATTGTATGGATTAGGTACAAATCTACCTTCTTGTCTATTTAAAGTCTCGTTAATTTCAGCTACTCTTTGTTTAAAGAATTTTGTAGGCTCTTGAGGAGTAAATATTCCATCCATTAAATTTCTTATAACCTCTCTTTTTAAACCAGGTCTTGATCTAAGTTCATCTTCTATTTGAGAATCTTTCATACCTAATTCTCTAGCAGCATTAATATCTTTATATGCCTCTTTTAAGTTATAAAATCTTCTAGCCTCTGAATATTTATATGTTTCAACAATATCCTCAGTTGTTATTCTACCTCCTCTTAAAAGTGGTGAAGTAAATAAAGCTCTGTCTTGTCTTAATTTTTTATTAAGTGCCGATGTTTTAAATTTTAAACCTTTTTCTGGATCAACAGACTGAGGCCTAAAACCAAGAAGACCAGATAGTTCATCTTTTATTTTAAATGTTCTTCCATACTTATCTGATTCACCAAGAAATGTTTTACTTAGTCTTATTGCTTGATCAAATGTTCCAGGTTTAAAAGTTTCTGCCATGTGAGCCATAGACTTTCTTATCTTAATAAAAGTATCATCTTCTGGGCTATATATCCTTGCACCATTTTTACCAACTCCTCTACCAAAAACAGATTCAGTTAATGCTTGAGTAAAAATAGATTCTTCAGCAAAAGGTTTTAACAATTCTTTTGCAGCTGTCATCATACCTTTTCCAGCAGCTTCTTTCATTGATTCTTCAGTGTTAGCACCTTGAGCTATTGCATTATAAACAGACTGCACAGGTCTTGTTAAAGTGTCATATGCATTTGAATAACTAAAATCTAAATATCTTAGATATCCGTTTTTGTCTCTCCCTACTGGTATTAATGTAGAATTTTTTGACCACTCTGGAACATATCTTTTTAATGCTTCCATCTCATCTTCTGTAACATTATTTAAAGCTTTACCTGTTTCTCTGAAAGCATTTGGTATTGCACCAACTGTTGCACCAAAAGATATTAATCTTTTGTGACCTAATCTAACTATTTCAGGGACACCACTGTTTATTTCTTTTATACCTTGAGTAATTATATTATTACCTGTTCTTAAAATTTCTAAAGGAAAGGCTATGAAATTACCAAAAGGTGAAAGACGTAAAGCTCTACCTGCTCTTCCAATATATGCATAATTAGGAACTTGATTTCTAACTAAATTAGCTGATACTTCATCTAAGAAATCATCAAATGTTCCATTAAACTGTCTTGTAACAGAGTCAAAATCTCTTTGGACAGATGTTTGTAAGAAATTACTAATGTTTCTTCCATTTTCTCCTAAAGTTTTTACAGCCTGTTCATTGCCTTCTAGCACTTGTCTAAAATTACTTGAGTTGATTCCATAAGTGTCAAATACTTTATTAAATCTATTTCGTTCTAAATTAAATGATACTGCTTTCCAAAAATCATCCTCAGCTGTATAAGCATCTTGAATCTTACCATATAGTTTTGTTACTCTATCTTTAACATTAAATAAACCTCTTGTTACTTTTGCATCTACTTGTCCAGGTGTTAGTGTAGAGAAATCACGAAAGACTCTTTTAAACTCTCCTACTTGAACTTGAGATTGAAAGATACCTCTTCTTAGTCCTCTAGCATATAAGTTTTCTAATGTTTCATCAAAAGCTTTCGAACCTACAACTCTTCCATAAGTTAAATCTTTTGCTGGTAAAACACCTTTACCTCTAAATAAAACATCTATATCACCATATGTAGGATAAGCGGCTCCGTTTGCTAAGGCAAATGATGCTGCACTTAAAAAGTTTCTCATGTGTGTTACAGCCGATAGAACTGTTTTTGAAATCTGTGTAATTGCTTTTGGTCCTAGTATTGTGTATTTATATAATTGACCAGCTATATTGTTATTTAATAAATTATTTGCTGTATCAAAAACTGCATCATAAATAGGAGCTCTTACAAATTTACCTTCTAATGCAGATAAACCATTGGGTGCTTCATCTAAACTTTTTATAGGAACTTGTTTAAATTTATTTTTATCATTTAATAACGCAAATGCTTCTTCTTGATTTCTAGCAACACCTGATTCTATTAAATCGTCAACACCACTAAATACGAATTTATTAGGACCTGTGCTTCCTAATTTATTGATTTCATCCATATATTTTAAAGTGTAGTTTAAATTAGACTGTTTACCTATTGTAGAAATAAATGTGTATCTAGGATCTTTAATTTTACCAGCAAGTAGTTCTTGCCAAGGTTTTAAAACTTTATCTTTTAAAATAGATGGATTAATACTAATTGCATCTATTTCTTGTTTAGCTATTTCTTTTGTAGACGCTTTACCAACTAATTGATCTTTTGCAGGAACTTTAGTACCATCAGGTAATTCATCCATAACTTCATCTAAAGATCTTTTTTTAAGAAAAACATCTACATCAGTATTCGCACTTTTTTTTATACTATTAGTTTCTTGTGGTGTTAGTTTAATAGCATCTACTTCTTGTATAGATTTACCTGCTAGTTTAGCTGCTTCTTTTTTCTTATATAAAGCTATGTTTTGTTTATCTCTAATTAATAATTTTGTTGCTTGATCAATTGTTTCATTTGTAGGTTTATATTTTTTTAATGGATTTAATTTATTAAACATCTGATATTCAGTTGTTAAATAACCACCTATTTGTTTTTGAATAGTTTCAGATAATTCTTTTGGAAGTCCTCTAGATAAAATTCTAGCAGACATACTATCTACACTTGATCTAAAATTTAATATTGCATTTTTTAAAGGTTCTGGATCAGCTCCAGTTTTTTGAACTTTTTTTATTAATTGATCAAATCTACCACCTTTGAGTATTTCATAATCTTTAACATTAAATAAATCCACGTCGTCAGGTATAGGATTTTTTAATCTTCTTAAACCAGTTTCTGGATCTATTTCAAATTGTAAATTTTTTTTAGCTTGATTTAAAATGCTTTCATCAGTGCCTTTTGTAGGTTGAAGTATTTCTTGTACCTCTTTTAAAAAAGCTTTTTCAGCTTGATCGGTAGGAACTTGTTTAGCTCCTGTAAAATATGTATCTTCTATTGCAGGAAATACATCTTTTAACGCCTTATCAAATCTATCTATTTCTTTTTTTGCTAAAAATTCTATCGCATCTTGAGAACTTAATGCACCTTGTTTCAGTTCTAGTGTTGCTTTTGTTCCTGTATTTTGAGGACTTAAACCATAACGTAAATATTTTTGATATATTCTTCCAAGAGTTGTGTCTGCATATTCTTTTAATCCTTGTTCTGGTGGAGTTCTTAGTGCTTGAATACCTTTACCTATTCCAACTAAACCTAAATTAAATAAAGCACCCTCAGTACCAAACTTAACTCTGTTCATTAATCTTCTATATGCTTCTGATCTACCCTCTTGTGTTTCTCTATTCATCATTGAAAGAGCGTAGGGTTCTAAAGATGTGCCTCTCAACATATCTCCTAGTGTTCCAATATCTTCATCTGATACAATAGCTTCACCAATACCACTACCCACAACAGCTCCAGCAGTTTTTGCAACTTTTTCTTTACCTACAAATTTTGCACCTCCAGCTAAAGCTTTTCTACCAAAATCTAATGCACCAAAATACTTACCTGACTGTTTTGCTTGAAGAGCTTTGGTAGCTAAATTAGATGCAGCTGCAGATATTCTGGGTGCCATTGCAGCACCTTTTACAGCTCCAAAAACTCCTAGTGGAGCTATCTGAGTTAATGCAGTTGTTATTCTTCCAATAGTTCTTGCTTCAGCTTCATCATCAAAAGGATTAATATCATCAAAAAATTTTTCAACAGATGCAGCTGTTTCAGTTCCTAAACCCAAGTCTATCAGTTCTGCTCCTAAAGAAGCAAAACCTTTCGGTATATTTATAAGACCAGTTGCTACACCTGCTAATGCTGATGTTATAAAATGTACATCTTCTTCGTTTTTAGTTTTTTGTTTATAGGCTTCACCAAAAGCTTCACTTCTTTTTATAGCCATTGAAACCTCCTATTTCTTTTTGTTTTTAGGACCTGCGAAACCTTTATCTCCTGGTTGTAAGAATTGATCTGTTTCTTTATCATATCTTACAAACTCACCTTCTTCGGTTACATAATACTCTTGATCAACTGGTTCTTCATCTGATGTAATTACTTTATTAAATTTACCTATAAGCTCTGGATTACTTTCTCTAATAGAACGTATGTTATTTACATAAGCATCAATTGCTCCACCTTTTAATCTTAGGTCTTCTCTAGCTGCATCGCTTAAATCATCTCTATCTCTAGATAAGGCAGTAGAATCATTTGCTAGTATTTTATTGTATATAATACCAGCTTGTTTTCTTCCTTCTTCTCCTTTTAAGCTAAAGGTTTTCATAATATCATTTACATTTTTACCATAACTACCTGGTCCCATATCTTTAATTGCAGCCTGTACTGCTATTAATTTAGCTTGACGTTTAGCAGCTTGTTTATCAGATAGTACTTTAGCTGTTCCTTCTAAGGGAGCTATAGCTGCTTTTCCGATGGTTCCTACTAAATCACCACCAGGTTGGGCTAAAACTCCTGCTCCAAACTTAGCAAGTTGTAAAAACAATTGTCTCTTAGTAGCATCATCATCTATCTCTAAAGCAGACTCTATCGCTGGTAAATATTCATTTAAAGATTTTTCAAAATCAGATGTGCCTTCATCCCCTAAACCATCATCTTTTTTAGTTGTAGTTGTAATAGGTTTATCTGGTTTATCTGAAGCAGGTTGGTCAGGAAATAGATTTAATTTATTTGATATTTCTACGACTTCTGGATCTTTAAAATTAAATTTAGTTGGATATTTAAAATTACCGTATTCGTCTTGTCCTTCACCTGGTTCTAAATCAAACATAGCTGCCTCTCCTGCAATATCTGCAGCAGTTCCAGCTTCACCTGCTTTATCAAATATTTCAACAGCTTCTTCTTTAGATACAAACTCTCCTTCTTGAGGATGACCTTTTGGATATACTGGATAATTCATGTAAGATAATCCTCCAATTGTTGCAGCTAAAGGTGCTGTAGATAATGCAGTGCCTCCTGCAGTTTTTGCAGCAGGTCCAGTTAATAAACTCATTAAACCTTGAAAACCTTTTTTAACAGCACGTCCTGCTCTAAACATCCTGTCCATAGGAGCTGTTCCAGTCCCTGCTCCAGTGGTTGTTAAGGGTCCTCCTGTTGGAATAGTTGCTGGAACTCCAGCAGCTTGAGTAGTTACAGGTGGAAAAAATCTTTGAACTGTTGAAATTGGTGATGTTGCTGTTGGTCTTCCTGGAGGCATTGTAAAACCTTTACCAAGTATAGATCCAGGGACACTAGATCCTGTTTTAAAACCAGGACGCATAGACATAATACCATCATCGCTTCGACCACCCATTCTAAACATAGGTCGTTTTAAAATACGATTCATCATGTTACTTCAATGCTCCGAATATTCCTGCGAGTCCTGTACCTACCCCTAATGCAGTCTGTAGCGGTGATGCTGGTGGTGTTGATTGGAAATTGTATTGTGCTGGGTAACCACCCATCAATCCAGTTACACCTTGACCAAAGAATCCTAATCTCTCAAGAGGTTCATAGGCCGCGGTTCTTGCAGCTTGTCTTGCTGCATCTAATTCAGCTTGTCTTTGTGTTTGTTGCGCTGCACCTACTTGACCTAGTGTAGATATATCTGCTCTTTGTAATCCTGGCACTTGACCTGCTAATCCAGCTTGGAATTGTCCTAATCCTAATTGTTGTCCAGCTAATCCAGATTGAGCTTGTCCTAAACCAAATCTGTTTTGAATATCTTGTTGTCTAGCTTGTTGTGCTTGACCAAAACCTTGTTGTAATAATTGTGCTTGAAGTGCTGCTCTATCTCTTCCTGATTGAGATGCAAACTCTGCTCTCTGTACACCTTCACGTCCACCACCAAATGCTCCTGATGCAATTGCTTGGTCAGCAATATTTTTTTCTTGTATAGCTTTTTGTCTATCAAACTCTGATAAAGTTGTATCAATTACTTGTGATTGATAAGGCGACATGTACTGTTGCATTTGAGTTGAAGTTGGTGCTCCAGTTAAACCAGCAATACCACTTAATGTAGTTCCAACATCACCTACTGTTTGACCAGCAGCTGTTGCCTGTGCTTTTGCTTGATCTATAAATGGTTGAAATGATCCAACACCTGAACCCGCTAATGAAGCTGCTCTTTGTTGCAATACATCTTGACCTGCAACTGTCGGTGCAAACTTAGAAGTATCAATACCAACACTTGTAGCTGCTGTTAATTGTTTTGCATAATCTTTTCCAAGATCTTCAATGAACTGTGCGGGTAATGATCTAGTTTCTGTTATTGCCATTATACTTGAGCCTCCAATTGCTTCATCATCTTATACATCTTATCTGCGCCTTTATCAACACTTCCTCCACCTGCTGCTCTGACTGCATCTGCCGTCATTACAAACTCGTTTTTAGATAGTCTTGCTGGCACATCGTCTGCTTTTTCTTTGGCTCCTAATGGTACAAAACCACCACCTCTAAGGTCCATTTCATTACCTCCAAGGTTCATAATTCCTCCATCAGCTTTCTTTTTTCTTTTCTTTTTTTTCTTAGGTGTATAGTCTTCAACATCTTCTATATCTGGATTCATAATCATAAATTCTCTCATGTTTTCTATTTCTTCCATTACAGCTGGATTACCCATAATTCCTGGATTAACATCACCACCTTCTGCATAAGAAGAAGTATAATCTGCTCCTGGTAAAAATCTAAATTCAGGATCATTCATTCTTGCACGTCTAATAATATCTGGAATATCTAACCCTTCACCTCTATAATAATCTGTTTCATCATCTTCTTCTTGACCCGCTAATAAACCAGCAAGACCTGATGCAGCACCTATACCTGCTATTTTTCCTAGACCTGTTAGTCCACCAGTTCCAGAAACTAAACCAGCTTTATTAAGTAAACTACCTAAACCACTAAATTTTCCTTTTGCCATAAAAGGATTTAAACTACCTTTACCAAAAAAAGATCCAAGACTACCTTTTCCCATTAATCCACCAAACCCTCCTGTTAATCCTGCTAATATTGCAGCTTTACCAAAAGGACTTTTAACAACTTTCTTTACAGCCTTCTTTGCCTTTTTTACAAGTTTACCTAAAAAATATCCTTGTCTAGGTTCTTGTAAACTCATAATTCCACCCATGTTTCTAAGTTGTCTTTCCATATCTAATCTTGAAATTGCCATAATCTTACCTTTTAACTTTTTTTAATCATATAATCAATAATATATGTCTAGTATATCTACGATACCACCGTTCATATATCCTGTTCTTCCTCTACCAGTTCTATTACTTACTGGACCACCGTCTGAACCAATACCAAACCCTCCTCCAAAATCAAAGGACTGGTTACCTCCACTATCTTGTCCGTAGTTAGTTCCTCCGTGTATATTAGGATTATAATCTGCTTTTCCTTGTTTTTTAATTGCTGCTAAAGCTGCGGCTTTGTCTTTTGCTGCAGCAGCTGCTGCTAATTCATCTTTAATTCTTTGTGCTTCAGCTTTCTGTTGTTGGTCAAATATTTTTTTATCAAACTTTTGTTGATCTATTTGTTTTTGTCTAAAACTATATTTTTTTCTCATCATCTCGGTCATTTTATTTGCTTTTTTTGCAGCTTCTTCATCATCACTTTCAAACATACCTGTTTCAGTATTAAAAGTTGCACCATATTTATCTGATAGTCTTCCTGTTAAACTGTCTGTAAGACTTGAAAAATCATCTCTAACTTTTTCTGCATAGTTACCAAGTGCAGATCTAACATTTACTCCAAAAGGATCTACGTAATTTCCTCCAGTGTTTTCACCAAACACTGTTGGACCTCTATAGCCCATGCTTTGTTCTATAAACTGTTGATCTAATTTAGGTAGTGTATCAAACTTATCCATTGATCCTAAAAGAGCACTAATAGGACCTATGCCACCAGCTTTATTTATCAAACCTGTTATACCTTCACCAATGCTTGATAATCCAGATTGTAATCTACCAGCTGTGGTTAGCTCTAAAGGAACATCTGTACCAGATGAAATATACTCACCCATGTCTGGTCCAGTTAATTCTTGTTCTCTATAACTTGGAAAACCAAAAAAAGTTTTATCAAGTTTACTTTGATATAGATCATCTACTAAAGGTGTGGGTTGTCTTCTTGAGTACGCATCAAACCCAAGTCCTGCAAAATCATTATAATTAATATCTCTTGCTTGTAAAGCACCGCCTCCTCCTTGAGGTTGTAAACTAGTTATACCTGAAGCTATGGGTATGGGAATCTTAGGATTATTACTATCTGGTGCTACAGGTATTTGAAATGGATTTAATAGATATTGTGTCTGAGGTATAAATTTATACCCCGCATCAATAACTTTTCTATCATATGCACTAAGTGGAATTGCCATTGTACTATTCTATTTTGTTTTACCAAAAATATCAAGGCTTGGCATAAGAACTTTTATATCTCTTCGAATGTCTTTTTCAGGTATACCTTTAGATTTCCATTCATTATCGTCCTTATATTCTTCACCTGTTTTAAGGTTAGTTATTTTTTCTATTATTTTCTCTGGTTTTATGACTTGCATTTTCCTCCTATGTTCTGTCAAATTCTAGTATTGATACTGTGCCTTCAAATATATCAGCTGTCGCTGCTTGTAATTGTAACTTGTCACTCTCTTCTAATATAATTGTACCATCAGATATAGACTTAGAATTACCTGAGTTTACTGTATGTTCTGCAAATTGGTAAGCTCTACCTGCAGATGTATCAAATACAAAAGCTTTAATTTCAACATTACCTGATCCAACGTTTGCTGTATGAATGTTTTGAATAATTGCTCTAGACTCAGATGGTACAGTATAAATATCTGTAGCGTCTGTTGTAGTTAAATCAAACTGTGCATTCTTATATCTATTAGCCATTATGCTTCACTTCCACTGCTCATGAACCAAGTAAATCTTGATTGCTCATCTCTTAAATCTTGTTGAAAAGTTGAATTTAATTTTTCAATTAATCCATCTAAGTCTCTAACCAAAGAATCAGCATCTTGCTGTCTGTATTCTTTATTAGGTCTTGTAAATACTACTGTTATCTTTGCCATTATCTACGTCCATCTGGTTGTGTATCTAATCTAAATGTACCTAATTTCCAACTTTGATTAGCAGCAGTGTTTGCTACTTTTAAAGATATAGCTCTTGCTCTTGCACGAGTGTCTACCTTATCAGTAGATGAGGTAATTGTAAAGGGTCCAAGTGGTGAGCTCGCTTGAGAACTATTAGGGTAATTTTTAAGTTGTAGTGTTATTTGAGTATTACCTGTTTGAGATAAGAAGTCAGGTATAAATCTTCTAATCTTCATAATATATTCACCATCTCCTTGAAAATCAGCAATACCAGTCATCTGACTACCAACAACTCTTTGTGTAATATCAAAATCTCCTGATTCAATGTTAGAGGTAACTGTATTTATACCAGTTGCTAGTGCTTCATCAGTTCCTTTTTCATGTTCAAAGTATATTGTGCTTCCTTCAGTGTTACCAACAACATCAAATGATGCATCATCACTTGCAGTGAAACTAGTTGCGTGTGGTAAACCAAATACAGCTGAATCTTGCCATGCACCTCTTGCTAATGTTCCTGTTGTCCAAACAGGTCTATTAGGACGTGAATCAAGATAGTTATATGTTACACATCTATTGATCACTGTTGAGCTTGATGTACAATAGAACCAAGTAATTTCACCGAACAAATTATTTAATCCAACATTTATTAATTGATTAGCAGTTGTATTTAAATCATCAAAAACAAAATCTTCAACTAAACAAACCATAGTTTCAAGATTACCAGAGTATTTAAAGAAACCATTTTCTGACATCCAATAAGCAGCACCATCAACTTCTAATGCAGCATTCTGTCCAATCAATCCACAGTTTGTTCCTACTTGTTGAAAACCAAATGTAAATGGTTGACCAATAAATCTCATAGTAAACAAAGATGTATCCGTCCAAACATAGATTGCATCCCTACCTCTAACGGCACCTACAATTTTAGATCCATCTGCTAGTCTTTGTGTACCTGCTGTATTGACTGCTGTTGGTTGGTATGTATTTATATCTTCTTGGTTTGAAAATCTAATAAACATTTCATCTTGTGTAGATGGAGTTCCAATAGTTGTTTCTGTTCCAAAAAATACTAAGTGCCTATCAGGAGTAGATACTAACATATCACGTGATGCTGTTGGTGCACCTGATATAATTGTTGCTCTATTTGTTACAGCATTTGTTGCATTTGAGTCCCACTCAAATACTTGTGCGTTATGAATTAGTGCAATTACTTTATCACCAAAATTATCAATAGACCATAGACCTGGATCAACAACTAAGTCACCCGATGCAGCCTCACCCCATGCAATATAATCTGAACTGTTGGTCACTGTTGCGCCATTAGAATGTGTTGCAGCTGTTGTATTTCTAACACCTCTTGTAACACCTGTTAAAGTATTACCACTTATACCTGTGTACGAAATTTCTTCTGATCCTATCTGTACAAAGTTTGTACCTGAAGTTGGAAACAAAGATGCATCTGTTAATACAATAGTTGTTGTAACTGCATTGATACTACCATTTAAAGTTGTAGTTGCTTCACCTGTTACGGTTCCACCCCATGAGCCTAATCCCCAACCAAAACCAGGTAATTGCTCTGCAGGTCCTACTGGATAATAATGTTGAACTCTAATACCACCTGATGTCGTAGCACCTGAACCTGTTTCAGCTGAGGGCATCGTAATAGTTAAAGTAGTAGATGTTGGTATACTTGTTACCATGAACGTTTTATCATCAAAGTCTGATGCTGAATAATTTGAATTAGTTATTGATGTAAAATTATCCAAAAGAATAATATCGTTTTCTTGAATGTTGTGATCTGTGCTAAATGTTAAAGTAACCGTTGCTGAACCATTCGTTGTACTAAAAGCATTTGATAATGTTGTTGTAGTTTTAATTGGATGAATGTCGTAGAATACACCACCTGTGTAAGCATATAAAATCCTGTTTGTACCTATGATTGCAAACTTGTTACCAGATTTGTTAACTAAATGGTGTAAAGCTCTTGCAGCTCCTGTAAGTTTAGACTCACCTAATTGTGACCAGCCACCTATTTTTTCAGGTGTACCATATCTAAAACGTACATTGTCTCCATCAACCCATTGTCCTTCAGCTGTGGTTTCTGTAATTTGTTTATTGAATCCAGGTTGGAATCCTATTTTTTGTAGCATATGGCTCCATTATAATACTATTTTACACCTGACGGTAGACCTAACTTAGCTCTGCCATCAAACTTGTTTTTACTAGCAAATGGGCCGTTTACATGATTATAATGTAAAAATACTTGGCCGCAAATGTTCCCGTCAAAAGGCTCTCGCCAATGTTCGAGTTCGCAACCACTATATACTAACATATCCCCTACTTCAAGCAAGACTTTCTCACCTTTTGGAGCGTTGGGTTTATGTATATTTTTATACTCGTCAATTACATTATTAGATCCTGTAGGATCTATAAATATAGGCCAAGGATCGCCACCTAGATTAACTGTTGTAGATACCTCGCAAGAAGGTCTATCCTTATGTCTTTTTAATTCATCACCTTTTTTGTATGCTCTTGCATACGAGTAAGTTGGTATTAACTCTAATCCTGTTTCTTTTTTCATTACAGGTAACATCTTGACTAGTAATGTATCCATTACAAAGTCACCATAACAAGAATAAGTATTTGGTATTTGTTTATCGGTCCATGTTCCAAGGATCGGGGACTGTGAATGTATATTATGTTGATACATATAACTTACTGCATCTCGTTTAAGTAAGAAATAGTTAAAGATAAAATTAGCTAGTTCGTATGATACAGCGTTTTTTATAACTTGATATTTAAACATTAAATCCTTTCTGTATAAAATTAAACGATACAGATATTCTTATATCATCACTTTCATTAGGTTCAACACAATGCCATAACCAAGAAGGGAAAATAACTATTCTACCTTCAAGAGGATCTATATGTACTTCTCTCCATAAGTGTGATGGAGGTTTACCTTGTTTCCTTGCAGGCATAACCATGTGTGCTCCTGGTCTTGGTTCATTAAAAACAAGTTTACCAGAATTCTGTGGAGCTTTAATATAATAAACACCACTAAAATGACTATTAGGATGTAAGTGTGGTCTATTCATTCCACCTGGTGGATTCATATTTGCCCACATGTTTCCCATCATAGGTTCTCTATCTAACCATTCTTCTACAAAAACTTCATTCATCATTTTATACAGTTCATCTACTAAAGGTTTAAATACAGGTATTTGATGCATGTTAGTTTGACTATGCCAACCTTTTAAATTAGTTCTAGTCACACCTTTATCTTTGTTAGACCAATCAATAACTTCTTTTTCAAAAAGCCTATTATCTAAATTAACATCTTTAGCATATACAACAGTTGGAAAGTATGCAGCTTTAATCATCATTTGAATGGTGTCCCTCCAAACCACATCACTAGCGATTGTCTTCTACCCCTAGTAACTGGTTTTACTCTATGCCTTATAAAAGATGCAAAAAACACTGCGTGTCCTTGTTTTATCTTTGCAACTTTACCTTCGGACATTAATTCTAAATCACCACCTTCAAACTCTGACTCAGGAGATAATAAACATGTCATAGATATTTTTCTTACAGGTGGTTCGTTAGCCATGTTCACATCATTGTCGACATGCCATTCATAAAACCCTCCTTCAGGATACTCTGTGTATTGTGCCATCTCGGTTATAGTCATACCATCAAAACCAAAATGATTGCCATTAGTTTGTTTCATAATTTTTTCAATGTCTTTATACATATCAACCATTTTTTTAAATGGTATCCAACTAATGTGTGAGGTTCTAGTTTTAGTATCTACAACTCCACCTTTAATACCTGTATCACCTGCTCCAACAGATGCATCATTTCTAGGTTCAGCACGTCCAGCTTGAATAATCATTTTACATTGTTCAGGTGTAAATATAGGTGTAGTAGTTTCTACTATAAAAGATCTCCAACGTGGTTCTGTTATCATATTAATATCCGTATTCTATCCATCCCGTTATTATGTATTTCTCATTTGATAAAGGTGGGTTACCTCTATGAATGTGTGTAAATTGTGAAGGCCAAACTAATAATGTATTTTTCTCTGGTTTGAACCTACACTTTTGATATAAAAATTCTGTCTCTCCACCATCTGTTACATTATTTAAATATAACATAAAAGCTAGTATTCTATTTCTTGCTTTCATTTCTGCATTCTCACAATGCCAAAAATGATAACCCTCACCTACTTTAGTCTTTTGTATTTTAACTTCTAGTATGTTGTGAGTAGCTAATTTTTTTAGATAAGAATATTTTTGAACATACAAAGGATATACTTCTTTAAAAAACAAATCTATAAAAGGCTTGTTATTATAAGTCATTGCAACATTAGTATCTCTTATTGTATCGATTGCATTATCAGATACTAACATCTCATCTTCTCGTCTAGGATATACTGCACCTTGTTGCTCGCACTTATTAAAATAATTTGTATAATCTTCTATCAATTGATCTGGCATAAAGTTTTTAAATATACCTATATGATCGTCTCGAACTAAATATTGTCCATCCATTATACAGCTCCTCTATTTCTAATAGGATCAAACTGTACATCACAGTTTGCAGCAAGTGTTCGTCTTGTCTCATTCGTTCCATTAAAAGGATAAACACAGTGTCTCATATCATACGGAAACACATAAAAATCTCTAAGGTCCATTGGTGGCTGATAATCTATTTTTGCAAACTGACCATTACTTGCACCTAATATTTGTAGTCTACCGTTCTGTGGTATCTCAGCATTAGAATATTCTCTACCATATGTCGATGGTAGTTTTAAAATCATTACAGATGATAAACCTGTAAACAACATACCTCTATGAATATGTGCAGGATTATATTCATGGGCTTTCATATCATTAACCCAAATAGAATTAAGGTGGGTATCATAATCTCTAATTTTATTAAACGCTAGATAGTGTTTAAATATAGTCATAAAATAATCTGTTACATTTCTTGGTAACATATTATGGTTTTTCATCTTAGATTGATCTTGACCATTGTAAAACAAACTATGTTCATTCTCAATCTTACCAACTAACTGTCTGTTAGCAGGTTCAAGACTATTAAAGTTTTGTTCGTATATTTGATTAATCGCAGAAAAAATATCTAATGGTACTTGATACTTTAATATTGATTGACCTAAAAATACAAAATCAAACTTTAGGTTT
>Ga0208298_1000565_pt1 | contig 15324 bp, 30 predicted proteins | sample 14BtaG_FD_184088 | JGI IMG/M metagenome (GOLD analysis project Ga0208298, IMG submission 184088) | Marine viral communities from the Subarctic Pacific Ocean - 14B_ETSP_OMZ_AT15311_CsCl metaG (SPAdes) (version 2) | ecosystem: Environmental > Aquatic > Marine > Oceanic | place: Pacific Ocean... | reverse complement strand
GGAGTGCCAACACTTGACGGAAAGCCTTAGCCCACCCTTCCTTACTATCTTTAACGACAACGGTAGTGTCACTGTCATAGAGGACAGGCACTTCGGGAAGCTTAGATATGTATTGACGTTCCACAGAGAAGCCGACTCCAGTACCGCAGAGGAGGATGTACATCGCTTCGTCGAAGCTCTTAGGGTCATCTACGGGTAGGTATGAGCAGTTGTATCCTGCTGTGTTATCACGATCAAGCGCTGGGCCTGCTGTCATCATAGCTCTCATAGATGGCATAATCTCTAAGCCAAGGATAGCTTGCTCAATCTCGAAGCGTGTCTCTGCATCTACCTTATCACTGATTACATTTGTAGCGTAACGAGCTACTGTATCGTCCCACGACTCACGTCCGTAACCATCGAAGTACTTAGCGTAGCGTGACTTGTGAATGAATGACTGGTAGTCTGTTGGTAAAAAGTTTGATCCCATTATCTTTTATCCCCTGATCCTTGTAGTGTCCCTCGTGCCTTGCGTCCGTACAGCTTCTCTAAGTTCTTCATAGCAAGGTCGTGCATATCTAAGTTTAAGTCTCGTGATAGTGCAGCAATGTACCACAACACGTCACCTACTTCTGCTGCAATAGCTTGACGATCAAAGTTACCATCACGCAGCATCTTCTTTACTTTGTTGGCGACTTCCCCTGCTTCACCTGCCAAGCCCAGCGCAGGATACAGAATAGAATGCTCGGCTTTGTAAATGGCTGTCTTGGCTGCTGCCTTTTGGTATGCATTTAATCCCATCTCTTTCTTGCTGTAGGTTTCACTGTAATATTCCCAGGCTTCTAAGTCGCCATCACTTAACGTACTCATTGTCTCTCCTTAACAATTATGTTTTCTACTTCGACATCATCTACATCATAGAATAAGTCTTTAACTAAATCGAACACGTCATCGACGTGCGCTTCTTCAACAGAGGATAGTATGTTGTTATCCTCATCTACTTCAAGAACAAATGTCACACTGAACCGTTTGTTCATTAGGCACTCCCATATGTTTTAGTAAAGGGTGTTAACTCTGTAGTCTCTAAGAAGTCAGTCTGAGCTATCTCATCACGCCTCTGTACTGCCATACGCATAAGCTGTGGGTGCTCCTCCATTAGATCAAACAGACTAGCCATCAAGCTAGCTGCATTGAATAGTCTGCCGTAGGTATCATCATCTAGTACACAATCCTCGTGAACCATAAGCCCCACAGATATTGTAGTGTACTCTCCTTCGACTAGACCTGTAGGACGCATCACTACAGCTATCTCGTTCTTGTCTATCTCACTCATCTTTCTCTACCTCTAGTTTAATGTGTGTAGTTCTAAGTGGCTCACCTTCTTCTGCTAACCACTCTTCAGGTATTACTCTGTGTGCATACTTGAAGTCGTGCTTCTTACACCAGACTGCATACGTACTCTTGGCTCCCTTGTATAGCTTAGCGTTAGCGTTACTGAATACAAACCTGATGTCTAACTCAGGGTGTTGTTCTCGTACTGCTATGTGCTTGCGCCTGTCTTCACTATCAAAGATGCCTTTCGTTTCGATTATGATACCGTTATCTAATACGAAGTCTGGAGTGTAAGTTCTATAGCGTAAGTCCTTCCAGTCAATCTTGAGGTCTTCATATCTCAGCCTCTTTTGTTTGTCCTTCAGGAACTTAGCTACAACTTTCTCCAGACCACTACGATACCTGCGAGGGTTATGTCTCTTCGCTGGCAAGTTCATCTCCTATAAACACATAGTCTACCATAGGTTTCTCTGCAGCCTGTGATACACGTGATGGCTCAGTCTTCATATTAGGCCAACACTTATGTTTGTATGAACAGAACTTACACGCAGAGTTAAGCACAAGATTACCTGACGCTTTCTTACGGTACGTTTCAGGTACTGCATCAAAGCAACGCTCGAATGGTTGATCAGACTGTATGTAGTCTACCGTCTTTTCAATCTTCTGTAGTTGCTCATCAACGTTAACATTACCAGCGTCAACATACTTGAACTCCCCATTAGCTTTGTTGACTACCCACCAACCGCCAACATCTTTGTCGGCTGCTGTAGCGTAACCTACAAGCTGACTTACATAACCAAAGCTATCGCCTTGCGCTAGTGTTTCAAAGTCTTTGAACTTATTCTTGTATGACCAAGGAGATGCAGACTTAACGTCATCCACCTTACCATCAAGAACCATATCGTACTCACCTTGTATCTCTGTACCGTCAGACAGAGTGAGTACAACCTTCTCGTTATCCGTAAACTCTACATCAGCAGCACGAAGTAATCCTTTGAACATCGCCTCTACAATATCGCCTAGCATCATATTGACTAGGAAGTGTGGAGGCAAGGGTGTCTTATCTTCAGGATCATTCTTCTCAAACCACAACTGACAAGTCGGACGCCCAAGGTTGGACATCCGTAGTTTAAACTTGTCACGTGGACCGCTGCTGAACTGCTTACGTACAGCATCCGCTACGTCTTTACCTACCTGTTCGATCACAGCTTCATCAACTGTAGTCTCACCTGCAAGTGCTTTCTGTAGGAATGTGTGTAGTGCTAGCTCAGCTGTGTGGTTCATTCTGCAGCTACCTCAACCTCTACGATGTCATTGATAACAGCTTCAGCTTTAGCTGACATAGTGCCACCGCTACGCTCTTCGTGTTGGTCATTGATGTAACCATTCATCCCTGCGATCCAATCCATAAAGCTATCCAAGATGTCTTTGTCTGACTCGTCTAGCTCGTGCTTGTCTTCGAGGTCAAGCGTGAATGTAGCGTACTCACTACCATTAGGCATATTGTGTAGCTCTGCACCTAGTGTAAGGTAGTACTGCAAAGGCAATGCATTCTTACGTTCAATCTTCTTGAGTGCATCATCAATAGCCTTGATAGAACCACGGCTCTTCACATCCAACACAAAGGGAATCTCTTGTCCTGTGATAGATGGGTCATCAATAGGATTACCCTGCTCGTCCATAGCACCTTGCATAACTACAGTACCGAAGACTACCTTAGTGCGCTTAGTGTCACGCATAAGTTGCTGTGTCTCTTTAGGTAGAGACTTAAAGTCTTCGACATAGCCAGATGGTCGGCCTGCATTGAAGCCACCTGTGTTATCCTTCAGGTCACCATTCAAGTTGTTAACGAGAACAGTCTTGATCATCTCGTTAGCTTGTGAATCCCAACGTGTCCACTGCTGACGCTGAGCGAAGATGCGAACCTTGGGTTCCATAGCGTACACAACTTTGTCGTCTGATTGTGTTAGCTTATATGCACCAGCTGGGATGGCATCGACTTTAACTGTCTTACCGTTGACTTCGATCTCACCCTTGATAGGCGAATGGATTTGACTGAACCGTGGTAGCATTGAACGCTTACCACTTGAGTTCTCAGCCAGGCCCATCATCTCTGCCAATGATTTACCTTCTGTAGCCAGTGCGATTTGATTGTTACTCATTGTGTATCCTTTCACATTTACACAGTTTCAAAGAGTCGTAGTTATAGCACTAAACATCCTTTGTGTCAAGCCAATTCGGACCGATTTTTGCTTCTAATAATAGAGGCACATTCATCTCTACTCCGTAGGCTTCTTCGATGATAGTGTTAAGATCGTCGTTCAGTGTGTTTATCATAGCAATGACGTACTCCTTCTCGTCTGGGTGGATATCTATTACAGCTGAGTCGTGCACTGTGTTGACTAAGCAGGACTGCAAACCCTTGAGCCTCTCCTCAATCTCCATCAGTACAACTGGGACCACATCACCAGTAGCAAAGCCTTGCACTGGGTAGTTCTTGATGTTGGTCATATGGCTCACACTGCCATTCTCTCTACGCTTACAATCAGGGAATGCATACTGCCTACCACTGACGTTAGTAATCTTCAAGAGGTTAACTGCTTCCTTGGCTAGCTTCTTGTGCCACTTAGCTACGCCTTTGTACTTCTCTGTGAAGTGTTCGTAATAAGCTGCTACAGCCTTGGGTCTACCGTAACCAGTAGCGCCGAAGAGTGGAGCAAAGGTGTGCTCCTTGGCTTCTTGGCGTGTAGTTGGCTGACCTGCATCAGTGATAACTTGAGCTGTGTAGCTGTGTACGTCGAACCCTGTGGCGATCTCTTGCATTGCAGTCTCGTCCTGTGCAAGAAACGCAGCCGTGCGAAACTCAAGCTGGGCAAAGTCGGCCTCCATCACGTAGCCACCATCGAAGCGAGACACGAATACCTTCTTGATAGGGAACGTGTTGCCTCGTGGCATATTCTGCATATTAGGATTACGTCCACTGAACCGCCCAGTAGCTGCAGTAGTTTGTGATAGATCAACGTGCAACAGATCGTCAGGCTTAGTGAACAAACTGATACCACCCACAAAATTATTCAGGTAACTAGTGATAGCGTTCAACCTACGTAGATCAGCTAGGAAAGCCTCAGCCTCTAGCATACCTTTTGATCTAGCTGTAGCGATAAGCACATCAAGGTTACCCTTGGATGTAGAGAACCCACTGTCGCTAACCCAGTCCTTGTTAGGTGGGAAGAAGTTTAGTCCTGCTACTTGGTTAGTGTCTTCTAGTTTGTAGCCACGTGCTTCGCAGTCCTTGCACTTGTTAGGCTTAGCGTAGCGTGTGCCATCCTTCTTGATCTTGTACGTATGCCCAGAGCCGTTGCACGTAGGACACGTGTACGCCTTAGTCTTCATAACGTGTGTAGAGTTAGCCTTGACTGTGGAACGATACTCGTCAACGGTATTGACGTGCTCGAATAGTGCAGCCCATTCCTTCTTGTTGTGTGGCTTCTTGCTGTAGATTACTTGAGACTTCTGCTCAGGTGATGACATATTGATAGGAGTGTCACCCATCAGGTCACGTACCTTAGCGTTGATGCGTGTCTCTAGTTCAACCTTCTCTTGCTCGAACTCTTCACGTACCTGCTCTAGTGCATTACGATCTACCTTGAAGCCACGCTGATACATACGACACAGAGTCATACACACCTTCATACTGATGTCACGCACACGTATCATTGACTGGCTCTCTGGCTGTGAGAAGTCGTGCTCCTGTGCTAGGAACAACTCACGTGTCACATTCAAGTCACCCTTGAGGTACTCTGTCAGTTCAGCCAGAGGTATCTCGTCTGTGTTGTAGCCTTTCTTGTAGTACTCTTTGAGTGTGTCTAGTTTGTATGATGGTAAGTCACGCACCTCAGCACAATGACCCAGACCCAACCCTCGCTTGACCCCACGCAGTAGTAGGTACTCGCCAATCATTGTGTCATATATCAAGCCATCATACTTGAAGCCTGACTCCCATAGCCAAGGCATATCGTGTCGTGCATTGTGCATAATCAACAAGGTAGTCTCGTCAAGCACAGCTTGCAATACGAATGCAGCACCACCTGTTGTGTCTTTAGCCTCAGTGTGATCGAAGTTAAGGATGTGCATCTCATCTGTGTTATCCACATTGAGTGTGCCTACCTGTACAAGAGTGTTACCTGGTTGCCAAGGATCAAGCACCATCTTGCCATCAATCTTCTGGGTATTGTTTTCTACGTCTAGTACTGTCCTCACTCTACTCTCCTCTTTATGCGCTGTACTGCGCTATGTCTCCGTCTAACTCACAAGTGATACGTCCGTGCCACCCACCGTCGAGCTTGTTCTTAGCAATAGTTAAGTACCGTGTCAAGTCCTCATCTGAGTCAACACCCTCGACTTGTCTGTTCTTAGAGATCAGTATCATCAGATCAGCTTCAGCAGCCTTGCCTGTCTTACTGCCCTCCATCATAGACATATCAGGTTGCACTACACCCTCAGCTACGGCACTCAGCTGCGACATCCAGATCACTGCACAGTCGTACAGCTTAGCGATGTTACGTGCGTGGATAGCTGCATCCTTCAAGTAGATGTCTGACTTGTCACCAGTACGGTTAGCAAACTTGTCACCCATATCAAGTACTACAATGTCAGGACGATAGCTCTTCACTACAGCCTCAACCCAGTTCATATCCTTGCCTGTACTGTCCTTCATCTGTACGTTCTTCTTGACTTCGTTGTACCGTGTCAGTGCCAGAGCTTTGTTCTCTACGATCTGCTTGATAGTCATACCTGATGATGCCTGTACGTAACGTGCAGCTACACGTACATACTTCTCTTCGTTGGTAAGCACAAGGCACTTAGCTCCCTGATGTGCAAAGCCATTCGGTGCAGCAATCAGTGAAGCGTGGAACGTAGTCTTGCCTGTGTTAGGACGTGCGCCCACCATCACTAGGTGACCACCACTGATACCCTCGACACGCTGACGTAAGCTAGGGATGTTCATCTTCCACTGGCTCTCAATCTGTATCCCTTGAAGTACAGTGTCTAGCTCAATGTCCTCAAACTTAATGTTGAGGTTGGGTGTGAAGTTGTCCTTGTAATCATCAAGCAAGGTACGCAGCGACTCCAAGTTATTCTCTTCGCCATTCACATACTTGAACCCAAGGTTAGCTACCTTCTCACCTACGTGCTGTTGAAACAGACGAGACATAACCTCAGTAGCAATCTCCTCGTGCATAGGCTGCTCGTTATCAATCTTCTGGAACAGCTGCTTGTATGTCTCCTTGTTAGCTGTAGTCATAGTACGATTAGCTGTGAAGAACAGCGACTCCAGTTCAGCAGGGCTAACTGACTTGTCATATACATCCATAGCTTGATCCAAGGCTTGCTTGATCTTACGCATATCTTTAGTGAACAACTCATCAGGACAACGTATGCCTTTGTGGTTGTCGTAGAACTCTTTGTCTAACAGAGTACGTAGTAACGCTGTCTCACTCATCGTCGTAGTCTCCTCTACTTCGTAGTACTAAGTCTTCTAATACAGTTATCACTGTAATGAAAGGCCAAGTTAATGCCAACCATATGTGTGCGTTAGGTCTATCAGCATCAGCTGCATCTGTAATGTACAGCAGTAGTATAGCACCCAGGCCATACATAACTAACAAACCATAAATAAAATGTAAGTCTAGCAAACTATTCCTCCTCTAAGCAGAAGCTACACCAGGCGTCTTTATGCGCTGGGCCTCCACAGCTTATACATTTCTTTTCTTTCTTTTGTTCATCAGGTTGCATTATCTTAGCTCTATCAATGAACCACTCATTAGGTAATGGCTTACGCCCTTCAGGTAGCTTCGTCATCGTTTGCTCCAAACTCATACTCTGTTAGTTCATCTGTCGCATACCTTATGTGATCTTCTATGAAGTCATAAACTACCTGCAAGTCTAGCTTAGCTGCTGCACAGTACAGGACTAGCTTCAGTCCTTCTTCCTGCAGTAGCTTGGAACAATTACTGTCAACGTGAAACTCATAAGTAGCACTACCATCCTCGTGCTCTTCTACTTGTTCTACTCCAATTACACCTGCTGTCATTATGCGTACTCCATTAATGCTTCCCACGATACGGGATATATCTTAGCCATAGTCAGAGCAATCTTCTGTGCTACTAACTGTGTCTCTTCTTGTGTGTCTTCCTTCAAGCGCAGACTAGACATCTTAGCAAAGGCGAACAGTGTGCCTGACCAGTACCACTCAGTCATCATAGACTGCGGCAGTACCATACGTGCTTGCTCTGGTGCTACACCTTCATCAAGTAGCTGTGTATATACACCTAGCATCGTGTCATTAAAGTAAGGTACGTTAGCGTTACTCTTAACAGTACCATCAGACCCCTGCTTCTTATCAGCACTACGTCCACGCCATTCTTCAGGCTGGTAGAACTCTGGTTTATTATCCACGTAGCGTCTACTGATCTCGTTCCACGGCATGTACTCGTGCTTCTGAAGCTGACGTGCTACAAAGATAGGTGCCTTGACGTGGAATGTAACAAACGTGTGATTGAATGGTGACTTGTGCTGATGCTTAGCTAGATACTTGATCAGCTTAGCGTCTTTAGGTTTCAACACTAGCTCCTCACCGTAGTTTATGCGTGGCATCCATTCGCTTTTCTTACCGAAGCTAACACGTGCAGCATTAACTACAGATAAGTCTGAACCCATATGATCTATGTATGTTACTTCAATCATTTATCATCTCCTTTAATCTCATTATATCATCTTGTACACCATACTTGATGTCGTCGTCAAGTAGTAATGCTCTTGTAGGTAGGCCAGTCCATAGCTCTACCTCTCGCTTGTATTGCAAGGTCTTGTGTGTAGCGTCCCTGTCTAACGCTATAACCACCTCACGAAATTCACCCAAGTGTTTCATTATTGTAACATTAAGTGATGTACCTAGTATGGCAAACCCCACTGCGCTGGGTGCAAAGTGTGACACTTTTATCGCACTTATCACATCCTCAACTACCACAGCTACATCTGCATCAGGGTTCACTCGCTTAGTAAAGAAGTCAGCCTGCCCTGAGTAGCGATACCATTTAGGTACAGCACCATCAAGCGCACGGCCTACAGCATCCAGTAGCCTACCGTTGTAGTGGATAGGGAACACAGCACGTCTGTCCTTCACGTCATACATCAAGCCCTCGTGATGCAGGTCATACTGATCTACAAACATCTGTAACAAAACGTGATCAGACGTAGGTTGCACTACATATTCTGGATAAACTAACGGCTGTAACTCTTTGTTTTCATTAGTGTTTCTAGGTTGAGCCATACGCAACTTGAGTTCCTCGACAGTCATATCTGTAGAGTATGCACCCTTGAGCTTACAGTCTAGCTTGAAACAGTTATACACATATTCACCGCCATCCTTGAAGCAAGTGAATGTGTTACGTCCCCTGCAACTAGGGCAGTCAAGGCGCAGGGAATCTCCATCCTTTAAGTTAAGTGTATCCAGGAAGCCTCTGATATTCATTCAGTAATTCCTTTACGTTTAGCTAGTGCAGCAGATGCACCGCTGAATGTGTTGACTAGGTAAGGCTTAACACTGGCGGGGTTCTGGTGTCCACTCACCTGCATAATACCTATGAGATCAACGCCTGCCTCTGCCATCTCAGTGATAGCTGTACGGCGTAGGTCACGTGCTTGTAAGTCAGGGTCAAGTCCTGCTGCATCCTTCACACGATTGACGTAGTTGTGTATGTCAGTCTCCGAGTATGGGTTGTAGCTACCACTCTTAGGCTTGACGTGTGGTGCAACGTAGGGTTGGAACCCGAAGTCTTCCTTCTGTTGTTCAAGCATACGAAGTAACCCATCATCAATAGGCAGATGTACCTCAGCCCCACGCTTAGACTGTGTAATGTCTACACGCTCTTGGTCAAAGTCAATAGCATCCCACTGTAGCATACGCATATCACCGATACGTTGACCCCACTCGTATGACATATGTGCGATCAGGCCTATGCTTCTGGACCACCACTGCGAGTACGCTGTGTCTAGGAACAGTTGCACATCCTCACGTGACCACATCACACGGCGAGGCTTGTCAGTCTTACGCTTGAGCAGGGACACTGGGTTGTACAAGATAGCCTCGTGCCTACGTGCCAGGTTAAGCACGATACTCAGGCACGAAGCATTGTAGTTGGCAGCACGAGGGCCACTATCGTTTAGCCATTTGTCGTAAGCAAACGTTACGTGCTTGAGGCTTAGCCTGTTGAGCTTCATCTCACCCATAGGTCTGCCACCTTGCACGTAGGTGTTAGACACCATAGATAGCCTTGTCTCGTACTGTTTCTGTGTCGGACCAGATAGCTCAGCAAACGCAGGGCTGTGCAAGTATGCATCGACTGCAACCTTGAGCTTGTCAGTACCTTTTAAGTCTAGCTGTTTACGTTTCACCATTTTCTCCTCACTTTCCAGTATGCCCAACACTCTACACAATGTCCTTGCCCCAGCGCAAGATCAATGAAGTACACAATGTTAGGTTTCTTTTCCTTCTGCCACTGGTAGTTCCTTGCGCTGAACGTCTGATTGTTTTGTCCTCCCAGGATTACGTTTATCAATACGCTCAGTGCTGTCAGTACTCGGCTCAGGTAGATTACCAACCCAGTGTGTAACATCGTCAGTCGGGTCATCATCTTCTCCATCATCATCTATCATATTAAAATACTCCAAAGCCTAGACCAAAGGTAACCCACGCCATCAGTGCGATGGCGCAGTACAACAGTAGGTCTTTAAAAATTTGGAACATATAGTTCCCCCTTGTTATTCAATGCATCAAGGTGACGTAGCTCTTGACGTAAAGCATCAGCCTCATCGAACTCACCGTCCCAATCAGCATCGTCAATAGCACGAGCTACACGATTGCGTTCCTCATTGAGAGGTGAAAGCCGTGGATCATCATTATAACTAGGCATCTTCATACTCCTCTTGGTATTCTTTCCAGTTCTCATAGTCATCATCTAAAGCCCACTCAGAGATTAGATCAGTAGGTATATTATCAGACCAGTTCTCATCTGTAAAGTCTACTTCGTAGCAACTGTCCTCGTCTAAATCAAACAGACCTACAAAGCACATACCTGGCTCATAGTATGACGCAGATATCTTGATGTCGTGTGTCTCCTGAGCATTACGATACGCTGCAATAGGTGGACTCCACGCAGTATCAAAGCTTAGGTAAGCCCAGTAATCACCTTCGATCTCTTCAGGTCCATCGACGGTAGCTTCTCTGACTTCCCACTTTGTACCCCACTCTTCCCACGCTTTGTGGTATTCCCACTCACCGATAGGGTTAAGGAACTCTAGTAGTTTATCTTCTTGAGCAGCAGCAACCAGAGCTTCCATCTTCTCTTTGGTTCCACTGACAGTGATTGTATTCATACACCAGTTAGGCATAGTTGTTCTCCTTTACATACTCTATTACTTCTAATTTATAACCTGCTGCTAGGCCATCTAGTGCCATACGCTGTACACAGGTTGGATGATCTAAGTTAAACCAATCATCAGGAATGTGATACTGTAGCTCCTCCTTCTGTGTGTCAAGTAGTATCTCTACCAAGCCACGATCTGTAATGTCCCACCGAAAGTAGTGCAGGTCATACGATGCAGTGTGATGCTTCCTGCCTAGTATAAGTGTGATGGATGATACTGCATCAACTATGTCATACTGTTCCATCTTGTGTCTCCTCGTGAGTTAAGGCGGGGCCGAAGCCCCACCGTGTTAGCCTGCAAAGTGACGCACCTTACGTGAGCCACGCTTGTTGCCAGACTGTTCGATGTACACGCTGCGCTTACCAATATGGTATGCAGTCATACAAGCACCACGTGCTACGCCAAAGCGTTTGATAGATTGACGCTTGCGGGTCAAGCCCTTGATGCCTGCGAAGTTAAAGCGGAAGCCACGTGTGCCATCGTTAAGTGATTTAGTTGCGAAACATACAAACATTATTTTGTCTCCTCATTTAGTGCTGTACGAATTTCTGATAGTAGGTTCTTGAGTTCTGCGTTGTTAGCCATACGAGTGTTAGGCAGTATCTTCTCACACATATCAAGTATCTTCAGGTTTAGTTGTTTAGTAATCATTTGTCAAGCCCTCCGTCTATGACAATAAGTTTAGGTTTGTAAGCAGCCTTAGGTACAGGACGTATGAGTTCGTGTCTGTACTCAAGGAACCTATCGTAGTCGTACTCGTCAAGTCTTAAGCTCGGACGGTCCGAGGACAGATCAAACCAAGCGAAGTTGAACAGAGTCTCAAGCAATGCAAGCATACGTATGCCTGACTGCTCAGTCCTGCAAGCTGTAATCAAATACTTGTCGTCGTTGATCACTTCGCATAGGTAACGTGTATCCTCGTCTGTATCGTCGAGTGTAGCTATAGTCATTGTTGTGTCTCCTCATACATATTCATATCCTGCGCCTAGCATTACCTTTGTCGTAACTTTCTGGTCACCACCACCTGATAGCACAGCCAATGTAGCTTTGTCAATAGGCTCTGCTGTGTCCTTAACTACGAAGCTGCTGTACTTGTATGGATTGTACGTCACTTCCTTGCCGTGCCACACAGTGTGGAAGTAGTTACGAGCACAAGCCTCGTCATCCTCTGGCAAGATATAACCACGTACAAAAGCGTGAACATTCTTCTTACGCTCACGCAGTACACGCTCACGTCCTGCCTTACGTACTACGAACTGTGGGTTAGCGATAGCCACGTGATTAGTGTGGTCTATCACACGCCCTGTCTTACAGTCACGCACACTGAATAACTTCTTGTGCAGATTAAAGTATACCTCAACTTTATTCATCACTCTTCTCCACTATCTCATATCCTAACCATCCGTTCATCTCTTCGACACCCCACAGGAATGCCTCACGCTCAGCCTCAGTGCTGAACTCATATACTTCAGGTGTTGTTGTGCTGTCGGTGAACTCACCCCACATTATCTTCAGTGTGTACATCACTCATCTCCTCATTAAGTAAGTAGCTACCTATAGTCTCCTCGACTATATCGAATAGCGTATTGAATCTATCTTGTGCAGCATCTGTGTACATCACACAGTCGTGCACCTTGTCGTGAACCCACAAGTCCTCTGGTGCAGTCACATTAGCGTAGTACATATTCTCTAGCACAGCACCTGCAATCTCAGCTACTAGTTCTGTTCGTGTTGCTCTACATATCAACGGCATTGTTCTAACTCCATTACATAAGGTTTGCTACCAAAGTCGGTAACGTTACACCAGTTGTCAATCCACTTGCCGTGCAAGCAGTCACTGATAGTTTCATCAGGTGCATTGCCGTGCACTAGGTATGCCCAGTCTACTTGTGTCAACTCCAGTGTGTCAGGGTTCACAGTGCATAGCTCAAGCTCTATCTCATCACACGCAGTGGCAGCTTCCCATATCGCATCAGGGTTGCGTCCTATGTAATCTATCTCACCCTCATACGATAACGCTACTACGCACTCAGTGTGTGTAATCACATCGTTGATCATCTTGTATGCTACATCGTTACTCATTAGTTCATCTCCATAATTGCAGTGACGTGATACTTAGACACAGCATCACCAGTTGGCAAGGACTTATTCATACCACCCTTGTCAGCTACGTAGTTACACCACGTGTCCCACCAGTACTCGGCACCCTTGCGTCTGCACAGCTTAACGTAGTCACGTATCTTGCGGCGGCGTAGCTCAGGCTTGACCTTCTTGTTAAGCAGCAAGCTATCCTCGGACCGTCCGAGCATACGAATGTTGTGGCGATCCAGACACGCTACCTCAAAGCCACACATCTGTGCAATGAAACCCGCCTTGACCATACCGATAGACGGAATAGCCACAAACAAATCGACAGCCTCTTGAGCACCATCAATAGTGTCCTTGCCATACTGCTGAGCGATAGCGTTGATCTCTTCGTGCAAGCGCTGGGCGTTAGCCTTGGCATACTCTATGCCTTGCGCCTTGGTACTGGACACCCACTTGCTGTGGATGCCCTCGCTCTTGATTGATACACGCTGCTGTATGACACGTGAGAGTGGCATATTGATTGTGCATAGGGTGAACTCTATTACATCATACAATCCATCGGCTGATGCCATAGCGTAATGAGCGATTGCGTTACAGTCACGTTGATACATTGTGAAGTCTCCTCTTTCGTATCGTGTTATCTTTCTGTGCCATCCAGTAGACCGATGACGTACAGAGCACCAGTTAAACCTGATGTGTCATCATTGTCAATAGCTTCCTTGATAGCCTCTCGTACAAAGCGTAAGCTCTCACGTACTAGCTGTTCTTTTTCTTGATCAGTCATTGGTCATACACTCCTAACGCACCAGGGTTCTGCCATTCACAGAACAGATCATATTGATCTAACACCTTGTTAATCTTTTCGTTTACACCGAAGTCATCTAGCTCACCATAGGAACCATCAGTCATAGCCCAATAGTCTGCCCATATAGTATCGTAGTTCTCCTCAGCACTGATGAGAAAGTGATAGCTCTCACCTTCGTGGATGTACATAGGCACACCCATATTCTTGAGCATAGTGTATGCGGATTTAGCGTGACGTTTCATTTGTTTAGTCTCCTTTGTTGTTATCCTCGGACCATCCGAGAAAAGAAAAGGGGTGGCCTAAGCCACCTCCTCCGTGATCTCCTCGCATACATAGTATGTATCAAGGTCTGGGCGGTATGTCCACGCCTCCTCATACTGTGCCTCATTGCTAGGGATAGACTTGAACTCACCTAAGAACAGGTCATCATACCCTACATTGGGGAACTTGCTTTCATCGTTGTTGAACTTGAGCGTGGCGTACACCTTGCCATAGTATCCATCACGCAAGATCAGGATGGACTCTTGCTTATCCACATATCCAGACTCAGCGATGTGTTCCATAAAGTCATCCCATCTCATTATGTATGAGCGTTCGAGCTTGCCCTTGTATGAACCAATGCATAGCTTCATTTTGCCTTTGGTTTTACCCATCACCTCACGCTCATCTACATAGCGTAGGAACTTAGCGTTAGTGTGTACGTTATCGTCATTGTCGATTGCAAAGATTACATATTCACCCATATCATTTTCTCCTTGTGGGTTGAGCTATCATCGGACGGTCCGAGGAAAGCGGTTTCGATTTCTGTGTATGCATACTAATATTGCACCCCATAAAATGTTTGTCAACCCCACCATAATGAGGCCAACAAAACTTCATAGGTCGCATCAGTATGCGCTTGCGTAGCGGGAACTTGCGGCGTCCCATATCACAGCAGCCCCGCACCCACTGCATAGCCTAGCACGTAGCCAAACAGGCTGAGGCATAGCATATTGAGCAGGATCATAAGGGTGTGTGTACGTTGTTGCGCTTTGCGTTGTTTGCTAGTCATATCGAATTACTCCAATGTTATTCTCGGACGGTCCGAGGAAAGGGTGACAAAATAAAACCGCCCCGAAGGGCGGCTGTGTGTTTATGCATAGTCTTCTATGTATCTATGCGGGTCTGCATTAATGCGCTTGACCGCTTCCGCTAGTGCTGCATCATAATCGTGTATGCCCTCGTCGTGCTGCTCTTCGATGATCAGATCAACTACGTTGTAATAATCACTGACGCCGATATATGAAATTGCTTTTAGTAGTTCACGCATTTTGTTTTTCCTTGTGTTTAGGTGAAGGTGATGCCCCCCGAAGGGGGCGTTGGTCATTACGCCTTGCTTGCTTTGGTCAAGGCCTTGCGGAAATCTGCTAGGCTGATGTTGTTGTCGTTCAACAATTTCATTGTCGCCTTCGCTAGGCTGTCCGCTGTGATGGGTGCAGCCTCGGCCTCTGTGGCCTTAGGTGCAGGCTTGCCTTTGCTTGTGTTACCTGCAGTTTCCGCTTTGCGGACTCTTTTGCGTACTGCTGAGGCACCGAGCGAATTGAGTTCACCTTTTTTGTTTAGCTTCGCTACTTTGTCCCAATTCTCAGCGA
>Ga0208298_1000564_pt1 | contig 15330 bp, 18 predicted proteins | sample 14BtaG_FD_184088 | JGI IMG/M metagenome (GOLD analysis project Ga0208298, IMG submission 184088) | Marine viral communities from the Subarctic Pacific Ocean - 14B_ETSP_OMZ_AT15311_CsCl metaG (SPAdes) (version 2) | ecosystem: Environmental > Aquatic > Marine > Oceanic | place: Pacific Ocean... | reverse complement strand
AAACGTTAAACTCACAATTATGTAGATGATCAACTGGCTCTAACATTCTCTCACCAAAAGGAGAACTAAATCTAAACTTTTTATTCGTTTTAAAATCACCTACTGTAAATTCACCATTTTTATGTTCGTATATAAGATCAGCCATTCCAGCTACTTTAAACTCCTCATTGTAAAGTATACTCTCACTTAATATCTTATTAAAGTTATCAACATGCCGTTCGACCGCCCTATCATAAGATTTATATAACCAGCTAAATGTATCGTTCACCTCACCATATTCAATATAGTCTTCGAGAAGCTTGTGAATATTAGTACCTCTATCACAAGCTTTATTCTTCTCATTTTCCCACATCTCGAGCACCATCTCAATCGGCACCCCTTCACGATTAGCTACTCGCTTAGCGTGAAATTCTTTATCAAAGGGTTTTTTATACTTACCTAATAACGTCGTAACTGAAATAAATTTTTCCTTCGTTTCAGTGTGTGTATAGGTATGAGATTTTTCATCAAATTTAATTCTCACAATTATATTTTAATGTAATTTTTGTCAATTGCAATAAATATATACATGGGTATTAAAATAACCGAATTAACCTCAGCTGGTAAACTTGTAGGTAATGAATTAACTCCCCTTGTTCAATCTACAGAGACTAGACAGACAGCAGTTAGTTCTGTTTTTACAGCTCTAACTTCACAAACCGACAGCCGGTATGTCTGTGGCCTTAGTTGCTCCACTCAAGGATACTTAGCATTTACCGGTGCAGGAAACGGTTCAGTAGATTTAGGTTTAAGTAATTGTAGTAATGTTTGCTTTGCCGATGTAACAGCTTGTGGTGATGCAAAGGTATGTGGTGGTAGTTTAACAGTTACAGGTGCAGGAACTGATTATATTTGTACCGCAGTTCCGTTATCTGCTTATGGTGGAGTTGATATATGTAGTAATTTAAATGTACGAGGTAATACGATATTAGGTGATAGTATTTCTGATACATTAAGTATTGCTTCAAGTGCAATTAGTGTCTGTTGTTTGCCAGCGGCTACAGGTAATACTGTTGTAATTAGAGATGGTAATAAAAACTTAGGTAGGGATGAAATTGATGCTAAGGTCTGGAGTGGTAATTTAGTAGATCTTTGTGGGACTTCATCTAATAATGCAATTCCAAAGTTTCTAAACACGGATGGTACAATTTGCAATTCTATAATATCAGACTGTGGGAGTGGGGTGGTTGTTAATGGTAATATATGCGCGACTGGTAATCTAAGTGCTACAGAAGTGGTAGCTGATGACTTAGTAATTTCTAATTCGGTGAACGTTGGTAATCTAAGTGCTTCTGGTAATCTAAGCGCTTCTGATATAGTAATTTCTGATAAGATAGTTTTTGAGGTAGAGCCGCCCGGCGACATGAATCGTATTACTTTTGATAATGGCCTTATGACTTTTTACGCTGGAAATGATAATCCAGCTATACAGCTAGAACCAGACAAAGTTATTATAAATGAAGATGCGGATTCAACTATAGATTTTTGGGTAAGGAGTGGTGCTGTTTCCGGCCCGGCTTTATATGTAGATGGAGGTAATGGTTATGTTGGTGTTAACTGCAATACGCCAACTGAACAACTTACAGTTTGTGGTAGTCAAACTATCTCGGGATCATTGAGCGCGAACGCTCTCATTAGTCAAGGTAGTTTAAGATTAACAAACTTACCAACATCTGATCCATTAATTGCAGGTGGAATTTACTATTGCCCAACTGATAAAATTTTAAGAATATCTTGCGTCACGTAAATCTTAGTTGAAAATTCCGATTTTGCTATTAAATTATAGTAATGTCAAAGCACGCTATATTTCATATCGAAGGAGGTATTGGTAAACATGTAGCCTCTACAGCTGTAGTAAAAGCATATAAAAAACAAAATCCGGATCGGAAGATTATTGTTGTTTGTGCGTGGCCAGAGGTGTTTCTCAATAATAAGGATATACATCGAGTTTTTAGATTGGGTAACGTACCTTACTTTTATCAAGATTATATACACGGTAAAGATGTAGAGGTATTCGCGCAAGAGCCCTATAAGCAGACAAGTCATATTACTAAAAAAACGCATCTAATCAAATCGTGGTGTGATATGATAGGCGTTAAGTATAACAGCGAGAAGCCATATATACACTTCAACTTGAGAGAGAAAGACTTAATTGATCCTCAACTCGCTTCATTACAGAAAAATAAACCATTATTACTGTTTCAGCCGTTTGGAGGTCCAGGCAAGGAGCACCAACAACATCCATACTCATGGGTCCGTGATATCCCGCCGCCTGTAGCTCAAGAGATCGTGACTAAGCTAAAGGAGCAGTATATGATCTTACATGTTTGTTATGACTTTCATCCAAAGTTAGAAGGAGCTATTAGATTCGAAAAACAAGTATCTAAAAAGGAACTTTTCAATCTTATTAATTTTTCCGATAAGAGACTCCTCATTGATTCATCGTTGCAACATGCAGCCGCGGCTCTAGATAAGCCATCAACAGTGGTATGGGTAGGTACTTCACCTAAAATCTTTGGTTATGATATGCATAAAAATGTATTACCTAAAACAGAGTTTCCTGAAGGTCATATAGATAGTTATCTTTATGATTATAACTTTACTGGGGCAGTGCATGAGTGTCCGTATGATGAATTTAAAGAAATTCATACCGCGGATAGTATTATTAAGAATATTTAAATTCTAATAATTGATGACTGGGCTTGATATGTAGTAGCCCACCCTGCTTCGTTTGCTGTTACAATTGTAAAGTCACCTGAAGCTGAAAGTGACGAAGCAGGGAAAAACAGGTTAACAATATTATCGTTACCTGTTGAATAAGACGAACTATCCAACTTATACCCTGATATTGTCGGTGATTTGACAGATGTAATTTCCTGATAACCGGTATAGAAGTTATCTACATTTGAAGAAAGGTAATAACTATTGCTTGTGTCAAATCGTTTTCCATAAAGGGTAAAGCTATTATCGTAGCTACTCAATATAGTAGTTAAACCACGCGCAGCGTTAAAGGTCCCAGTAGTCGCATAGAAGATATTAGTAACCTCTGGAATGGCAGATATTGTGACGGTTTCTGTATAAGATTTTGGAACTTTATCACCAAATCCAGATAAAGTATTATAATTTTGTTCCTCGAATGTAAGGAATTCTAACTTCTTTCCATCCGGGCTATATATTCTATTTGCTAGATCAACAGTAATAAAATTATTATCTATTTTATAAATAATATTTTGCGTATCTTTTTGCTCCGGAAATAACCAACCTTTAATTGTAAATGATGTATCAATAACTACTCTGAATTTATCTGAATAGGTAACGTCTGTAGGTGTACTATAATTTAAATCCCCAGACCATAATACTTCAGATCTTATTTCTTGCTCGTAGTCAGCACCGAAGTCAGCAGGTACTTTCCAAGATAAAATAATGTATGGATTGTTATACGGTACGAAGTTTGATATGATTTGATCAGCATCAGCCATATAACGTGTCATAATTGACATACTGACTGAAAGATCTACAGGAACCGGCATTAAAAACTTTGAAGCTTTATCCGGATGGTCTGTTAATTGACCTGACATATACGAAGGGACTAGTTTATTAAAAACTCTGGATTCGTCTCTAGAAACACCAGTTAAATTTATCGCTACTACTGGTAGTGTAAGATTTTGAGCTTTATTAACTATATCGTACATTACTCTTTGCTTTGGAGCAAAGACGTACCTTACATCAATATTTTGCTTAGCATTACGATTTTTATCGAAACGCGAAATGACCGTATCATCAAACGCAGCTACAAACTGTGTAAGAAGATCTTTAATCTCGAAATGGTATGCCCTGTTACGCACTATATATATTTATTACGCAAATCGGTCTAGATAGTATTTAGGGAGCTTATGTCTGTTTTTTACTATACTCTCTACAATTGCAGCATCTAGTATATATGTTATGCAGTGATCTTTATGAGATCGTATACCTCTACCGCAAGCTTGAATTAATGAACATAGCATTTTATTTTGATACCAGTCGAAATCCTCTTTCATTAGATTCTCAATACGCTTATCTTTAGTAGGCAGATATGGCGCCTTAATAATAATTTGAAATCTAGCTAGATCATCCTTAAGGTCAACACCATAAGACATAGATGGTGATATAAGAACAGTAGGATCATCGGTTTCCATATGCTGCTCCAAAATAACTTCATTTCGTACACCCGGCTCTCGTATTAAGAATCTACGATCTGTGAGATTTTCTGATAAGAAGTTAGTAATACTCTTATTCTGCGAATGTATAATCCCCTTTTCGTTTTTATGAAACTCGCAAATTTGAGCTATCTGTTTACATACCTTAGGTAAGTTCTTTTGCATATTATAGTAATTTAACTTTACCTTTGTATTGCAATAAATCGGCGCATTCTTAGCGTCGAACGTTGACTCAGCCTCAATATACTTATAGTTATCAATACCTAACGACTTACAAAAATTCTTAGGGTCAATAATAGTTGCCGACATAAGAATTACCTTATCAGCATACTTAAACAAATAATTCGATAGCTTGTCTACCTTAAGAGGCATAAAGGTAATAGCCTTACTATCTCTCTCAAAAATATACTCACTATCATACCAAGTTTCAAGTATAAGTGATAACTTACTGTGTAGATTACCGAGAGCAACTAACTCGTTCTTCTTTTGAATAAGATATTTAGTTTTAACCTTACTGGTACTCCCGATTGCATCCTTTAACCAATCGATACGTTCTTTTAGTGATAGTACTAAATAGTTTATCCATTTTTCAACGTTAGTACTCTTAGTTAAGAATGGTTTAACCTCTACTTCGTTCTTGTAAAGAAACTCAAGGTTAATAGTACAGCTAAACTCTTTAACTAATTGATCTTCTAATTCCGATGCTTCATCGCAAATCAAATATTCACGTTTTTTAAGATGTTCAGGTAATGCAAAGAACATATTATAGTTAAGGGTATTGAATCGTGAAGTTAGAGCTTTATTACGTTGCTCATAATACGAGCAGCACTTCTTACTCCAGCACTCTTCACGAAGTTTCGGTAGATGTAAACATGGTGCCACCTCGACCGAGTAATCCTCATCCACAACACAGTTGTAGTTCGACTTACCCTTTAATACCTCTACGTCGTTAAATAACTCTTTATATTGATCTTGCAGAGCCTTAGTAATTGTTAATGCTGTGCAGCCAAACGACTTCTCCTCATTACATTCATCCTCATAAGCATAATTACCACCTTGCGTTCTCTTATATGCTAGGTAGCTCGTTACTATATCACGATATTCTTTCGTACATTGATCGGCAACATTACCTACGGTTTTTGATACCATAGATTTACCTGACCCTGTAGGAGCGTTGCAGATGACAAACTTATAGCCATCAGTGAACGCTTGTTCAATATTCTTTAGAAGCTTTACTTGTGTTGGATTAGGATCGTATCCAGATGGAAAGCTATTAATTAGTCCAGTTAGCACACCTAATTATACCGTTGTTCCTTTATTAGGCAATATGTAAAGCAAGTTGTCGTAAAATTTTGATTTAGAACTACAATCTAATAATTTTATGAATAGGGAGTATTGTTCGGGTACAAAGGAACTTATACGGTAGTTAAATATTAACCTATCTTCCGAACCTTCAATTTTGAACGGGTATGGTATTTCATAAATTTTAATTTTACCGTCAATTTCTAATGAAAGAGCAATATTATACTGTTTTATTTTAAAAAGCGTAAGCTTACCCTTTTTAATAATCTTCTTATCAGTCTTAATTACTATATTTTGTAGTAAAAAAGGTTTTAAGCTTTGATTTACCCTTTCTAAATTTATATTCATGAGTTCATAAAAGCTAGTTTTTGTTCCCCTGACATGGGATATATATTTTCATTAAAATATGTCCAAAATGAATCATCAGCTGGATATTGTGTTATTAAATTAGCTTGATTCATATTAATATTTCTGTATCCTTGCATTAAAATATCCCACACAACAAGTAAATTATCAGCTGCTTCATTTACTTTATGCGGACCTCTCGGTGGTTTGTAGTTTAGAGTAATTCTACCGTTCGTAGAATTTAACAAGTTATATGACTTCGTGCAGAGTATACGACGAGTAGCAGGGAAACCTGCTTTAGGTATTCTGCGCGCAAATCTTAAATCCACTACATTCGTTAAAAGAATAGAATCAAGCGCTGACCTCTGTATTATCATTTTTTGGTTTGCATATACCAAACATTCTTTCTTCGTTTAGAAACACCCCCTTGGCGATTTTACCTTTACCTGTAATTTCTACATTGGAAATGGTAACTCCGAGATTATTTGGAAATATAACTATATCTCCTTCTTTTGCGTACTTTGCATCAGGACCTGCGAGAATCACTCTACCCTTACGCCACGCTTTAGTCATTGCGTTTGTCGGTACAACTATACCATTACGCATAACTTCATCACCGTTAGCTGACTCATCAGCATACTCAACGAGAAGAATATCATCGAAGACGAAACTAAGCTGGTAGTCGTCTAACCCAAAATCACCCCTACCTCCTTGTGTTAAGTCAATTAGACTTCTTGTAGGGGCTAGATTATCAATAGATGCCGTTGCCATATAATTTATTTACTACATGTTTTATGTAAATCAATATATGACCTTAACTCTCTTACAGAGATATTTTTATTACGCGCAATAAGATCTAAATTCTCTTCCTCACTATCCTCCTTTTTAAGCTTTTTATTATACGCGATTCGCTTAAACTTTAATCTCGGAATAAAATAATAATACAATCTATATTGCTGTTGCTTATCTTGAAAAACACTACCAAATCTATTTAAAGTCTCGTTAGTAATAGAAGCCATACCTTTACTATAAAAGGATAACCACCTATTGAACATAAACGGTGCAAATGATTGCTCACCTTCCGAATCTAAAAACTCGGCATTAGTCTTTTTAGAGTAAAATAGCTTATTTTGTAGCTGAAAGAAATTCATTAACTAATTATTTTAGTTGTAGCAATCCACTGATCTTTAACTTCTAATTCAAACGCTTTAATTACAGCATCCATAAATGCCTCTATCTGACTATCATTTAAGTTACTTGAATAAGCGAATCCAGGCGCTTTCTTACCCGCTTGTACATTAATGCCGGTATGGCCTAAAGCAATACCCTCTTTACTATACGTAATTGAAACACTTACTTTACCTTCTGAACGCTTCTTACTATCACTCCCAATAAACTCATCAGTTACCATAACATCATCACCATCCATGTTGATAGGTTTTTGAATAAGTTGACCTAACATACCAGCGATAGTGGTATTGAAGAGACGTTGAAAGGAGACTGCACCTAAAGGGCATAAATTAGGTATCTCCCAGCAGAAGTTAATTGCATCCTCTGAAAAAATATAGTCATTAGCTAATGTATCTTCCAAATCAATTAAATTATCACTTACATACATAGGAGCCCTGAAAGCTACAATATTACCGTAAGGTGAGACTTCTTTCCGAAAAAACTTATACGCGAAGCGATCGTGAATGAGATCGCCATTATATACTTGCTGATCAATAATCATACATTATTGTATAATAAAATACAGCGTACTCAACTAAAGATGTGATATATCTATAAAGTTACTATATACTTCTTCTAAATACGCTATGTTGTGAACCTTGTCTAACAATACTTTTACCTGCCCAACAAGTTTTTATTTTTAAATCGGTAAACCATTCATTCATAATAAAATCTATATTCACAGAATATTCAGGATATTCAATATAGATATCTAATAACTTTTTACATAATGATTTTTTGATAATGTATGAATCTGTACATCTAGTATCATGATTACTATCATATATCTGTTTGTTTTTTATAATTTTTTCAACTTTCAAATTACACCCACTACCTATAAAACATATTTCAAAATCAGATTTTATAAATTCCTCCTTTATTTTTTCATACTCACTAACAAAGTTATCATTTAATAAAACATCATCCTCAAATACTAAAGCATAGTCTAAATTTTCTTTTACTATTCTTTTAAATGTTTCAATATGTTTCATAGTCAAACTCTTTGAACCCATACTAACACCTGTACTAAATAATGATAATTCTTGGGTACTTAAATTATCAGGATTTTTATCTATAACCCATTCAACAAAAGAGAAATTATGTTTTGATATTTCTTGTTCAATATGCTCCTTTCTCTCTACCAATTTATCATAATGAATTATGTATATTTTATCTTTCATTTATTTAACTCCAAGTTAAAAGCACGTTATTGGGTGCTGTATTAGGCACTTCTTTGAATTTCTTAACATTATGCGGTAATATATTAATAAGATCAGTATGAGTATAACCTTCAAAGTTATTATGTATGACATACCCTCTTTTACAATTATTAATAATTTTTTGAATATATTTATCTTGTATTTCCTTCACACACTCTGAAAAAGCGTAGTTACTAATTAATAAGTCACCTGTCAATTCAGGTAAATTATCTAAGCTATAAAAATTAAGTTCTATATCATCTAATTTTTGTTGCTTAATATATTTACGCTGTAATTTTATTACTTCAGGTAAGTCAATAATTGTATAAGATTTAGGTTTAGCATACTGACGTAGAACGGTATACTGACCTCCGTACCCTGCACCTATTTCAACTATATCCATATCATCTAATTTAAGTTGAGATAAATCACTCAATACACTTATATACCGTAGAGTTGTAGGGCTAAATTTACCAAAATCATAATCATAAGTACGGGGTACGCCTATACTATCGTTAACCTTAAATTTTTCTATAATTTTAAGAATATCTTGATTATGTTTAAAGTGATTGTAATACTGATGACCTTCCTCTTTAGTTACATGTTCCAAAATTTCATTATAAATAGATGCCGTTTTAAAAGTCTTGAATACTGTATCATCGGCCGCGGCGGAGTCACAAAAGACGGGATAGTTGCTACCATCAGAAGTACTCGTTTTCATAATATTACTTACCTCTTAGAAGGTTTTATTCCAGCTCTCATCCCATAAATGTATGCAATACGTTTCCGAGCTAATATATTGCATAGGATCATTACCCTTTACTCTTAACCGCGGAAAACACGGGTATGGGTAAAAATAAGAATTAGGAAAAACAACATTTTTACTATTTAAGTTTTTTAAAGCTGTCCTTGTGGTATGATAAGGCCCTGTTGTGTCTATTATTGCCATACCATCATTCCAGGCTATTTCCTTGTCATATGTTAACATACTTGTTATGGTGTCTCCACCAGGTATAGTACCTATTATACTATTTGACATATTTGGGGAAGAATCAAAGCAAACACCGCCAAAAAAATCTAAATCTAATAATTCATCAAAAAACTTTACAATAATAAAATCAGTATCTAGATAGACTCCTCCATGCTCATATAAAATAATATTCCTAAGTATATCAGACTTTTGCCCAAAGTTTGGAGTTTTATCATAAAGTTCTTTATTTTTAAACTCTCCTAACTCTGCAACATCACTATCCCTCCACAACTTATACTCCCATCCGTTTTCGTTGCAGGCTACTTGTATATCTCTACATGCTTTCTTTTGTTTTTCGGGTAATTCACCACCTATCCATATCTGATGTATTATTTTAGGTATTACAGGTTTACCCGGATCGTTCTGTATGTAGTTATTATATACCTCCTTTATTCTATTCCAATCCTCAACTTGCGTCGGTCTATTTAAATATTCAGATGAATAAATCATACCTAAATCAAACGCTTCTTTACGGTTGCAAGCTTTATATTTTTTAAGCGTTTTAAGAATTTGTTTTGACATACCTTCAAGAGTAAAGTATTTATTGTAAATTGTTTTACCACGTTCCAACATTCTAATTTGTGTTTCTTGCGATATACTTAATAGCTTATCTTTTAGTGTTGGTATTTCATCCGCCTTAACTAAAACGCAAAATGACTCGTAATCTATTTCATCTTTAAAAGGTAGCCACTCTTTATCATAAACTATAACTGGTATAGAGTTTAATTGTAAAATTTCGTAAAATCTAAAGCTTTGCGCGCCATACCCTCTAGGGCATAATGAAAACTTAGATCTTGTTGTTATATCTATAAAAAACTCTAATTGATTTTGTGAAATAGTATCAGTCCACGGTTTCATATACAATTTAAAATCCTCATCAGAATCATATATCTGCTTTATTCTATTTCGTATTGGATGTGTATCTGATCCTACAAACGAACAAAATATATCTTTTTTGACTTCAACATTATTATCTTTTGGTATCTTTGAGCAAATTAATGGTAGTGGTATACCGTTACCATTACCACCTCCTTCAAACGAAACGGTACCAGCTGGTAGCATCTCAGCTACAGCATCATCGTGTTGTGATATCGTGAAATATTTAGAGACTGGTAGTGTGTCGAGATAAGGTTGAATGAGCCTCCTACGATTAGCACCTTTTGTATCCATTATATATACATTAGTCCAAAAGATTGGTATAAGAGTGTAACCGGTACTATCAAACTCTTCTTTGTTGTCTAGATAAAAATTATAAAAATACTCCTCCATATAATACCCTTTATGGTAAGGAGGGTAGGTAGGATGGTCTAGGGGTATCCTAAGATTTTTAAAGTTAATTTCCATCTTATTATATTATATACTTTTGTGTGACGTTATCAATATTAAAATATAAATCAATATCATCTTTACCTGGATCTATCGGCCACCAATCTAAACCGGTTTTAAATGGAAATACTATTTTTTTATGATTACCTAAGAAAGCCGCCCACCACGAAAAACTAGATTGTGAAATAGCTATATTTTCACTATACATAAGTGTTTTAAAATCATCTATAGCTCTTGAATCACTATGCGCAGTAAAGTTATCAACTGTACCCTCTGTACTTAAAGTACAACCATTTTCTTTTACGAGTTTTTGTACAGTATCACTTGTTGTATTATCAGTTACTATAATAACCTCTTTATATTTGCTGTCATCAATTAATTTTTTATAGTAATCATAACCTAAAAATGCATTTATTGTAACATAATCTGTTTCTCTTATGTGTAGGACGAGTTTATTCTTATTGATTATTGTATCTTGTACTTTAAATAAACTCTTTAGCTCCTCTTTATAATCTACATAGAATCTACTCTTCTGTACAAACGAATCAACTATAACGTCACCTTCATGGTTGACTAGCAGATCAATATCTGCATACTGATCACCGTAATTTCTAGTATTAATACGAGCACGATGCAGATTACCCACATCTTCTAAATTGCTTGAGATATTAAAGTTAGGTAAACTACCGTGATAAAAACTACAATTTTTTAGTTTACTAAGAATATAACCAAATGTATATTGAAACATTCTATTACCCATCCTACCGGCTGGATCATATTTTACTATTACTCTCATATTACCAATAACATGCCTCTTCAACGACGCTTATATCTTCTGGAGTTTCACTCTCCAGCGGACGAGTCCAATGTTCGTTAAAGAATGGTTGAAATTCTTTTATTGCTTCCCACCTATTACCTTTAATACCAAAAATAATTTGTGTTGCTCCTCCTAGATGTATTCCTGTTTTCCCTATTTTTTTACATTCAAGTGCTAGGGGAAGCCCAGTGTGACCTGTACCAAATATACCTACATCAAACTCTAACTCGTGAACCTTATGAAGAGTTTCATCATATATTTCACGTGAATTTTTATATGGCGTATCTTTTGTAATGGTTATTGCTGTAGGGTATTGCACTGGTATAAGATCAAAATTAGAAGTTATTTTGTTATTCCAAATTTTACCAATATTTGAAAAGTTGTTTGATATAGATTGTGCAAATGGTGAAAAAACTGCAACTTTCTTACCTTCTAGATAAGTTGTCCATGGATCGTCGAAAAAATATGGCTCTAGATGTTGTAATTTTGTGACATTAACATTATTACAGTACCTTTTAAATATATCATTTTCAAACCCCGGAAGAACGTTTTCTCTCCAAATCGGAGCTAAGTCTAAATGCTTAAGATCGGCTAATAATGTATCAGTAAACCAGGTAAAGGTTTCACTATTAACAGGGTACAGCCCAGCAACATCCTGCACCTCTTTTAAGAATAGTTGGCCCCATGGATTAGACTTATTAAGTGTACACCATAAAATTTGAAGCTCGTTACCACCGAGCTTACCAGCTGCAAAAGGGATGTCTTTTTTTAGGTGATGACTTATAAAATTATTTCCATCAATTATCATTAGTATATTTTATTATAGTGTTTGTATAACTCCATCTTAATTTAGGTCCTAACAACTCGCGTATATGTATTGTGTCTCTATTCGCCTGTACTCTTTTCCAACGCTCTAAAAGGCCTTCATACCCTCCATAATAGGCTTCTTTAAACTTAACGTCTTGTTCAAAATAATATGAATAATGGTTAAATCTTTGTGGTAAGAGGAATCCAGGCCCGTTTTTACCTTTTAATTTTGGCGGCTCATGAGTTTCAAATTCTTCACCTTCCCAGTGCCATAATCTTCGATACGTATCTATAGTACATTCACCCCATTCACCAAACACTTGCTGGTTTTTACCCACAAAATAGTTACATATAAAGCATCCTGTTTTACCGTTTTTTTCTTTTAATATTTTTTCAGCTTCTTCTAATTGTTCTAAGGACCATTGCTCATCAACATCTACTTGCCATAAAAAACATTCATTATATTTCTCTTTTACTACTTTAATAGCTCTATTAACTTGCTCGTCCTTACTTATCCAAGCTCTATTGTCAGGCCTTACAACTACAAGCTTATTATGCTTGTTGTTATCTAAAAATTCCGTTGTACCGTCCACAGATAAAAATTTTTTATGAAAATCTTCATCTGGCTCTCTACACCAAGAGGTAGATCCACCTGGATTTGCTACCCCTTCAACTATTACCCATAAGTCGAATTTATTCAACATTTCGTTAAAAAAATTGTTATGCTCTAAATGATGCCGACCGTTTAATAATATTGTAAATGCTACTCTTTTCATATAATATGTCGACTTAATTTTTTCATGTTTATAAATCTAGGGTTAATATAGACATCACCTAACTGCTTGCAGAATGGTACCCACTCACAATCAATTTCATTATTTTCATCATATGCTGAATGTCTCGCTCCTTTTATTTTATTAATTTTTATAAACGCAGACCCACCAAATGCTGATGTAACTTTAATAGGAGTTAAATTTTTTGGTAAATTAATAAAGCGTGATTTTAAATATATATTTTTAGCAGCTTGTTCTGACATAAACTCTGGTCGTTTACCTATCATCCCCCAACAATTAAAGGGCATCCATTTATTATGTCTTAGAGCATACAAATCATAATATATCTGTTCTTGATTTGCACATACCATACTCCAATCTTCTTTTATTTCAAAATTTGATAATAAACTTGCTATATTATAAGGCTCTACATTAGTTTCGTTAAAATCTAATACGTATAAGTAATCATAATCACTAAATTTTTCTTCAACAATATCCAAATAAAAGTTTCGAGATTTAGAAATTTTTTCCATTCTTGTCTCATAATTTAAATTACCTAGTGAGTAAAATGTTAATTTAATGTTACCAAGTAGGCTTTTATTTTCTTGTATAGCTTTAACAGTATTGTCATGACTATTTGATTCTATAATTATTAGTCTCGTTTCTGAAAATAAATCACCGAGTTTTTTAATATTTAAAAAAATATCCTTTACTATTTGTTCATTATTACAAATAGTAGCTGCGATAATTAATTTTTTTGATATCATATATTAAATTGTTCTTTTAAAATATCTATCTCCTTCTTTATTACAGGACCAAGTATTCTCTCGAACAACTCATTATCATCCCATATACCATCACGTGTCTCTTCTAATGCTTCAGCTGTCTTATCCATGGTACCACCTTCAGAGAAATGTAGGTGCTTGATTATTATATCGTGATAGTATATTTTTCTATTAATAGATGAGAATAATTTATCTAAAAAGGTATCTTGGAAAATTTCCTTTATCTCGGTCTGTACATACCTACCAACAGTATTGATATAGTCTTTATGAACAAAAGAGTTTACGGCTAAAGGTGGTACATTGACGTACTTATTACCTTGCCCTCTCATACCATCGTTACAATGTACAAGGTATATATTATCTTGCTTTGATTTAAACGTTTCAATTATTTTCTCATCCCAATCTGTAGTCTGAAAAATCATATCATCACCAACCATAGCTACCAAATCACCGGTGCATTCTGTAGCCATTTGATTCCATATACCTGATAGTCCCTCTGCTTTAAATAACCCTTCCGGTAGCTCAATATACTTTATAAAGCTTAGATTATTTGCTATACGCTCGTATAGTTCCTTTTTGGGGTCATCAGAATCTACTCCCAGTACCAATTCTACATTACCTATATCTTTACATGTGGCAAAAACACTACTAGTAAAAGTTATAAACTTATTCAATCTTTCACGACTGGGACATAATAATGATATCTTCATTTTTTAAATTCTTTGAGTATGGATACTACCTTCTCTATTGAAGTATCAGGAACTTGTACCGGGTGTATATCGTGTCTATGTAAAAAATATAATGCCGACTTTTCAATATTTGACTGCCAGTCACTGCGCGGTCTTATAGAAGAATTATTTTCAGAACATGCTTGCTCTTCTACATAATCCAAACTATTAGCTATATCTGACCACCACCAATATGGGGTACTATAACCTGCTTTAGCTAATCTATAGGAATGATCAACATGTTCAAACGCATTAGTATAATTCTCATCATGTAATCCAATATCCTCTAAACAATCTTTTGTATAGAAGGTAACTGCCCCTACACAATGCTGATTAAGAGCTATTTTTATATCACCGTAATCTACAACTTTACGTGGTGTAGGCTTACCTCCACTAATACCAGACTTGTTTGCAGGTCCATGATACCCAAACATAAAATGTTTAATACCAGTAATGTTTGATGCATTGATATAAGCTTTAAATATATCTTTCTTAAATCGCATATCATCCTCAACAAGTATAATATAATCACAGCCCCTATCTAACAAATGTTGCATAGCTGTGTTCTTAGCCACACCTACACCCACACCATTTGTTTCAATATACTCACCTCTTGTACACTTTACACTTTCCCCGTCATTAACTGTTACGAGTTCATCATACCAATCAGCATGTATCGAGTCCATACAAACTCGATACATATCTTCACGGTTGCAGGTTATAATTGCTACCCCTATCATCATCTTTTAT
>Ga0208298_1000562_pt1 | contig 15363 bp, 15 predicted proteins | sample 14BtaG_FD_184088 | JGI IMG/M metagenome (GOLD analysis project Ga0208298, IMG submission 184088) | Marine viral communities from the Subarctic Pacific Ocean - 14B_ETSP_OMZ_AT15311_CsCl metaG (SPAdes) (version 2) | ecosystem: Environmental > Aquatic > Marine > Oceanic | place: Pacific Ocean... | reverse complement strand
ACAATGATTTATGTGGCAATTAAAGCAGAAGACTAAAGGAGAAAACTAAATGTCTTACGTTAAGATAACAAACGGGGCAGTAGCTCGTTACCCATACAATTCGGGCCAGCTACGCCGTGACAATCCAAACGTATCATTCCCTCGTAATGTTCCTATTGAGATCATGCGCAGGTACGGTATGCGCCCTGTCACAATAGAGGCAATGCCTGAGTATGACCCTCTGACACATAAGGTCACAACAGCTACGACACCAACAAGGGGTGTTGTGCGATTGATGACTGAAGAGGATGCGACTGATCCTATCACTGAAGAGGTGAACACTGAGCTTGTGGGTACGCCAATCTACGGTAACGACTGGGTGCTGACACGCACTGTTGTTGAGTTAACTGAAGATGAGGTTGCAGCTAACGCTGCAGAAGCGGCAGAGGTTAACCGTAGTAAGCGGGATGATCTTATTGCAGCTACAGACTTTTATGCTCTCACTGATGTAACTATGGACGCAGCTATGACAACCTATCGTCAAGCTTTGCGTGACATTACAAGCCATTCTAACTGGCCTAACTTAGTAGAGGCTGACTGGCCTACAAAACCTTAAGGAGTAACGCATGGAAAATGTAAAACTTCCTATTGCTCTTGTTGCAGCTATGGCTGTACAGCTTGCGGGTGGAGTATGGTGGGTGTCTCAACAGGCATCTACTATCTCTAGCTTAGAAGAGACTGTCAGTCAGCTTGGGTCACGTATGGCTATTGAGGATAACATTAACCTTAAGCGTGATGTTGAAAGCAATGGCGTAGAGATAGAGTACGTATGGAGTGACGTAGAGGAGTTGTGGGATGAGCTTGCCTCTATGACCTTAGCTATTGGTGAGATTAATAAACTCAAACAACGCATAGCCGTTATGGAGAGTGAACTGCGATACATCAACCGTGACCATAGAGATATGGTAAAGTAAAGTGGTTGATCCCTTTACAGCTATGGCGGCTGCTACTACAGCTTACAATGGTATCAAGAAAGCTGTATCTGTAGGCCGTGAGATTAGTGCTATGACAGGTGCAGTCTCTCAATGGTCTAAGGCTGTAAGTGACCTAGACTTCTTGGAGGACAAAGCTAAGAACCCTCCTATGTACAAGATGTTTAGTGACAACCAGTCTAATGCACTGGAGATATGGTCACAAAAGCAGAAGCTTAAAGAGATGCGAGAAGAGCTTAAGTCACACATATCTTGGACGTATGGTCCTAGTGCTTGGGATGAGATAGTACGTATAGAAGCACAGCAACGTAAAGAGCAACGTGAGTTAGTTTATAAGAAACAAGAGTTCGTAGATAACTGCATTAATTGGGCTGTAGGTATTGCCGTATTACTAGCAGGCGCAGGGGCTTTGATACTAGCTATGTACTTCTTAGGAGTAAAACAAAATAAGTGGTAACACTTGACAAACAGTCTATTAGATGTTATAACTCAAACATCCTTTACTCATTTAATATAGGTAATAAAGAGCATGGGTCAAACTACAATTACAAATGAAGAACTTGAAGCTATGCTTGACCGTGCTGCCCGTAAGGGTGCGAAGGAAGCATTGGCTTCTATTGGCTTGCTTGATGACTCCGCACAGAGAGACATAACTGAGATGCGCAGCTTGCTTGAAGCTTGGCGTGACACTCGTAAGTCTGTCTGGAACACAGTAACTAAAGTAATTACAGTCTCTATACTCACCTTTATAGCAGGTGCGGTATGGATGAACATGGGTAAGTGAAGGTAGATTAATTATGTCAGTATTAAAAAAACAAGTAAGAGATACGAGTGGAGAAGCTACTGGAGAGTGGCAGCTTTCGTTCGAAGACGGTACAAATGTAGTTACTGGTTTTGGACGTGATGGCGTATTGAATATGGAGGCTATTAAAAGCGAGACAGGTGGAGATGCCTCTAAATTAAGTGAGTCTGCTACTTATCAAAAAGTACTTTCTGAACAAAATAGGACTCAAGAACAAGCCATAACAGACTTGGCAGACCTTATGTATCTTGCACAGAATACAGGGGCAAGCAGCAGTAAATTAAAACAAGCTTACAAAAATGCAGGCCTAACTGACTATAGTAGTAGCACTGCTCACTCAAGTGCTAATGAACTCCTTAGACAGAATGGATACACTCCTGGCGATAATTCTACTTTCTACGGAAGTAACTCTGCAGTAGACATTGGTGCTCAGATACTAGTGGAACGTTGGAAGCAAATGCCGACAGAAGAAGAAATGGTGGCCGCAGGTATAGACCCTTCCGAAGTTACTGTAGTGAGTAGCAACGCAGCTGCCACTTACTACTTAAATAGTGAACTTGCGAAGAGAGGTCTTAACTCAAACGCCACTGTAGCTAACACAAATACATCCAGATACGGGGATGGGACTGCTACAAATATCCAAGATCTTCGAGACCAGACAGATGCAACAGTACGGAAATTTAGACCTGACTATAAGGGTAGTGAATACCAGCTCGACATGCTTGAATGGGACTTACTTAAGAAAGAAAAAGAAAAAGTATCTGATCCCTTTTACCAGAAAGAATCCACGACACCCTACCCTTCTACTACGGGTCAGTTTGACGTGCCCGCTGGTGTAAACGTACCTGTACAGGCAATACCTGAAACCGTCACGCAACAAGTAACACCTCCTAGTTACTACAATCAGCCTGTGCCTACTACAAATAAAGACATTACAGATGAGCAGGCAGGTACTTTCAGTAAGCAGCTACAGACAGCAGGACTTAGCGCTGTACCTGCTACTGCTACATACAAGACACACTATGCTGGTACACCTGGCTTGGTAGACCCTACCTTGTATACACCTGTAGGTGGTGGCGCTGGGCCTCAACAAGTCATCTACGAGAATAACTTAGGTCAACGTATGACTGTGACTGAGGTTAATGGCGCTCCAACTACTTACGTACCTCCTGGGTTTGTACGTAAAGGGACAATGCAAGAGATCATGCAACAACAGCAAAGCACAGCTATGGCTCAGGGTGGTACTGTACGAGGTTACGCTGCAGGTGGACAGCCTCAAGACCCTATGCTTGAAGCTAAGTTCCGTATTGCTAGTATGAATGGCTATAGTGGCCCCAAGACTAATGCAGATCTTAATGCCTTTGCTAATGCCAGCCCTAACATGAAAGCTAAGTTTAATGCTATCGGTGTTACAATGGCTAAAGGTGGCTATATCCGTAGAGGATTCGATAAAGGTGGTCTGCCTACAGACCTACGTAGGGATGAAGCCACGGGGTTGTATCTAACAGGATCAGGTGGTACCACTGCTACTTATGAAGTACCAGAAGGATTTGACTATGAGGCTTATCAGGCAGACCCTACAGGCTATACAGTAGCCAGTTCCTCGCTGGAGTCTGCTGTAGATACCACTCAGCAATATGAAAATCCTCTAACTAAAGAACAACTAGATGCGATGCAACGCTCTGCTGTATCACAAACCATGCAGCCTATTCAAGCGCCAGTCTCTTATATACAGCCAGATGCTGCAGACTTTATACCAGTAGATGCAGGTCAGGCTACTCCTATTGCACCCTATGCTGAGGCAGCTACAGTGGGAACTGTACAACAAGCTGATCAACAAACTACCCCTACTGCTGCTACTGTAGACTTCACTCCTGCCTATACAGCAGTACAAGCTGAGACAGCTGGACTACAACCTGCGCAAGGTACTGTATCAGATCAAGCACAGGTAACAGCGCAGCAACAGACTACCTCTGCTATAACGGGTATGCAAGGCGCACAGGGTACAGCTACTGACGTTGTAGCCCCCGCTCCTAGAGACCTACAGACAGGTGAACTTATTGATCCTGTAGCTAACGCTGCTAGTGCTGCTGCCTTTACTGAGCAAGTACAAGCTGCGACAGCAACGCCCAGCGCACAGGCTACTGTACAGGGACAGCTAGAAGGTCTTATGCAACAGTTCGAGGGTGGTGAAACACCTGCGTGGGCTGCTGGTTCTATGCGTACAGCTATGGCTACACTCTCTGCTCGTGGCTTGGGTGCATCTAGCATGGCAGGTCAGGCTGTTATACAGGCTGCAATGGAAGCTGCGCTACCTATCGCTCAGATGGACGCACAAGTACAGGCTCAGTTTGAATCACAGAACTTGTCTAATCGCCAGCAACGTGCTATGCTCTCTGCACAACAACGTGCTACTTTCTTAGGCATGGAGTTTGACCAAGAGTTCCAAGCACGTGTACAGAACTCAGCACGTATTGGTGATATAGCTAACATGAACTTCTCAGCGGAGCAGAACATTGCTCTTGAGAACAGCCGTGCTGCTAACACGATGGACCTAGCTAACTTATCTAACCGTCAGGCTCTTATTATAGCTGAAGCATCTGCTTTGTCAGGTATGGATTTAACTAACCTCAACAACCGTCAACAGGCTGCAGTACAGAACGCTCAGAACTTCATGCAGATGGACATGACTAACCTGTCTAATGATCAACAGACTGCTATCTTCAAGTCACAGCAAAACTTACAGGCTTTGTTCACAGATCAGGCTGCAGAGAACGCCGCTAAACAGTTCAACGCTTCTAGTCAAAACCAGACAGATCAGTACTTTGCTAACCTTCGTAGTCAGACATCGCAGTTCAATGCTTCACAGCAAAACGCTATGGATCAGTTTAACGTAAATAGTGTAAATGCTCTACGTGAGTTTAACTCTGAGATCCAACAACAGCGCGACTTGTTTAACGCACAGAATGGTCTTGTGATAGCACAGTCTAATGCTCAGTGGCGTCAGAATTTATCTACACTAAACACAGCTGCACAGAACCAGAGTAACTCTGACTTCGCTAAGACTATGAATGCTTTGACTGCATCTAATATGGATCAGATATGGCAACGTGAGCGTGATCTAATGAGCTTTGCATTCGCTGCAGCTGAAAGTGCTGCTGATCGTGCTGCTAACATTGCTATTGCTAAACTTACTGCAGATGAACAGGCCACCCTGCAAGATAATATAGGCAAGGGTAAACTAACTGCTATAGCATTTGATGCAATACTAGGAGCGTGGTCATAATAAAATGAATGATAGTCTATTAAATAAAAACATCATAGAAGCTATACGTAGTGCGTATGCTGCACCTACACCAGAAAGCATTTCCTCTAAGAGTGTAGAGCGTCAGGGAGTAATGGCTAGAACGCAGAGCAAGGTAAGTGAAGCCCTGAAAGACACTGCAAGAGATGCTATGGCTTCCATACAGACTCTTGTAGGTAAAACTATGGATGCTCGTACAGATATGGAAGAGTTGTCTAAACAGTCTGCTGAAGAAAATGCTCAGTATCGTGATAGTATGGGTATTACAGAATCATTAAAGGAGAGTGGTGGTGCTACATCAGAGAATACTCCGCTTCGTCTTGCTACTAAGTCTGCTGGTCTCATGTCAGTCACTAAAGATGGGGAGGTTTCTGCACCTATGACTGCAGAAGCTAAAGGTATTGTAAAGGCTGAAATAGGTATATCTTCTGCAATGTGGGATGCCTACCGTGAAGAGATTTCTGCTATTGAGTCTGGTGGAAAGGAAAACCCATACGCCATTAAAGGTGGAGCTAACAAACACTACGATGGTATGTACCAGCTAGGTAAAGTAGCTAAGAAAGACGCTGCAGAGCTTCTAGGTATTACCTTGGGTCACACAGCACAGGAAAGAGAGGCTTACCGCAATGACCCTGAACTACAAGAGAGAGCTTTTGCTGCTTACACTGCAAAAAACCACTCGTATCTTATAGGCAAATCAGAGAAATATAAAATGCTTCCTTTAAAAGAGAAGCTTGCTGTGCTGGGATACGCACACAACCAAGGTTGGAGTGGTGCTGATACATGGCTAGAGACAGGGGAAACAGGCAAGGATGCGTTTGGTACTAAAGGCACTAAATACTACGATGCTCTTATTGATAGGTTAAATCCCTAATGTTCGGCTTACCCCTAGAACTTATCACAATGCTCTTCTCCACCGTGCTAGGTGGAGTTATGTCTATGATAGGACAGAACGCTAAGAACAAAGCAGAGCAACAGCGAATACTCCTTGGCGGTGTAACGGAAGCACGTAACGCTGGCAAGACAGACAAGCACTTCGCATGGACACGTAGGCTCATAGCCTTATCGTCAATCTTCGCTATTATAGTCTTGCCAAAGCTAGTTGCTGTATGGTATCCTGAGGTCAGCGTTATCGTAGGCTACACTGAGGTACATGGTGGCTTATTTAACTGGCTGTTTGGGGGTGACGGTACAGTACAATGGCAGGCAGCACGTGGCTTCGTTATAACACCCCTAGACACACACATCGTATCAGCTATCGTAGGTCTCTACTTTGGCGCTGGATTCACTAAGTAAGGTATTTTATTATGGAACTACTAAAAGCTCCTATTCCTGGTCAGTCACTTACAGACGAACCTAAGAATTACCCGTGGGAAAACCCTCCAGAGATTACTGATCCTGAGGAAGCTATTGCAATGCACATGAGTAAGTTCAATGATCCAGAAGTCATAGATAATATGTTAGACTTACTGGACGTAGGCTTTCCTGTACGTGCTATGGCTGAGAGTATTCTTACAGCTAGTGTAGCTGCAGGCTGGCACAGCATTGACGTAAGCCTTATCGTTGCACCCTTCATTCATGAACACATTATCTCTATAGCTAATGAGGCGGGTGTCTCGTATGTAGAGGGCTTCGAGAAGGATGAAGAGGCAGCACAAGAGAAGGAGCGTCAGTTTATCCTAGCTAAGGCTACTCAGATGCTCAAGGATACACCTGAGGGCGATAGAGATGCAGGTTATGAAATGGCTATGGAGTCTCTAGGTATCCTAGATAAACCAGAGGCTGAGTACCAGACTATGAAAGAAGAGACTCCTGAAATGGATACCTCTATAATGGAAACAGAAGAAGAGCCGCAGCAAATGCAACGTGGCCTTATGGCACGAGGGTAGTAACATGGCAGCAGGTTTTTGGTCAGGTTTTGGTGAACAGCTTAGCACATCTATTAAGGATCGTAATGATAAATTAGATGTCTTAATTAAGGAAAACTTAGCAAACGCACGTCGTACAGCACCTAAGTATGCTGAGGCAAAAGCAAAGGCGTCTAGTAGCGCAGCTATTATGCGTGAGATGCAGGCAGAGTTTGATGTGACTACTGAGGAGTTTATAGCCCTTGCACAGAATTACGATATTAATGCTGTATATAACACCATTCAACAGACTAAAGCACAATTACCTGAAGGGGAGACTTTAAGTAAGTCTGAGTTTTTAGGTTCTCTTAAGATACCAGAGGGCGCAGCTTTGCCTGAAGGGATGACACCTGAGCAAGCCCTAGAGAGTATTTACTTTGGATATGCACGTAATATAAACGAACAACCTAGTGATAAGTCTGAGTCTCACCGTACTCGCTCTTGGAGTAAGGCTATTAAAGATACGCTTATGCTCAACCCTCAAGCCTCAGCAGAAGATCAAATAGAAGCTATGAAAGTTATGGGTGTTCCTGTTCAAGAGTTGTTGCAGTTTGAAGCAAGTCAAGGACAGCCTTATAAGCCAATGCAAGGTGTAGAGCGTGTAAAAGGTTTTGGTATTGAAACTACAGATTATAAAGAGCGTGACTACATGTCTACCGCTAGTACGTATGAGCGCACATTCACTCGTACCTTTGCTGGTACTGATGACTTAGCCAATGTAACAAATATGGAAGAGGCGCTCTCTATTATGGGCGCAAAGGATGAAGCAGATTTAGGTAACCGTTTACGTAAAGGTGGTGTGGCTATTGCTGAACTAGAGCTTGGTCTTTCTCAACGTGGATTACAAAGCAAGCTAGAACGAGATCAAGTTTTGCTTAAGTTGTCTAACGAGGTCAATACTTCTAGTGAAATGAATAATCTATTATCTGCTGTAGAAAGTGGTGAGGCCCAAGAGCTTGTCATAGAGTCTATACAAAAGAATGGTAGGCTGACTGACGATTACATTGAGTATATTCTTACGGGTGTTAGGCCAGAAGAAGGAGGAGAAGGGATAGCCCCTGAAAGAAGTCTTCGTCCTATAATAAGACCTAGTAGTGAGACTCTTCCTGTAGATGATGGGGTCGTAGCTTCTATATTGAGAAACTCTAATGATGAAACAGATACACCTGTGGCACGTCCTAAAGGCAGTATTGCTGAGAAAGAGTACACCTCTGTAACACAGTTTATTTCAGATAACAGTTCGGCTATCTTGGATCACCTTGAAGAAGATGGTATCACAGAGGAATCTAGTACAGAAGAGATTAAGAAATCTTTAAATACTTTCTATCAGGCTAATAAAGAAGACCCTTCTATTGGGAATTACATTGCTAATGCTCCTATATTAGATATTGACAGAATAGCAGATGTCTTTAAACTTACCTTGAAAAACCTAGAAGAATAGTAAGGTACTACAATGTCTGATCCATACACATACTACACACCTGACAATATGAAGAATAAAAAGGTGTCTGACTTAAAGAAAAACCCAGGCTTTCTTACAGACGCTGTAACCTTTCTTAAGAGTAGACGTAAAGGCTGGACAGAAGAAGAACTAAAACAGCTTACTCCAGATGATGTAGCCTATGAAGTACTAGAGCACTTTCGTATTGCAAACGTAAACGAAGTAAGTATGTCTAAAGACTATTACTTTGTTAAGGATAATAAGACTCAAGAAAAAGAGAAACAGTCCTATGCCCGTCTGTTAAACGCTTTTGATAATGCTAAGGGTGAGGGTATTTTAGATGGAGGCTTTGCTGGTGTGCGTGACTACGCTGAAGGCTTCCTTACTGCACCTACAACATATGTCTCTGCTGCTGCGTTGCCCTTGACTGGAGGTGCAGGTACAGTTGCTGTACAGGCTGCTAAGGAAGGCTCTAAGGCAGCTCTTAGACAACTAGCTAAGAAGTCCATTAAGAGAGGTTTGTTGGACACAGCCTTTGAGGGTAGTGTTGCTGCAGCGTCACAGCTAGGTCAAGAGCTTATCAAGAAAGAAGCTGGTGAATCTATTGGTGAGGATTACGATGTAAGCGGTACAAACATCGCTCTAGCTGGTGCGCTGGGCGGTGTAGCTGGTGGTGTAGCATACGCTATTCCTACACGTCAGCAGTACAAGGGTGCGCAGCGCATGGTTGAGGTTGTAGAAAAAGGCAACTCAGCTAAGGCAGCACGTATGGCTGAAACAACTAGCCGTGCCGTAGAAGACCTGAAGAAGCTTAACGAAACAGCGGAAGGACGTAGGTTTATCCGTTTTAGTAAAGACAAGTTAATGGCATCCATTGATCCTAAGCTTGTTGATGAAGGTATGGATGCTAAGGTAAACATCCTGAGTGAAGACTTGCCTGATGGACTTATTGGTGGATTAGATCGTGGTACAATTCAACGCCTTAGCGCTGCATCTGTAGACCTAGCACGTCAACTAGGAGTTAAGCCTGAGAAAGGGCAGCGCATTACAGAGTACTTGGCTCGTCGTATTGATGAGGGTGACGGTGTTACTCTGTTTGACACTGTAGCAGAGAAGTACGGACTTTCACGTAGGCAGCTATCGGCTGTGTATGCTGCTGAAGTATCCGAGGCTGCACGTATTCTTGTACAACAGAAACAGTTTAAGACTTCTGCAGGTAAAAAGCTCACAGGCAAAGAAGCTAGTGAGGCTGCAGGTAAGTTCAGGGATAAGTTAGATGAACTATATGACATGGGTATGTCTACTGTGTCTGGGCAGGAAGCTAAAGATCTTAGTGATGCACAGCTACAACTAACACGTAGCAGTCGTATTGTGCGTAGCCTACGTAATGTTGAGGATACCCGCCGTGCCTTTATGACTTCACAGCCTGCTACAACCATGCGTAACAACATCTTTGGTGTAGCCATGACAGGCATTGATGCACTGGACCAGTTTAACCTATACATGATACGCTCTATCACAGGTAAAGACTCTGCTGCTGCTACACTAGACGGTGCAGGTGACATTGCTACGTACTTGCTGCGTGATCAGTATGTAGCTGAGACAGCCGTAGAGTTGCTGCGTCAGGATGCACCAGAGCTTATGCAAAAAGTATTCATGGAGGCTGCACAGGCTGAGACGGGTGTAGTACGTAACACTAAACTAGCCAAGGCTGGTACATTTGTCAACACGCTCAACACTATGTCTGACCACATCTTTAAGCGGGCTGTTGTAGCTGGTACGATTGATCGTGAGTTAAAGAAAGAAGGATCTTCGCTTGCTGAGTACCTAGAGAAAGGTATGATGAGTGAGATACCTGACAACATTATCAACAAGGCTTTAGATGACAGCTTAGACTTTACATTCCAGAGCCGCTTTGGGGGTAAAGACGCCAGTGATACAAATAAGATTGTTAACAAGACTATCGGGTTTATTCATAGATCAGGTCTTACTACGATCATTCCATTCCCTCGCTATCTTGCATCGCAGGCTAAGTTTATCAAGGACTACTCTGTACTTAACATTGCATATAAGGGCGGTAAGCTTACGGATGAGGAGTGGTCTAAGCAGATGTCAGGCGGAGCTGTCTTTGCTTCAGCTTACATGTACCAGAAGGACAACATTGAGCGCGGCCTTAATTGGTTTGAAGATGAGATGATGTCAGGCGAAACAACCAACGCACAAGCAGCTATGGGTCCGACTGCACCTATCCACTACGCCGCTAACATTGCAGCACGTATATCTATGGGTTTGCCAAATGACCTGCTTGACGATCAAGATCGTTTTAGCCGTAACATGCTCAACCTTATACTAGGATCTGAGTTTCGCCCTAGCGGTACAGCTATTGATGAAGTAACAGGCACAATGTATAACCTAGCCAAGTCTATTGCGGATAAGGATACTGCGTTAGATCTGCAGCCCTTAGCTAAAGTGATAGGGGATTACTTCAGCACGTACCTTTATCCTGCTGCTGTAGTGAAAGACTTTTATGGTCAGTATGATCCCCGTGCTGCTTTCTTGCCACAGACAATGGATTCTACAGTATCCTTGCCTGATATTGGAGGGCCACGTAGTCCTAACAATTATCTATATAGCAGGTTTACTAAGAACATTGTTGATTTCAATGTAAATGAAATGTCAGCCACTCTTAAAGAGGCTACAGGCATAGACTTGGGCACAACAGAACTACAAAATATACTAGGGTTCATGGGCGGATCTACTCGTACACACTTTCAGATGATGGACCCTGACAACCAGGATACAGGGTACGACATGGTACGACATGATGTATTTGGTGATGGCCCTATCCGTCAAATAGACCCTCTGCTTAAACAGATTACAGGCTTTACTAAGAGCGCAGCCCCTAATGATTTGCAGCGTGAGATGGCTAAACTTAATATAGACCCCTTTGCTTTGTACAACCCTTACCGTGAGAAGAATAGCGCATTAGAGTTGTTCACCCAACAGATTGCACAGGGTTCATTGGCTGAGGAAATGGAGGTCTACATTAAAGCAGACCCCTTCTATCAAAACTCTGACATACAACGTAAGCGAGGTCTTCTTGAGCAGAAGATTAATAATGTCATTAATAAAAAGCGTGATACAGCACGTGCTATTTTGTCTGACTTCTCTGCTAAGAATGAAGAATACAATTCAGACTTTAATGCTTATGTGCGAGGCGAGTATAAGGCTCTTGGCCCAAAGGAAAGACGAGATGCGGATGCTGCATGGGGTGATGTAGCTGAACGCTACAAGTTTGAAGGTAAGACTATTACGGAGGCTATTGCTGAGATTAACTCCTCTGATCAATACGACGAAGCAGAGAAAGACTCACGTAGATCTGCGTTACTACTCTGGTATATCCAAGCAGGTAAGCTAGAGAAAAAAGTACGAGGGGCAGTAACACAAGCAGACTGACAAACGAGAGAGGGGAGCCACTAAGCTCCCCTTTTTTATTATCGTATACCATGCCTCTTAGCACAGTGTTTAGCCCATAGCTGACATGCAGTTAAATGTTCTAAGGCTTTATCTTTCTCATGCGTGAGTAGCAGACGCCTCTTTATACACTTCTCTAGTTCTTCTACATGCTGAGATAACTCATCGTAGAACTTAATGCGTGTACCCTCTACGTGTGCTTTCGCTTCTTGTTCTAGTTTCACAGACCTTCCTTCATAAATACTTTGACCCACTCAGCACAGATGCCACTACGTACAATGTCATCTATGCCAAACTCTACTACTGGTACATCAAGCATATGCTTCTTAGCTAGGTGTATGATCTTAGCTAGACCAGACGTACCCTTCAAGTCAGACTGCTGTATGTCACCATTGAGTACAATAGTACTGCCTTCACCTACACGTGTCAACAACATCTTGATCTCTGGTATGTCTATGTTCTGTGCTTCATCTACGATAATGAACGCATTGTCAAAGCTACGCCCACGCATCAACGCTAGTGTAGCTACTTCGATGTTACCATTCTTTACACCAGTATCAACAGCGCCACGTCCTAAGTGTTTCACTAGTACATCTAACACAGGCAACGCCCAAGGTTGTGCTTTCTCTTCAAGCGTACCTGGCAGGAACCCAATGTCTTTACCTACAGCTACGTGAGGACGTGTGATAACAATCTTGTCAATCTCTTTGAGTGTGTACAAGTCTGCTGCACATGTAGCTGTAACGTAAGTCTTACCAGTACCAGCAGGGCCAAGGATTAGCACCTGCTTGCTAGAGGCAATGGCATTGATTAGCTTACCCTGATTGTCAGTCTTAGGTACTATGCCAGAGGTAGGCTTAGAAGAGGCTCCCTTGTAAGTTGTCTTCCTCCGAGATCGGATCTGCTTCTTTGGCGGCTCTAGTGTATCCGTATTCATTCAGACTATCCAGTATTGTTATTGCTTGTTTTACTGACATTTTAAACCACTCACCCTTACAGTCAGTAGCCAAGGGTAACGCCCTAGTGTGGGCCTCTTTCTCTGACTTACGCCTATCATTAGAAGCAACAGAATGCTCTAATACAAAGTCACGCATAGGGCTACTTGTTTGATAACCGTTTAGCCTGTCCTCTGCATCAATAGCCATACCTATCTTAACCCACTCAGGCCATGCTCTATTAGTTATGACATAGACGTAACCTTCTTTAATAGTACTAGCTGGTGACTGCTCAAAGATAGCATCATTAATATTCTTGTAATTACCAGGTTTGAATACCTTATAACGAGGGTCTTTACGGGGTATATACTTACCGTTTATGTACAATCTGTTAGGGTTGTTTTTAGGGTTATTATTGGGGTTGGTTTTAGCATTGGTCTCAGATTTGCAACTATTACAGAGTTTGTGATTCCTAACTCTTCTTGATCTAGCCCAGTTGTTTTCTGTTAAATCTACATTACAAGTATTACATCTAATCATTGTAACCCTCCATATTAAAGGAAAGCCCAGCGCCGTAACGCTGAGCCTTATATCTTAATCTGTTTTTGCACCAGTAATTAGTTCTGTACCCGCCTCAATAGCACTCTCTACTATAGGTGTTGCAACCTCTACTGCTTTAGTGGCTGCTGGTACTACAATCTCCTCAGTAATACCTACTGATAAGAATACTGTTACTACGAATATAAATAGTGCTTCCATGTCTCATTTCCCTTTAAGATGTTGGGCTAACTCTGTATAACCACCTATGTGATTACCTTCACTGTCCCATATTTGTGGTACGGTAGTCATACCTGCTTGTTTAATTAGTGTCAAGAGCCATTTGCTACTTTGTGAGTTAAGTGAGTAGGCCGTGAAGCCTACCCCTCGTTCTCTTAGCAAGTGCTTTGCCTTAGTACAGTACTCACACTTGTCTGTTCCTACAACTACATAGTTCATACTAGATCCACGATCTCACAGCTATCACCAGAGCAGGCCATTGTCTGCATGGATACCGTGTTATCCTCGTTCTCGTAGTCGTTAAGATCCTCCCAGTTAATGCTGTTAGGCATCTTGGCAAGCATCTCTTCGTACTCTTCCTTAGTGCAGTCCTGATAGGGAGCTTGCTGGTAAGTGTGATCTGAGTGTGGCAGGAATGATACACCTGACATCTCATCGAAGTGCTCATACACAAACGCACCCACAGAAAGCCACTCAGAATCCCGTACTGAGATAGTCACGCTAGGCTTATGCTCACACCATGAACGCTGGTAAGTCAGCCACAACTCTAGCTGCTCTACTGCTGTCATGTCGTTACGTGTCACTGCCTGCTCAGGTGACTTAACAGGAAAGCTAAACACTACAGTAGAGTCAGGCTTCATAACGCAAGGCTCATTAGGGATACCTTGGTCAATCATGAACTGTGTCAGAGGATCTTTGTTGTCACCACGCACAGTACGAATATAATAGGGGCTGTGACGAGCATGAATTCCACTAGCAGAATCAACCAGTTGTGATACTGTACCCGAAGGTTTAACGCAGCTGATACTAGCACTAGCAGGGATGCCAAGCAACTCAGCCCACTCAGCGTTAGTAGCCACAGCGATGGATCGTAAATGCTCAAGTGTCTTCTCCAATCCTTTGTTCTTGTTTGTCATTAGTGGGTTGTCCATAATGCCTGTCATAGATACGCCAAGCAACCGCTCCTCTGAAGTGTTCTTCTGCCATACCTTACGTAGATAAGGAAACTTAATCATGGTAGACTGTATCGTACCTAAGATAGTAGCAAGCTTAACCTTACGCTCAAGATCCTCAATGCTATCCGTTGCACGTACCACACACTCCGTTAAGTTACAAAACTGATACGGACGTAAAATTATTTCAGAACAAGGGTTTGTACCAAACTCATGATTAGGATCACGCCGCCCAAACTTAGCTGCTTGCTTCTTGGATGCTTCACGATTAAAGATACCACGCTCACCAGACTTAGACTCAACCAGAGACAGCCATTCACGCATGAATGTTTCCATGTCAGGCTTCTCAGTGTATGATACAGAGTTGTTAGCCAAGGCACGATGCCCAGCAGTTTCCCACCACTGTCCTGACTTAGCGTGACGCATACGGTCATCACTCAGGTTAGACAGAGAGATCATAGCTGAACGCCTCACCCCACCTACGACTACGATCTGACCAATGAAGCACATCAAGTCATGGCATTCCATAGAGCTAAGCTTACGCCCTTGTGCAGCCTTGAAAGTAGCTACAGCAAAGTTAAATAGTTCTACAAGAGGCGCTGGGCCTGACGCTCTACCGCCAAACGTTTTCAGTCTTGCACCAGCAGGACGTACACGAGAGACATCCCACTTGGGGATCTCACCAGCCCACAGGAGTGCAAGAACTTGACGGAACCCCTTAGCCCAGCCTTCCTTACTGTCCTTAACGACAACGATAGACTCACTCTCGAACAACTCAGGCACTTCTGGGAGCTTGCTG
>Ga0208298_1000560_pt1 | contig 15407 bp, 11 predicted proteins | sample 14BtaG_FD_184088 | JGI IMG/M metagenome (GOLD analysis project Ga0208298, IMG submission 184088) | Marine viral communities from the Subarctic Pacific Ocean - 14B_ETSP_OMZ_AT15311_CsCl metaG (SPAdes) (version 2) | ecosystem: Environmental > Aquatic > Marine > Oceanic | place: Pacific Ocean... | reverse complement strand
CGGTGCAAATTGACCAGTATTCAGCACCAATTGACCGTCTGTTATCGACGCTCCGCTGGCTTTAGTCCAATCACTGTCTGTCGAAAAATCTCCGTTGTCTACCAACTCGTCACCAATGTACTGCGGCGTAGGCCACGGTAGGTTAGCTGATGGGATAGTGAAGGACTCAGCCTCTCTTGTTGCTCCTGAAGGTGCGCCATAGTTGGGGATGTAGCTTGAAGGTGTGGAGCCTTCCTCAAGTTGAGCGCCATAAAGATAAATAGTATTAGTGCCATCTAGGGTAATGGTTGGAAACCCTACCCTTAAAGCAATGCTAGTATCCGCTCCACTTGTCCATGTTACAGCGCATCTATACCACCCATTACCGACATTTTGAATTGTTCCCGTTTCGGAAGCTAGAGGCGTAAAGGTTTCTGTTGATATATTAAACGATCCGCCACGATTAACATTATCGTTTGATGTTTTAATTTCTATTTCTGAATTATTGCCAGCCTTTACAAAAACACTTGCGGTGTATGCTGTGGATGCACTTATTGCGATTGAGTTGTCTTGGATTCGTGCATTGCCAGTCGATCCACCAGCGCTGTTATCCTGTAAAGTTATAGCTGAGTTCGCCACTCCGTCTGGGCCAGTCACATTAAAAGCAATAGGCGCCACATTAAACTCAACCCAACCGCCACTAAAGTCGCTATACTCAATCAAATTAACCCTAGACTCAGACTCAGCCAGTACGCCCTCGTTAACCCATGCAGAGCCGTTGTAGACGTGGTGGCCTACTCTTGGGAGGTACTTGTCAGAAGACGTTGTAGGGACGTATGACGCTCTTGAGGGTGGCTGGTCAGGGTTGTCTACCATGCCACCTAAGTCAGAGCGGTAGACGTGTGCGCCCCAGACTTGAATTACTCTTGCTGTAGCCCCGCCGAAGGTATTCAAATTAACCTCTGGTGTAGAGTCTGCGTTTTGCGGCGCAGAAACCAGTTGCCAATCACCAGTAAGCGTCACTAAACCAAAACCAGTTAGGTTGATTGTTTCACCTGATATACCTTTAACCCAGCATTTTGCAGTGTAGTCAGCAAGAGCAACTGTAACCCTGTTGTAAAGCTGTTGGTTTATACCTGTAAACGTCCACTCGACAGCTTGCGAACCTCCAGATGGGTCTGGCAATCCAGTATTTGTTGCCGATCCGCCTGTGCTAGTCCATTCAGTTGCATCCTCAGAGTGCGTCACCAGATTATGCGGCCCCCATTTGATAACAGGCATCTCTCGGACGCTTACGTTGTCCCAAAAAGATGACTTGCCAGAGCCAATGCCGGTGCTGAACTTAATGACAGATGTTGTTTCTGTTGCTGTAAAAGTAACCTCGTAGGATTGCCTTCCTGTGCCAATGTTTACATAACTATATGCGGAGTTATTCGATGACGTACCTAACGCCACATAGTTGTTGGTAGAAGTGCCGCCGTCTAAATTAAGAGTAAGAATGTATCGAACCCCTACTTTAGTAGTAAAAGATTGAGACGCGTAAACGAAACCGCCTGACCCAGCTACAGCAAAAAGCCTACCGCCATCTACGCTTGCTGTACCTCCCTCAATAGTCCAGTCGCTTAAATCAGAGCTAGAAAAATTACCATTGGTAACAAGCTCAGGCCCATAGCCGTCCGTCATAGTGGCATTGCCAGCACGGGCGTGGGTTATGGCACTGGCGAAGTTTGCTTTGCCCGGATACTTGTTCTTTATGAAGTCAGCAGTAAAGCCCGGCGTCTTACCAAGAACCGCGTACTCTGATATGGCCTTGCCGACAGCAGTCGCAAGCCTCGGTAATGAAACGCCAATAGCTGTACTCATAATGAACCTATACGATTAAAGCGTGGATTCCTGAAGCGGTTGTGCCTGTACTCTTAACTCGCTCAACAGAGCAAACCAGATAGAAAGTATCCGGTACAGTAACAGTGCGTGCATCACCATCTTTAGTGATGAATGCAACATCTCCACCTGTCTCAATGTAAAGACCCACAGCTACGTTGTCAGTGCCAACATTGTCTGTGCTGTCGTTTGGTGTCACGGGGTATAGGTCATAGACCATGCCGTGTAAATGCGAGCCTACGCCCTTAAATGGATTACCCATTGTTCTCTCCTAATGTGTTGTTTGACGATTTTATAAGTCGCCAATCTCTTCCTCTATTCTATCAAGTCCCTGCCTTATAAAGAAAAGGTTTTGATAAGGTATTAAGCGGCGCATAGCGCGGGTATCTGCGTCAGTCCAATCGCCGGGTGTTAGTCCTGCATTCATCACACGCATTGTATTTTCTAACAAACTCCCAAACGTGGGACCCATTAAGTTTTCAGCCATACTCCTAGAAACAAAGCGTGACGCTTGAGCTTCGATGCCTAGCAGTGGTCGCAAGCCAATTCCATTGGACGATGCTTTCTCTATTGTATTGTTGATTTCCATGATGGAGCCTAAAGCGCCAGAGCGATCAATGCCCTCCGCCAGCCACGCCGCCGGATCATCAGAAAGCTCTCTGTCTGCATTCCATTGCTTAAATGCGTAAGTCATCATCCCTAAGCTAATCAGGGTCAAAACTCCACCTACGGCGTTCCTGTCTTGCCCTTGCAGGGTGGCAATAGTCATACGCTGGGTAGACGAAAACATAAAGCTACGGAACTGCCCGATTGTCTTGCCTAACTCAGTAGACATAAACAGCGGTTTTTCTTGACCCGGCTCTACAATTACACGCCGTGACTCTTTAGCAATCATAGCGCCCCATTTTCTTTCAAGGTTAGGGTCGTCCCAGTTTCTAGCATTAGACAGCCAAACGCCTTCGCTTTTATCTGCGTGTTTCTTTAGCTGTTCCATCATCAAACTGGCGTCAGCGTCGGTAATGCCAAGACGCTTTAAGCGCGGATCAATAACACCTTTTAACAAGTCATCAATGATGCTGTTTTGCATGGTCACTGCATGAAGCTGTTTGACGCTGGTTGTCCAGTAGTCCATCAAGTTAATGCGCCCAAACTTGTCAGTCATGCTTTGAACGCCACGCTCGAACCTTGTGGTAGGCGTCATATAATCATCAATATCGGAGATTACTTTTGATCTGCCTTGCAACAATAGCTCTGCGCCAACGCCATACTGACGAGCTTCTTTCGCTGACATCTTAAATGCCCGCAAGTTGCTCACTAACGGCATCAAGCCTTTACTAAACGTGCGGCTAAATCCTTCAGCCATGAATATGCGCGCAACATCAGGAATAGAAGACGCAACCACGCCGCCCATAAACCGCATATAGTTTAGATTGCGCGCCACACGACCAGCTCGTACCCAAGGGTTATCAGGGTCGGGTATGTTGTAAACGCCGCGTATACGGTCATACATGGCTTGCAGTCTGTCTTGATCACGCTTTGATTGCTTGCCAAGCTTTACACGCTCTGCCTCATCTTTGGCCTTCACTTGCAAGGCGGTATAGTCGTTAGCAATGTCAGTCTTGAATCCATCAAGCGATGTCGTTCCATAGCGGCGCATCATCTCAATATCAATAGCCGTTGAGCGCGCATACGAATTAGCCAACATCTCTATGTCGTTTTCTAAGAACTCCTCGACAAGATTATCGGGGATGTTAAATACACGCTCTTTAAAGACGCCAGCCTTTTCAACGCCGTTGACCTTGTTGCCCGACGAGCCTTCGCCAATCTTCCAGTCGTAAGGTAGCGAATGATTAACTGATATGCGCTGGCTGATACGGTCTGCAATATCTTGATAGTAGTCATCATCGGCTAAACCTGTTTCGCTGTCATATCGCGGGTCAGCTTTCTTTGCCTCATCCATCCGCAAGGCTTTTTCCCCAGCCTCACGTTGGGTTTTTGACATCGGCCCTTCAAAGCTTCGGAAGGCATCCGCTTGGGCGCGGAATCGAACGTCTTCGCTTTTTAGCCAATCACTGACCTTTGAAATAAATTGAGGCAAGTTTGCGTTAATAGCATCCTTGTTCCAGCGGCGATTCAAATACGAAATTGCTGTAGATACATCAACGTCTTCAGGTAGCAATCCAACTTCAATAGCGTTCTTTTTAATAGGCTCATACAAATCCTGTCGAAAAGCCTTTGCCGATAGCCCCGCCTCGGGAATGTCAGATACGTCACCATTGCGTAATGCTCGAGAAACTGCCTGATTGAATTCATAGGGGCGAAGCTTGCCGCCACCCTTCTTGTATTGTCGATATAGCTTGTTGTGCTTTTCTAAGGCGTTAGCCAACAAACCACGGGACAATGACGCCTCGGATTGAATCGCATTTGTGACACCGCCATCCACGTCGTAAGGGTTTTCAAACAAACTAGCGGTCGCTTTACGCATAGACTTCGATGCGCTTAGCAGTCCTTGAGTAAGGGGATCCCATGCGAATGCTTTTGCTAGTGTCCGCGCCGCTTTGCCTCTGATCTTAACGTCACCGAGCGATTCCATTGCGCCCGCTGAGAGATCACCTTCTGGAACTAGCTCAGGATTAAGAACAGTGTTTTTGCCTTCAGCAATCTTTGGCTCAACCTCAGTTGCGTAGCGAACCTGGTCAAGCTGTTCGGGTGTCTGTCTTGCCAGAGCCTTAAAGGAACTGCCAAGCGCACCGCCCAACAACATTGACGCGCCTACATTAATAGCTGACTCACCAAACTCTCGTGTCATTTGGTTTCTATGAAGTGCCGCCTCGGTCACTGCGGCCTCTGCTCCTGCCACACTGCCAGTGATCATACCTGCCTTGAGAAGGCCGTTTCCTGCCTTGTACGTACCTGCAACGGCTCCGCCAATCGGTATCAGCGTAAGATCGGCCAGCATAATCGGAAGGCCAACAGCCGCGCCAAGCATCCCAGCGTCTTCAATGGTTTTTCTGTCTGCTGTTTCTTGAGCAAACTGTGCGCGAACTGCGTTTATTTCGTCTTCAGTGTCAGCGTATGCGGCATGACTAATAAACTTTTCGTTAAGCTTTTCTTCTGACGTAAAGTAGTCATAAGGGTTGAATGACTGATCATCAACGCCATCTGGTAAGCCGGGCTGTCGATTAACAAAAGAGCCAATAATGTTTTCTTGTCGCCAATACGCACCCGCCGTTTCAAGGATGGTCGGGCCATCTTCCTCTTCGACTGGGCGCGTTACTGCATTAGCCAGCTTGTTGAAGTAGATTGCATCTTCATCACTATCGACGAATGGCATTACTCTTCCCCTTCAACCTGTGCAATTAGCTCGGGCTTTTCTCTTTTACCAATTTCAGCAATCGTTTCTTTTTGCAAGTTGAGCAACGTATCGTATGCCTTCTTAACAGCAGGCGGGGCTTCGATTAGCGCCCGTATTCTTGGATCAAATCTAGCCGCTACATCAACAGCCGCCCCAGTCTCTCCAGCGGCCTCCATGAGTACGCCGGGTATTGCCATAACCGCTTCTGCGCCAAGCTCACGGACCTCTGCGCCCGCCTTTCTGCGTAGCTCTTCAATATCGGTTGCTGGATCAGCTGACTCGCGAATTTGTGCGCGCACCCTTTCAATCGCATCAGGCGCTTCGCCCTCTCGGATCTCCTGAGATTGCAACATACCTGCCAGCGTTTCGTCAGCTCTTCGCGCAATAAACTCATCACTAGGATCAAACCGCCCAGACCTAACAACAAGCTCTCCATTCGAGTCACGGATCATTACTCGATAAGTGGGAGTGCCTACGGATGCTTTTCTAGCGGTCTCGTCATCAGTCAGAAGGAATATATCTTCGCCCTCATCAAACTGTATATCAGGATTTTCAAGACGAACCTCATAGGCAATGGCGCGCTTCATATACTCGACACTGCCATTTGAGTCAGACCAATAATCCTCGGGCGGATACATCATTGGGCCAAACGTGCTTTCTTTATAGTTCGATGACATCACGCGATTAGCGAAGTTTTTAGAAGTTTCGACTTCAGCGCCTTCGAGATATTGTGCATTAAATAGGTCTTGATATTGTTTCCTAGCATCCGCAAAGCCGCGATCACCGGGCTTGAGTCCAGTTGACTCTTCAACCCACTCAGAAATGTCTTCATCAAACTCTTTTTTGATTTGTTTTGTTCGAGTCGCAATGCGCTCTGCGGCATCTTCTCGAATGTACTTTTGCGCTAACTTGTATGCTTCATCACCCGGTATGCCCGCATTCATATACTGGACTAATTGACCTGCAAACGCGCGATTCTGCTCGCTAACAACAGCCTTAGCCTTGCCCGGAACTTCATCAACGCGATCAAGGAAACGCGCCGCCGCTAAAACTTCTTCAGGGTTGCCACTTTGTAGCATCCCATTTACTGACAGCTTGATACCATCAGGCACACGATCAACCTGCTTAATGAAGTTATAGTCTGCAAGAAGTCTCTGCTCTATGGTTCCGCCCTCGAACTTTGGACGGTAAGAATCGTTGTAGAAGTTATTAACTTCTGATGTCGTTGGCGTAAAGAAGGGGTCGCCGTCGCCACGAAGCTCTGCCGCAAACTTTTGCGCAACCTGATTAGCTTCTGTGTTGTCGTCAATCGTGCTTCTAACCAACTTCAAGAGGGACGTGCGCTTGTCTCTAGTTATGTTCCCAAGCGCTAGCTGTTCGTTAGTAAAATCTTCTACCTGATCAATGCTGTATTTGCCGTCAACAATCCCAACCTCGAAGTCAGAGATAAGAATTCCGGTGGCTGTATCGTCTTCTGCCAAATTCTTTTCTAAGGCAGAAATCCTTTGAGCAATAGAATTCTCTAGCTTTAACTTTAGCTCGGGAGTAACGCCCTCAATAGAATCTTTGGCGATGAAGTCCTGCAAGAACCCGCGCGCCCGCTGTACCCTCTGGCGTAACGTACCCTCACCATCAAAGAATCTATCGACCTGACCCAAATTACTTTGGATTATCAGGCGATCCTCTAAGTTGTTGCGAATCTCTGTTGCTTTTTCTGGGTCAATAAACTGTACGTTTTGCGCAAGTCTGTTTTCAAATTCCGTTTTGAGTTTTTGTATTCTTGTCTCATCGGCCTCATAAGCCGCTTGAGCCATATCATTACCAAGAATACTTAAATCTTCAGTAACTGTTGCCAAGTTGGTGTCGAAATCTAACGCCCGCCGAGCATCAGCAATATTTCCGCCAACGCGCATACCATCATCTTCAAGGCTAAGGCGTAGATTCGCCGCCATCTCTGGTGGTAAGCCTTTGGTAACGCCACCAATATAGCCTTCCCATAGCTTATTAAACTGCTCTGGATCAGGCTCATCTGCAAACTGCTCTTCAAGCTCCATGAGCTTCTTGCGACCATCAACACGGACGCCAGAGCTATAGGCATTCAGCGCCGCTTCGTTGTATGCCTGATCGTAGATAGAGATTTGAGATAGAAAGCCTTCTTTGGCTTCTGGTGCTTGACCTTCCTGTGCGGCCTCCATGCCGGATGCAACGCCAGCTTCTTGACCGCGCTTTGTTTGAATCTTAGCGCCAACCTCAAACGCAATGTCTCCGACCTGTTCAGCCAAGCCAGAGAGAGCCTGCAAGCGTTTAGCCTGAGACGTATCTACACCTGTGGGTGTAAACCTGCCGTAGTAATCAATGCGCTTCTGAGCCATCTACTTATCCTTAAAACGCCGGGCGACCGCCGGATGATCCACCTTTCGACTTGCCTTTCGGTCCACCTGACGGCTTGCTTGGTGTGCTACCCAGGCCTGCAATCTGCCCTGCGCCACTTAGCAGACTGCCTGCCGCTCCTATATACGCCGTTTGTTTTGCCGACCTGCCTTGACGCTCTAATGATGATCTTCTTAGGCGCTCTGATAGGTCAATGGTGGCTTCACTTAATCCAACTTGCTCTGCGCTTTCCAATGCCAGACTAGCTGGCGTACCTTCCCCAGATATTCCTGCTGTCGAGAGTGCCGCCACGTTAGCCGCTAATGCTCGATTTAATTCCTGCCGTCTCTGTAGCTCCTGACTCTGAGCCGCGAACTCTTCTTGTTTCGCCTGCTCTTTCATCTGTTGCTCTTGTGCTTTGCCAGCTTGAACCTGTCCATAAACAGACGTTGCTGTTCCAGCCGCAGTTAAGGCAATCGCCGTAATAACCCAACTCATTGTTCAGTCTCCAATATCTGCTCGGCAATCTTCTCTGGATTGGTTTCATCGGTTGGATGGTAAGTCGTCCATACCGTATCTGTTACTGCGTAGATAACTCGCTTCATACCGGGCCTAGTTTGTCCTGTATACGGTGCAACAATGTGTTCCTTGCCTTCATGCGTCACTGCGTAGCACTCGCCTTGTGAGACTGTGAATATGTGATTGGTCTTATGTAGTGCGCCAACCAAGCATACGCCAGCAGGAATGAATAACTCTCGCGCATATAGACCGTCAGCAAAGTGATCAGTCACAACCGTCTCGGCTTGAGGCATCTGAAGCATCAAGTCCTGCGCTTTAAAGATTCCATCCTGTAGGGCAAGGTTCATCAGTTACCCTCAACTTCGTATTCAATCATCTGTATGTGCATGGGAGTAGGATCAGGACAAGTAATCGTCGGTATGACCTCTCTACCCCAGCCGTTAATATCGTAAACGTCCTCTATTATGCCACTTACCGGCGTAATAGACTCAGGACTTAATGGTGACTCATCCCCAGCAGGGCCGAATGCCCGTATAGGTACAGGGATGCCGTCAATATTTATGCCAGAAGACTCGTAGACACGTACGTTCATACGTACGATTTTCTTCAATCGCATCTGGTTCTGGCCTGATCCGATGTTTGTATTCAGTGGCATAGGCTTGATAGTCGGTATGAATCGACGACCAACCTCGTATTCAAGGGTTGAATAGCCTGTGTCATAGGGAGCGGGCAGGGTGATCGAGCCACCTGATACCGTCTGATCTGCCAGTACAAACCCGTCGTTTTCGCCACTATCATCGCCGCGTGTGACAATTAAGACAGTCTCGCCTTCGAGGTGTTCTAACCCGTCAATGGTCCCACTTGTCGCAGTTTTACGAACACTGCTGTCCAGTAGTCGGGTGAAGTCCCATTGCTCAATGGAAATATCGCCAGCACTCGGGCCAAGGTTACGGCCCACAACCATGAACAGCTTCTCGCCCACGGTTGTGACGTTTGTTACTTCCGCATCGTCCATCGTCCAGCTAGTGAAGCCGTTGATATCCTGACTTCTCAGGGTGTTTAGGACGGTTGCAGTGCCATCATCGTTAACAACGAACAGCCAGTTAGCGTCGTCACTAGCAGTACCCGCCAATAAAGCCATATCACGGGGCTGTTTAATCAAGTGACTAGCAAGAACAGAGCGATCATCACTCGTGTATGCGTCCTCATTAAACGAATACAGGAACGTCAGCAGGGCTTTACCAAAGCGATCAATGAATATCGTCGAGCCGTCTACGTCTTGCACTTCGACATTGCTTGCCCCATGTGACGTTTGTGGCGTGATCTGGATATTGCTCGGGGTTACCGGCTTACTCGTTACAGCAAACTCTGCGCCAGAGGTAAACACCTGTAAGTTTCTGCCGGGATAAACGTCAACAATATCATTCAGTGTGCGAGAGGATATCGTTGCAAAGATCGCATCGTCATCATCCGCTTCTTCGATGTCGAAGTTGAAGAAGTCAGAAGACTTAGATAGGAATAAGGACTGCGGCTTGGATGCTGTTCCGCCAATAACCAATCGGCCTTCATAAAAGCAAATGGTCTTGGGCCATCCACGGGTAGACGACCAAACATCCTCCTTACGTGGGGAGCCTGATTGCGTCTTTGTAAAGTCTATCTCGTGATCAGCAGAGCCTTCCGTTACATACGCAGAGAATAGCTCGAAATCCTTGGCCGATTCACCGGATATGGTGATCGTATACTCTTGGCTTCCTGTTCTTTCTACGGCTACACCCGTCTCACCAAATACAGGCATCTCTTGCAGGTTCTTCTGGATGTTGAAGACAGTCGCGGCTTGCTCATCGGGAGTCGAGTCACCCGCATAGCTAATGGACTTTGACACCACGCTTTCGATATCTACTTCAAATCGGTCGCCACGCTTCCATTGTCCCGAACCGGTATGCCCTAGAGTCATCACCTGTATCTCGCTGGTAGGCGTTGGGCTTTGTGCGTCGTCGTAATCGAACTGAGGGACGTTAGTGAATGGGATCTCATCAAGCGACCAATCAGTATCAGTGCCTAGATTGACCAATCTGAGGGGCTGGAAGTTGCCCACTATCAGCATGACGTTCTCGACAGTCGCTACTCTAATGTTCTCAACATCAATAAACGACAAAAAGCCAGCAGGGTAAGCATTCCAAATCGGCAGGATGTCGATGACTCGCTGTACAGGGTCGCCAGTTGTCGCGTTAGTGCGATAAATGCGGATGTTCTCAGGCGTAAACTCAACCAAATAGTTGCGGTCAGCCTCAACTTCAAAGCTCTCTAGCTTGGTTCTGCTGTCTCGGTTGCCACCGCTGTAGTAATAGTTAACACCAGACGCGCCAATGTTGCCCGCGAAGCTGTCACTGCCATCACGGATGATGCGCCAATCGGTAATCGCCGATGCAGGATCAACAGGGAAGCGGAAGTTTTGCGGGTTAGTGCCGATTAGAGGAATGGCTTGCTGGTCTACCCACGTTGTACCGCCGTCAGTGGAATACTGAAACATCATATCGCTAGTGGAACCGGCAGTCGCAAACATGTCGGTCACTTCGATAAATACAATATTGCCGAATGCTAGGCTCACATCGCAATCAACAAACACCCAATCGGTTGTAGTACCGGGAGGGGTTGTCGTCTGAGTGCTCGTGCTTCGGTCATTGTCGTTGAGACTTGCGACAGTGCCGCCATTGGGCATAGTCCCGGTCCATGAATCAACCACTAATGTATCTACACCCTGACCTACAAACGAAGTACCCGGACGCCGACGCATTCCACCTTGAGGGACAATCACAACATTATCGGCAGTCTCTACCGCCTGATAATACTGGTTGATATCAATGCGACCCTTGAGAAGCGGGGATAACTCGCCACTTACAAAGCTAGACTGAATGAATCGAGTCTTAGCCATTAGAACCTCACGTTAGTAAATGGGTTGCTTCGTATCGGTTGCGTAGGATGTTGCTGAGAGTCCGTGAATCGCGCCATACGGGACGCATTCACATAAGCCGCCGCCATCTCACCTCTTGCCGCTGAACTGTCTCTAATGCTCGCCGCGAAGTCCATAGCCAGTGCGTACTCAATCATCTTTGAGAAGTACACGGGCCACTCATCTTCGGTGACGTTTGCAATATAGTCAGCGTATAGGGCTTGTGAAGAGTTGCTGTAAACCTTATCGCCATACACCTGATAGTTGGAGTCAGGGGAAACAGTGATCAGGAATAGTAAATCAGTGGGTAGCTGGTAAATGCTGTTCCAGCCATTCGGGTCAATCGGGGTGTCTGTCAGCTTAGAGATCTGCGCCTTGCGACGTGCAAAGCCCCAACGATGCTTGGTTAGCTCGTTCTGGACGATATTGTCATACAGATTGTTTGCGACAGTCTCGCGCCGTGATCCACCAGTAAGTGAATTAATCGGAGTATCCCCGATCAGAATAAGCGCATTGCTAATTAAGTCGATCTTGCTCGCCATAACTCACCTAGAAATAGAATGGCCCCCGAAGGGGCCGGGTAAGACTTATGCAGTCTTGTCGTACTGGACCTTAACCAAACCACCTTCGTCACGTACAACAGAGCCAGCCTTGAGCATACCGTTAGTAAGCCAAGAGGTTTTCTGTGCGACGTAGTTGATTTCAGTCTTCATGTCGATACCGACAGCAAGGCCAACTGATGGACGCTGGAAGAACCAAGAGTCAACGATGTTAGACGCTTCAGTTAGACCGCCTTCGGCACGGGTCTCAAGGATGATGAACTGGAAGCCAACAAGAGTGTTGATCTCACCAGATACAAGAGCCTTGATAGCCTGATAGTCACCAGAAGTTGCCTTCTCGTCGTTCAACAGACCGCCCAAACCACCAGCTTCGATAACAGCGAAAAGTTCAGTGTTTGGAACACCTTGATCACGCAACTCAACCTGCGCTGAGTTTACCTTAGCGATAGTTAAGTTAGTGCCACCAGCGGCAACAGCAGTTGTCAGTGGAGTAGAAGCGTCCATTGCATCAATAACGAGCTGATCACAACGACGACCCAAAGCGCCAGCGATTGTAGTCGCCAACTCTTGCTTCTCGTCAAAGTTTACGTCTTGCGCGTCAAAGATGTCTGTGTACTCAGGCGCGTTCCAGTTTGCGAGAGTCGCAGTCTTGAACTCGTGCCCTACGTCCATTGGATCAACATCAGCAGAGCTAGTCTTCTGGTTAGCAAGACCTTTGCCCATACGACGGAATTTGTAGGTATCACCTACGACGTTGTTTCGGAGTGTGACAGCGTTTTTGAGCAAGCCAGCGTTCGCGTAAGCGTGCTTCACCATGCTGTCAAATTCAGTTACCGCTACTGCGGAGAGATTAATTGACATGATTCAGTCTCCTCTATGTCAAATGTATAACAATGATTAAGAGGTTTTGGACTGAGTACCCGGCAGTCGGTCAGTCGTTCAACCTAAAACTACCGGGCCTTGTGAAAGGGGTATCCGATCTCGCTATGATACCACACAAATTACGTTAGCCAACAATACGCTCGTATGGCTTATCACCGCCAAACTCTTTCATCATGCGCTGGATCTTACGCTCATGGTTGGGATCGACTGCGCGGAGCATCTGACCGCTCTCGTGCTTCTTGAACATCTCAGCTTCAATGTCACCCCATGTAATCCCACCGGGTTGAATGTAGCCATCAATCGGCAACTTAGCAGGTGCAGTGGACTTGATCAGCGCCTCGATCAGTTGAACCGACTCAGCACTGTTTACAGCGTAACGAAGTTCCTCGTATGTATCGCCATCGAGGTTGTTCTTCATGTACTGCTCGACAACCTTGATACGCTCAACAGCGTTATCGCCTAGCTTTGCTATCTCAGTCTCGATTGAGACCTCTTCAATGGCTTGTTCTTGTGCTGTCAGTAGCTCCCACGCCTCATTCATAGCGGCCTGAGACATGTTTTGCTTGGTGCCAAACTCAACCAGCTCGCCCCACAACGCATCATCAGACTCGACACCTTCCGCTAGTGAATAGCCGTCCTTTGGTGCGCCAGTGAATCCGCCGAACTTCTTCTCTAGCTCGGTGTATGCCTTGGCTTGCTCTGCAATTGACTTGTATTTGTCGGCTTTGTACCACTCGGGTTGATCGCCTACGCCCTTGATTCCCTCACTCAGAAAGAATTCGCCTTCACTTAATGTAGGTTCAGCGGCATCTACTAATGATGTCAGGGTGTCGTTACTTTCTACGGCCTGTTCGTCCATGATTATCTCCAAGGATAGTTAATGATCGCCCTCTTAGGGCTTATGGGTTGGTGTTTCATTAGGATAACTTCCAGCCTCCGCTTGCCATTGATCAGGGCTAAGTTGTTGACATCAATCCAGTCAACATGAAGCCCGTCCTTATAGCACCGGAATGCACGGAATTTGTGGATATACTCGAACTTTTCGAAGCCATACCGCTCATGTAACGGCTTGAGCCAATCAAGTTCGCACCCAATCTTTTCAAGGTGATCCGTTTGCTCGCATACAACCTCATACTTGGGCTTTGCTTTGCGCGTTCGCTTCTTCGGTTCTTCGCTCATTGTCTCTCCGCTTGCTGTATGTAGTGGATGATCATGCGAATAACACCCGCTTCGCCATTGTGATACGCCGCTTCATACGCGACGTTCTGGCTAGATAGGGCTGTTGCATTGTCGAATAGAAAGCGACGCGTGAGATCCTCCAAGACCTTCTGCCCGTCTTCAGTATTGAAGCACCGGGCATAGGCTTTGGTCATTTGGGAGATCTGTTCTTGTGCTTTGGCTTTCTGTTTCTTGGCGTCCGGGCTTGCGCCCTCAATTGTGTCCCAAGTCATTCAGCTTCCATTGGTGGTTGTTGTTGTTCCATCATCTTGACCTGTGCGCCAGCTTGGATGATCTGCTGTTTCTCCATATCAGATCGCACTAAGTCTGACGGCATTCCCGTCTTGTTCGCCGCCCACGTACCGAAGTCCTCGATCTTATAGGCGATCTGCACTTGCTCGGGGCCAGACGTGCCCAATACGAACTGAACGGCTTGCTGAACGGCTAATAGATCCTCGCCATCCTGCGCCCGTGCTAGTGGAGAAGTGAACTTGATCTGCACATCACGTCCATCTAGCTCGATAGGGACGATCAATCCGCGCCTAGTTAGGATAGCGACGACACGCTTGAGTATTGGTACGAGTATCTCGGTCTGAAGTCGCCCAAAGGCCGACCCGATCCGTTTTGCAAGCTCTCGGGATTCAATAGCAACCTCAGTGGCGCTACGAACAGGACCAGCAGGATCACGCAGATCGTTGAACATTGCCAACTTGATAGCGTTCTGAAGCTCCACGATTTCGAATTGCGCGAGAGCAAGGTTCGATCCTGTATCGAGACGTTGAATAGAAGGGTTGTTGGTGTTGTTTGATCCGACTGGGATCACGACACCCGGTGCAATGACCATATTGTACGGGTTTGTCACGCCATCGTCAGTAGCCGTGTACATACCAGCAAGGTCGATAGCGGCCTTCTGTAATACAAACTCTTTGGCTTTGTTCAATGAGCGTACATCAGGCAGTGATTGCATAGCTGGACCACGACCACGGACCTCGCCAGCCACCTTCGTATAGCGACCAGTGACCCATGGGCTAGATGGACCAAACTCTTCAGTCCACGAGAACCGCTCTTCGCCGTCTACCCACAGACATCCGTAATAGTTCTTGGACTTGGGGTCGAATATGACACCCTCAGACACCTTTACCTCTGAGTTAGGGCTGTTCTCAATGATGTTCGCGACTTTCTGCGATGGATTAAAGCCTCGCCACATGCGCTCTAACAACCGAGCCTTAACCTCAAACCGTCGCCAGTGCGTCTCAACGCCGCCATACGGACCTTCTTCAAACGCGATGCCCTTCTGTGGAATCGTGCTAAAGCAGATAGGGTTCGTTTCGTCGTCTGTCTCTTCAATCTTCATGGTGGCTGTGCCTACCAATAGATCAAGCGCCGCCTCATAGAACTGCGTATGGAAGTTAGAACGGTTGATATAGTCGAATACCAGCTCGCACTGATCGTCTAGGTTCGCCCGTATGTCCTCTTCAGACACATCGAACTGGCCTGTCTCGACAAGGCGGACTATTTCATCGGTAGGCTGGAAGGTAGCCCAGCGTGACATGATCGGAGCGATGTTCTCTTGTAGCTTGCTCGCACCCTGTTGGATAGCAGTCAACGCAGTCGAGTCGAAGATGCGATCCATCTTCTTCTGGCCCTTGTCTTCACGTTCAAACAAGTTGCGCTGAGGTAGGAAATATTCATA
>Ga0208298_1000559_pt1 | contig 15430 bp, 9 predicted proteins | sample 14BtaG_FD_184088 | JGI IMG/M metagenome (GOLD analysis project Ga0208298, IMG submission 184088) | Marine viral communities from the Subarctic Pacific Ocean - 14B_ETSP_OMZ_AT15311_CsCl metaG (SPAdes) (version 2) | ecosystem: Environmental > Aquatic > Marine > Oceanic | place: Pacific Ocean... | reverse complement strand
AATCAAAACCTATTCCTCCTAGTAAATCAGTGTCGGAAGTTGAAGTATCTTCTCTCACAATCATAATGCCGTTATTTCCGTCAGCACCTGTATGGCTAACTTGAAGTTTGTTCTTTGGAGAAGAAGTGCCAATACCAATATTACCATCATCGTCTATTCTCATTCTTTCTGTTTCGGAACCATCACCTGTTAAGAATCGTATTCCATGTCTTGAATCACTAGCAATATCCATACCGATAAAAGCAGAACTACCTGTCCTTTCAAGAGTAATTCTTCCTGTTTGGTCATCTGTGGAGTTTGGAGAAATTAAGGAAATGCCCGTCCTGCCAATACTACTACCAACATCTTTTGAAATGACTAATTCCGCATCATTTTTATCAGTGCTTGAAATATTTACTCTCCCGCTCCCGTTCGGGATTAGATTAATATGCCCATTTGAAACGGTTGCTGTAATGTCTAAACTATCCGCATCTCCTGTAATTTTACCGGATTCGGTATAACCACCACTATTATATCCTACGCTTAAAGAATTTTCTAATTTATGAACAGTTAAAAATTGCACACTGCAAGGATTAACACCAGTATGTGTAATAACAGCAATAATTGTATCTCCTGAAGTAATATCTGGAACCTTATCAATTGCAGATGGGTTTCTCAAAACAACCGTAGGAGTGCCGCCACTTGGAGCAACAAGAAGATGATAACCATTCGTATAGGATGAAGAAAGAGTTAATGATGCCCCCGAAACAGAAACAAATTCCCCGTCTCTAAAGATTTTTCCTGCGGCAACTGTTAAAGCCGTAGCACTTGTGCTAGAAATATCAAAACCATCTATAGCATAATTTTGTCCCATTCCATCAGAAAGGGCCTTAATAATCCCGCTATGTGGAAAATCCACACCATCTTCGATTTGATTGGCTGTGCCAGTTGTGCTTTGTCCGTATGTGTCTGGATTATTTGCGCTTCCCATATTATTCAACCTCCAACAAAATAAACAGTTCTAATGTTTCTGTTGTGGAAAATGGACCAACTCCTTGAAAGTTGGTTCTATATACTAAATCGCTCCCGTTAAATAAACCAACTTCACGAATGACTTGACCTTGAATCGCACTACCCGCCACTGATACTTTGACCTCAAGCACATTTACACTTGATTTTGTTTTAACAATGGTAGGAACAACACTCAAAGGAACATCTAAATCAGTAGCGGTTGGGCTTGTAGCGTTTCCTCCAAGGCCTATTTTTGCACTATCAAAGAGAGCATCCTTGATGTGCGTTGCGATTTGACTTTTCAATTCATCAGTTATCATGCTAAATCCTTCTCCACTAGGTCTGTAATTGTAATCGTTCCTCCGCCAAATCCTATGGTTGTGCTGAATCCAAGCGGGACGGTGAAGCCGAGGACCGGCCCTGATGCACTTCTCTTTCTAACCAACAATTTAATTTCTTTGGTGTCTATCGTATCAAGGAAATTAAAGGAAACTTCCTGTGCGCTTAGGTCGCTGCTTCTCAATGCCGCCTTTGTTTGCTTGCTGGAAATTAACAACTCAGAGAACACATCGGACAAGTCCTTGCTATATCGGCCAAGTTGAAGTTTGATAAAACCAGCCAATTGGTGTTCCATTTCCAAAACAATGTATTCGTTCATTTCGATGTTTTCTCTAGGAATAGATACATTCACAATATCCCCAACCCTTACTTGAGCAATACCCTTGCTATGTAAAGTGAATGATAATTTTTGGTTGAGGCGAGAATGTATTAACAAAAGTTTAGTAGCCCTCTTATCCACTTCTTCTTGGGTTAGTAGGGTATTATCTACAACTTCTAAGGTTTTTCTTCCTCTCTTTTGAATTGAACGAAGGTCTTTACGAACCGCTTTGTGGGCATTACCATAAACATTAATTTCATTAAAGAAGTCAAAGAGAGTGGAGACTTTATCAAAGTCAGTAATAAAAAATTCATCACTATCATCAATTGTGATGTTTGTTCTTAGTGAATCTTCATCTTCGGGAATAATCTTAAATACACCATTTTCTTCAACAAGTTTCATGTCTTTTCTATCAAGAATATACCTTATAGCAGAGTATAAATCCACCCCTTGATAGTTTGGTGCTAAATACATAGGAGTATCTGTTGAAGTGGTTGTAAATTCAATTCCTTCTTGTTCAAGTAATTCATTGATTAAATCTTCACCTTCAAGACCAATACTTACGGTTGAACCAATACAGGCTCTTGTTGGGTCAATTTTTAATTCCTCATTTGATGAAACCGCAAAAGTTTCCGAAACAGAAACAACTCCTTTAGCATCAAATATTTCATTTAATACTATTGAATGTAAGTTATCTGTTGTTTTCTGTGAAGTCGTTTGTATTCTCTTTGAACTCTCACCATCTGTATAGTATAAAGAGTATTCTCCCTCTGGTAAAATATCAAGAAATTCAGCACTATCTTCAATTACGATGCCCGTATCATCGGATTGTTTGTCTAAATCAATGGAAACAAACATAGATAAAACTCCCTCATCTTGATAAGAATTGTTTCCCGATTTATCCTTTCCTTCCTTATAGAAATAACTTTCTTTTTCATCTAAATATACTTCATTTTTATTTGCTTTTTTAGTATATTCAGATTTTAAGGTATTAAGGTGTAATTCTTTAGGCATAAAATCATAAAAGCAGGTTTCGTTAGGTTGAAGTATTCTATATGCTCCTGCGGCTAAAGCCCCATTTGTGATTAAATGATGCTCGTTAATATTACCATTATTGACCTCATGCGAGACTACATGAGTTATTTGTGAGACTCTTACCTCTTGCATACTCGTTGCTAAATCTTTTGTTCCAGTAGAAACAGAGGTTCCAACAATATCTGTTCCTGCTTCGGGAACAAGATAGCATCCAGTTAAATCAATAAACTTTAAGAAACAATTATGTTTATCGCTAGTTGCTACATCAATAACATTTTTGTGCAAATTCCCATTAGAAGAGGTAATTGTTCCTGTTGTAAAATTTGCTGGAGCGGTCGTTTGTAAAAATAGCCGTGGCTTAAAAACCATCATCGCTCCATCGGCACTATATGGGCGAGAACTTCCATATGAAGCACTAGTATCACTTGGATAATCAAACCCTTTAAAACTCTTATCGCTTTGTAAAATGATATGTTCATCCGCATTAACAGTAATTTCTCCAACGCCCTTCAAAACTTGCGTTGTATTTCCCACTTCTACTTTATGTAGTCCACCATTCTCAATACTGAATCTATCTAAAGCAACACCAATCAAACCATTATATGCTTTACCGTGAACATTTGAAAAATAATGTCCTAATGGTCTTATTGGAAAGGTATCTGCTGATGCAGATAGTGTTGAATAATTTCCAGATTCAAATGCAATAGGCAAAACAATTTCTGTATTTGATGGAATAGAGAGCGGAGTCGCCCCCGAACCCGTATCATTTGCTTTTGCAGCAGCATCTCCAGTATCTGAGCCATAATTGCTTGCTTGGGGGATAATGCAACATTTGAGTGGGTGGAATTTAAATCTATCCATTTGATAAAAAGAATCTTTTTGATTTCTTCCTTTTAAGTTTGTTCCTGTTAATCCAGTTATTACAATAGCATTTGAAGCAGCAGAACCATTATTGGTCAATATTCCAGCAGAAGTAAGTGTGTGGGCTGTTCCTGTTGATGTTCCGTCCTTTTCTCCAATAAATTGACCTTTTTCATCAAAAATAAGAGTCCCAGTATTAACGGTCTCTGAGGTTTTTAAAGTAAGAGTAGTTCCAGAAATATTATCAATTTCTGCTATTGCTGTAATTGAAGAACCCGTCAAACTTAAAACGCTAGCAAGACTTTCAGGAACTCTCTTAAGAATTTCTTTTTCAGGATTTACCGGATTAAAAAGAAAATCTACACATAGTTCTGTAAGCCTCATCAACCCAAATCTCTTGAGTTTAGATAAATCAGTTTCGCTAGAAAATGAAAGGGTTTGGAATTTTTCATCTTTTAATAATTGTCTTTCTCCTGACTCTAATGCGGAATCGCCTACATTTTTATTATCAATCAAAAATAAATTATAGTTATCTAAGGTTTTAGACATACTTCCGCCTATTGAATGCAACAAACTATCTTCTCTTAAACTACTATAAGGTAAAATATCACTATTTACATACAAAAATAATCTAGCGGCTGATTCATCTATATGAATATATCTAGCATATTTTTCTAAAAGACCAAAACCAAGACCGTAGTAGAAATTGACTGATTCATTAGCACTAGTAAATATTCTTGTATTATTTAAATTAGAACCAAATGGACTATGATAGCCTCTTTCGTCTGGCGGTAAGACCCTATAAGAAGTATCTGTCTTATTAGCACTATTTATATTAGATGAGCCCGTATTTGGTTTAAATCTATAAGCACTAACATAAGTATTTAATTGAGACTTTCTAGGATAAAAACTAGGAAACCGAGAGTTAGATTTTTTAATAAGAGGATTATTTAATGTAAAATTACCGAAACCAATTTCTCTAGTTTTATAGTATGGTTGTCCAAAACGGCTAGTATTATCTCCTGCAACAGTTGTGCTTTCTACATTTAATGGAACTGCGCCACTAACCCGCATTGTGGGATGAGGACGGACTAAAATTTTTCCTCCCCATAAATGAGAACCATTAACTAACAGTAAATCACTAACGGGTTTATCAATTTTATATATTGTTTCGCTTGTAGAAAAATTATGTAAAGTCCTATCTAAGAAAACTCTAACTAATGCAGAAGAGGTAGTCTTAACTAATTTATCAAAGACTAAGCCAACGAATGTTTTATTTGCACCAACAAACAAAGCATCTCCTATTTCTAAAGTATAGGCGTTTGCATTAGCAATGTCAAAAAAGGTATCATTTGTAGCACTATCAACAGCACTTACTGTTCCTACTTCTGTAAATGTAAAATCACTGGTATCTGTAAAATAATTTGTTTTTCTACCCAAAGTAATAGGAATATATGGAGCCAATTCAATTTCTGTGATGTTGTCCTTCTTTGAAGTAGAAACCACCTCAAAGTCAATTAAAGTATTTACAGTATCAAAGGTTGATTCTCCTGCACTTCCGTGTTCATCCTTTAATTTTGATTGTAAAGCGAAGTCGTTTGAAATAGATGACGGTTTATGAATTGCATATCCAATTGCGCCAGAATTTGTATTTGCACTAGTTGAAACTAGAGAATCGCTTTCAACACCGCTTGACATTGTAATTTTATTTCCTGATGTAAAAATCAATCCCTTATTGGCGGCTCCTGTAAGAGAAGAAGGTTTGTTTGTAGCCAAATGAGAGGAACCAAGGGCTTTTGATAAAATATAATTTTTTTCTTTATCCATATAAATTGCTTCGGAATTAAGTTGTGTCATAGCAGGAGTAATTGTAAATTGTGCCCCAATGGGTTGTCCTCCGATAATATGCCTCCCAATGCTTTCAACTTGACCAACATAACCATTAACTGAAAACAACTTTGTTCCTACAACAGGGTAATTATCAAAATTAGCACCATCAAGAGGAGAAGCCAAAAGCCCATCATTAATATTGCTATCAATCGTCGTTGCCCCCAAAGGAAGAGTGTATGTGCTACCTGACTTTATGTTGGCGACTTTGTTGTATGGGCTATTACTAGAATAAATAATATCTTCGCTAAACAAAGTGTTTAAATTTACAACTGGGGAAAGCAATTTGTTAAACCTGTCTCTGCCCTGAATTTCCATAATAGTTTGCCCATCCTCCTTTTTACTTTGGATATTTTCAATTTCACCATTAAATCTTTCAATGTGTAGTCGGTATTCCCCTTGAGCAAAACTTAGAGGATTAGTGTTATAAGAATCATCAGAAAAAGAGAGAGTAATCATTCTTTTTGTAGCATCGCAAGCAGTAATAGTGGCAAACCTTTCATTATGATTTAAAGAGGTGAATGACAGATACATTTTGCTAAACCTACCATTAAGTAGTGAGGTGTCAAGCATAAGTGTCCCGTCTGTGGCGTTATATGCTCGCCTGTGGAGCGTTGCACCACTTGAGGGGGTGATTGATTGTGCGGTAAATTCCCCTTCGTTCTCGGTTCTTGTATAGGGGTTTGTGCTGTTTTCAAAGGTAAGAGTTTGCGTTGTTCCCGATAGTGAACCGATAGTTTTTATAATTAAAATATTATCATCAATTTTGACTTCATCACCTGTGTTCAAGACTGTTCCCAAATCATACTCAGTATTGAATGAAAATACTGTAGCAGAGGCAGATGAATCATATGTTGCTCTTAATGCAAAGAAATCATTCATGTCGCCAGTATGAATAGTGTGTCGCACACGGTAGGAGTCAAACTCTTTTACCTTTCTTGGCATAATTCTGCCATTATCAATAACTGATGTTTCTGCAAAACCACCTTTTCCGTCAATAGATTCTGTATTTGTGTGGTCATAAACATTGTAAAGTAGGTTGGCTTTTGTAGGAGAAAAATCATAACTTAAGTATCTTAAAGGACCGGTAAATGTTGGAGTAGAGATAACATCGTCTGCGATTCTTCTTGCGTTAAAATGGCTTTGTTGATAATTCGTATCGTCCACCGTTAGACTTGTGCCTTCATTAGAAGTGGTGCTTGTGCCTTGACCAACATCTAAGTCTCTTAACTTATCAGTCAATTTTATTTTATAGGAGAACCTGCTGTAATCTATAACAGACTTACCAAAGTCTTGCATGGTTGTAAAAACTTTGCAGTTATCTGCATTTGATAGCGTATAACTGTTAGCCGTCCCGCTTTCCCTTATAGCATAGAATTTATGATTATGGTTTAATTCATTAGGTTTATCCGTTTTATATCGGCTATTATTTATTGTCGGGAAATAAAATAGTGGCCTTGCTACAGACATTCTTCTCCATAATTCTCCTTCAAAGTCGTTCAAAGATTCGCCTAAATCATTATCTTGAAGCATACCCATTGATATAGCAATAACATTATCATTTTTAGTCATTTCAAAAATAATAAATTTAGTGTCCTTTGGTATTTCATTTCCTAATTTTGGCTCAAACTCAAAAGCATCCCCATATTCGTCCTCTGTCAAAACTTCTGTGATTTTAGCAAAATGGTGCTGGTATGGTGTATCTGAATATAATAGAACAAAATAATCATTATCTGTTAAGTTTGTAGCGGTGGGGTTAAATCTAATTCCTGTCGTAGTCAATGAATCATAGCATTTAATTCTAAATCCTTTCGTGGTGTTTAAGTTTGAGTATTCTGTAATTGTTCCGCCCCAACCGCTAATTACAACAGAGGTGTCTTGTTCTGTAATTGCAGTATAAATTCTATTTCCATCAACTGGACTAATATCAATCAAATATGGGTTAGTGGGGGCATTGAAGATATTACCATCTTTTATGTTTAGTGCCATTAATCATCCACCTCCTCAAATCGCAAATATAAAACAGTGTCATTTAAATTAGGCATTAAGTTATTCACGGCATCAAACTCTCTTTTATTGATATTCATAATGCTCAACTCATGGAGTTCCCCCATGAATTGATTATTAGTAGTTGCCGAATTAGCCCCCGTTGCTCCTCCACCGTTAGCCCCAATGTAAAAATCTTCTGCGGCCATAGTGAAGGAATCTGTTTGTGTGTGAGTCCCAGTCTTAACTAAACGACCATTAAAAAACAAATTAGCAACTTTATTTTGATTATCCCAAGAACAGGCAATATGATAAGTATTGTTGATATAACTAGGTTCTTGAATATGCTTTATGTATATTTTATCCCCATTATTTATTGTAATGGGAGACGGAGCCGCCAAAGTGATGGCACTGCTGGTAAAAGTTTGTATAGTGCCTATTGATAAAAATTCTATTCCTTGCCTAACAAATAACTCAGCACCCTCAAATAATGTGGAGGTTCCAATTGCGTAATTGACAGTCGCTCCAGAAGAACCAGCAGTAGCAGTTGAATTAAGCCTATATTTTAATTTACCATTTTCATCAAACCCTTCTAAGTTGCTAGTGCTGATATAATCATATTGACTCCCTTCGTTCGGCAGAATAACTACATCGCTTGTAAAATACTCCATAGAAGCAGAGCCTAACTTAATCCCTACCTTAATCTTATATCTCGCAGGGTTGTTTTCATTATGGAGAGTTTCATTTACTAAACTTACTTGGAAATTAGTGCTATGAAAAATTCTCATTTCGTGATTTTTGCGATTTGCTCTTGGTAAATACACCTCGCTTTGGTGATTATTCTGCGTCCCTGCGGTGTAAATGGATTCTTCTAAGGCGGGCATTATTTTTTTGCTGCTTGAAACAATGCCAATACCGTCGCTGTGGCTCACCTTTGAAAGGCTCCCACTGGTGGGTATAAATAAATCGCCTCCTGTGCTATGCGTCCCATAACCGTTGATTTCATAAGGAGTTAAGACACACTCAAAAGTAAAGTTGTCGTCTAAATCCCAAAGACCGTAAGTGATGCCTGTTCCTGTTGAGGCCACATTATCGGTATAATCTATTGTTAAAAAACCATTACACATAATCGGAAAAACAAGAGACCTTTGTTTCCCTGTAAAAATAGAATATGACATAATAAAACCTCATGGTAAAACATTGGCGACAACAAATTCCATATTGAAAGAAACCTCCACTGTTTCTGCATTTAATTCAAAACCAAAACTCTGAATAAAACCTGCAAGGCCAGTGGAGGTGTCGGAGGTCGGAAAGGCCTTCGATAACGCTACAAATTTATTATCTTTTTCTAAAGAGGCTCCTCTGGACCTAAATGTAAAAGGAATCTGTGCAGTTAATGTTCCGTTTGATAAAGAAGAAGCAGAGGGATTGCTTGGGTTGTCTGCTTGTTTTCCTCTATCCACATAACTTTCATTAACCTTTGAATCAATTAATATCACTAATTCATTAATTGCTTGATACCTTGCTGCCCCCGTTGAATCAACACCCGATGCAATAAGTTGAGCAACTTCTTGAGGTGTAAATGTAAGAGAACCAGAGGTATGGCTTCTTTCTAAAGTAGTCTCTAAAATAATACCTGTCAAAGAAATTCTTTTGTTTGACATTCCCAAATCTAAGGCAACTGTTGCAGACTCGCCAGTGGCTAAACCGCTTAGAGGAACGGGTAAATTCGGAATTGCTTTATCTACACTTATTGATATTGATTGCACTTTTAAAGGGATAATATCAACACTTGTGCTAGTGCCTTTATGTTGTTGCAATTTAAGATAAACGAACTCTCCGCCAACTAATGTCATGTTATCACCTCAATGTGCTAGAAGATGTGCTTCTGTTAATTTTTGAATTAATCATTCTGCCGATTTCATCTGCCATTCTTCGCATCTCTGCCTTTGAAGAATCCTTAGCATTGACTGTAATGTTGAAGTTATTGACTGTGCCACCCATTCTTCTTGATTCAGCATTTGAGTGAACTCTTGCACCTCTTGGTAAATTAACCAATTCTGGGCCTCTTTCACCAACAACAGTTAATCCACCTTTAGCAACACCGCCGCTTGCCATGAAAGGAATTCTGCTTGTCAAGAATTTACCAAGAGCATAAAACCCACCAATAAATGCAGTAGCGATAACAGTGGGCCAAAAGGCAAATATTCCGACTAAAATTAATAAAGCAATACCTATTGTTTTTAGGCCCTCTTTGACTGAACCAAACCCACCCATAAAGAAATTAATAACTCTTTCTAATTGTCTTGCGACAAATGCTTTTGCTGCGACATATAAAACAGCACCTAAAAGTTTTAACGAAGTAAATGCGATTTCAAGAATACTCCATGCGACTCCCCAAATAGCAACAAAAATTTTCATAAGGTCGCCATCTCTAAAGCCTTCGTAAATATCTATAATACTGTCTTTGAGTAAAGTTAAACTACTACTAAAAGCGGCTTTAAATTTAGGCCAATCATTTTTGATAAATTCACCAAGTCTCTTTCCTATTTCCTGTATAGGTTTTCTAAAGAAATATACGAGAGCAAAGAACATTGTTATGTATATCATAATAGTAAATATAAATTTCATACCCATTTTAATGAAGTTTCCAAGACCTTTAATGAGTCCTTCGGGGAATGCCTTTTTCCAAGCCTTGAATATGAATCCTCTAAACTTCTTAAAGTTCTCTTCTAATGACATAAAGAATTTACCATACCCTATAAGAGAAGTATCAATAGCATCCATAATGCCTCCTATTGACCCCAAAGGTTTCAATATTTCATTTAGTGCCTCTAACTCTGTATCTTCTTCCGGTGTTCTTGCATGCGCCCCGCTACCATAACGAGAAGCCATTTTTGATTTTAATTCCCTTTTTCTTGCTCGTGCTTCATCAATGCTCATTTCTTGCCCAAAAAATCCACGCAAACCTACTAGGGTTGATTCTGCATTATTTCTAGTTTGTTCTCTAGTTTCACCAAAAGCCCTTGTAAATTTACCTAATCTAGGAATCTTACCCAATGCTTTTATAGTTGTGCCGAGAATGTTTCCTCCACCTTGCTTCATATCTTCTCGCATTTTATCAATCGTTTTTTGTAGATTATTATATTCCTCTTCTTGAGTATCTTTATTTAATTTACTTTGTGCAGTTTTTAATCTTTCTATGTCGTCCTTGTAGTCTTGAGTGCTTCTTGAAGCCCTTCTTGTTGCACTACCAATTGCTTGGAGAAGAGAAGATGCCCTATTTAATGCTCTAAAAGTTCCGGGCGGTAAGAAACCATACATGAATTTTCTAATTTTTGCACCTTCTTGTCCAAAAATAGTAATTTCTTCTCTCGTTCCTGCAATTGATTCTGCTAAAAACTCAAAAATATTTCCGCCAGCATCCATATATGCTTTGCGAGTAGCCTTTGAAAAAACCTCAAAAGATTTCCCTTGGGTATTTAAATCTTCAATAGCCTTTGTTAAAACAGTTGTTCTTTTGTTGAAGTTTGATACAACCTCTCCGACCCTGTTCACTTCTTGGCCGAATTCATTGACTAGAACATTTCCGTTTCTTACCAATTTACCTTTCCTATTGTAAGTAAGATTGAGGGCTTTGATAGTTGCAGTTTCCTTTCTTAGGGCCTTTTCTGCTGCTTCTGCCGCTTGGACTGCTTCCTGCTTGGCCTCGGCTTGTAATCTAATGAATTCCTCAAACTGCTCGTTGAGTTTTTTCATTTGTATAAACGCTCGGCCCGACATGAAAATCACTTCTTTTTACTTGCTTTTTCTATCTCTTCGGCCTTAATCATTTCAACATTTTTATGAACCAATAACAAATCTTTGACTAATGATGCTGGCATTTTGTATATTTCTAGTGGGCTTATTGACAATGCTTTCGCTAAGGTATATACGATTATTAAGGAGTAATCTTTAGGAGAGGCTTTTCCTCCCTTTAAAGCCCTCCTTAATCTTCGTTTTTTTCTTCATCCTCCTCTAACGCGTTAAACGGGTTTGGGAGAATGTCTTTAATTTGACTCCCTACATAGGGAGTCAAGCGGAGAATATCAACCGCAGAAAGAGAAGGTTCAGTCTTAACAACAAAGTTTTCAAACATAAATCTAAACATGGCGTTTAAATCTAATTGCATGTCTTGACGCTTTGTATCAATTTTCATCATGGCGTTCATGGCTTTATCCACCTCAAGCCATGTGGGTTCCTTGACCCACACTTTGAGGTATTCATCGCTTTCGGGTGCTACACGGATATAATGTAGCGTAGGCTCGGTTAGTGCAAATAAAGCACTCTTATCTGATACAATTTTCTTATCACTTAACATATTCTCCACCTTCTAACCAACAAACAAACAAACGGTGTTGGTGGAATATTATTCTGCTAACTTACTAGTTTTCTTAGGTTCCTTCTTTTGAACTTCTTTCTTTTTAGCGGGCTTTTTAGCCGCTTCTTCTTTAAGACGATATTTGTCGTATTTATCCACAATATCACCCCTGTAAAATCCAATGCGTTCTAACTTCACAAGTGTTGAGATTTCTTGGCATAACTGTGCCTTCAATAGTAATTGGTCCTTTATCATCGGGAATGGTGATGTTAGCAGTGCTTAGATAGTAGTCTTGGAATTTCAAAAGAATTTGCTCATTGAGTGTGCCGTCTGGGGCATTTTTGTCAAATTGAAGCGTAATCAAATTAGCAGCCCCTTCTTCAGTTTGGTCAAGAAGTTCTTCAAAGAGCCTGTTATCCGTAATCATAGCAGTAAAAGACAATTCATAATTCCTTTGTGCTGGAATTGCAGACTTAACTGATTTATTCCCAACACCAATAAATCTCTTATCTTGGAGGTTGTTGTTAATGGTTAAAGTCATGTTGGTAATCTTCAAAAATTGCTGTCCAAAGATAGAAAAGGAACCCGACGAGAAAAAGAACGGTTCAAGGGATTCTTCACCTGTTGCCGCTAAAGTGTTTGACCCGCTACCAAAGTTGAATAAATCTGCATTGTCGGAAACACCGCCACGACCTTCATAAGCCTCGTTAGTCTTTAATTTGTGAACGGCCCTTGAATTTAAATCCAAAGTCATTTTAACTTCTTCATTTTCGTTAGCCGTCATAGTTAAAGTATTTACACGGTTTCCTCTAGCAATTCTCACAAAGTTATGCGACTCTGTGGCTATTGTCAAATCTCCTGTTCTGTAAGCGTTGGCTGCTTCTAATTTACTCATGCTTTGTTCCAAACCAAACGAAGGCAATTCTTCACCATTTGCTTCGGCAAAAGTATATTTGATTGGGTTTGTTAGAACACCGCTTGCATTGTATGATGGTAATGTCAATAATGCCATATGTGCAGCAGTATCTTGATTTGCTACTGGTGGAATCATAAAAGTAGAATCTTTTGCTGTTCGATAGAAAATTGGGCCTGTATTGGTAAAGCCTGTAATATCAGCACTAAATGCCTTTGCAGTTGCAGTTTCTCCAATATCCAAATAATGAACATTGTTTGCATGAGCAGTATATGGTGGAGTAGCGGGGTCTAAAGAAGTGCTTCCCGTAAATGTAGCATTAATCTGTGTGCATTTACCTAAAGCATAATAAAGCCAAGTGCCGTGATTTGCGACAATATTTAGGTTTCCACCGCTTGCAGTTTCAACACCCTTGTATTGATGAGTAAAGTTTCTGCTGTTTCCAAGAGAAAGGTTCAGTTGCTTCATTTCAACCTCAAGGTTCGGGAAGGTGGCCGATTCCAAAACACCCAACCAATTATCAGCACTTAATCGTGCAATAGAACCTGTTAAGGTTGTTGGAGCAGGTGCGCCATATCCTCTAATAACGATAAAATCAGTAGCATCCTGAACAGTTAAATCATGGGCAGGAGAAATTGTAAAAGAAGTTGCATCGTTAGCAGTAATTACATGAGTTGAGTGAATTACGGTAGTGGAGGTGCTAGCGTCGTATAAATCAACAACACACCCAACATATAAATTCTCAACCATTCTAACATTGTCAGACCAAAGAGCATCCGCCACTAAACTTGTGCTAGTGCTTGTTGTATCTAAAATGACCTTCAAATCCAATTCCGGAACCATCGTCAAAGATGCTCCGCTTCCTAAAAATATGTCTGTATTAATCGCCATGGTGTTTTCCTCCCCTATTGAACAAACTTACTAGGGAATACTTACTGCAAATCGTTTCGCTTCTAAACTTACTTTATATCCAAATAATCGCTTCGCTCTGTCATTTGACTCGCTTCTTGAACCCAAAAATAATTGCTGGAAACGGGAACCGTCCGATGCCGTATAACCTGTGCGCTTGCTCTCAAGAGCCCTACGAAGTATCAAGTATATAGCCCTTAGCCTGTCTTTGCCATAGTTTGCATCTAGTCCCGACCTCTCATCATGGAGAACACGAATATGCAGAGTAAATGAATAAGTTTCATTTCTTACATCATAATGAACCGTAGGGTATTCTAAATTTTGAGAATCTTCAAATATTACTATAGTGGCGGGAGATTGATTTAAATCAACACGAACACCTTTATGTGCAGTAGTTGTTCTAATATCAATAAAATCGGGAACAACAGCATGAGAGGGTAAAATATCACCGGATGAGACTAATGCAGTAGCGTTAGTCGTCCAATTGTTGCTAAGTAAATCTATGAGTAAAGAGACTTCATCCATTTCTTCACCTCTTCATTAATCTGTTTATTGATATATTTTTCATATTCTTCCATAGCAAATTGTTGCACTTCTTCATCGGAAAACGACACATCATAGCCAAGCGTAAGAGATAATTCATCCATAGCGAGTTTTCTTTCTTTTTGAATCTGCAATAACTCATTGAACACTTTCATGTCAATTTCAATCGCCATTTAATCACCTAGTCAATAAAATAAACAATGTCTGATTTGCCCTTAAGAATGTCCATTGCTTCTTTCTTAAGAATATCATATTTCTCTTTAGTTGAGATGTTTGCTCCTGTTTCAGCGATTAGTATGCTTTGGTCGTCATGGCGAATAATTTCAGCAGCAACAAGTTTTGTAGTTGCTTCGTGAACCGCAGCCGGAACCCTCGCATTTCCAGCAACATAGGAAACAAACACGGAATTGCGAGTATGGTAGGGGTAATCCTGCAAAAAGAAAACCCTACCTTCTTCTCCTAATAACCAATAATCGCCAGTCCTTCGCATATCATCTTTATCCGTGAACGCTGTTAAAGAACACACCGTCGGTATTTCATCGGTGGTCGTAAAGGTCAAGGCGTTGCTCCCCGAAGCCGTAGCCGCCGCATCAAGAACAACCGTTGTTGAGTCTGTAATAGAGGCAATAGAAACTGTTCCTGTAATTCCCGTTCCGCTTACAATCATACCTGATTTAAGTTTGCTTGAATCTCCGACGGTTAAAGAGGTGCTGGTATTTGTCGTTGTGCAGGTCTGTTTTATGGTCGCTTTGATAGCACAATCCGCCCCATCATCTCCCGAAAGTAGGGATGAGAAGAGGACAGTCCCGCCATTTCCTTCCTCCTTTTGGGCAAAGAAAAAGTCCGAAAGCGACAAATTAGAAGATGTAAGCCCTTTTGATGTTGTTGCCCCAGTATATTGAGAAGTGCTAGGAAACTCTTCATTTACCAAATGAGCGATTTCCGTAGCAGTAGTTTTAGCCCCAAAAGTATTACAAAACTCATCAACGCCTAAACTATCAACAGTATTCTCTGCAACCAATTCAAACTCAACTCCGCTATTTGGGAGTTGTAGAATAATAGAATGCATATCCCTAAAGTTTTCTTTTAGTTGAATTTTGGCCTGAGCAGAAGCAATCTCCTTATACCCACTACCAGACCAAACCAACAAAGAGACAATTTTACGCACCTTCATCTGCCTTAATTGAATAAATCCAACATATCCACCATAAAGCGTTTGGCCCGGATGATTTCTGAATTGGAAATTATGTATTTCTTTTTTAGTAATAATAGGGCGATAACTTCTTTT
>Ga0208298_1000550_pt1 | contig 15547 bp, 35 predicted proteins | sample 14BtaG_FD_184088 | JGI IMG/M metagenome (GOLD analysis project Ga0208298, IMG submission 184088) | Marine viral communities from the Subarctic Pacific Ocean - 14B_ETSP_OMZ_AT15311_CsCl metaG (SPAdes) (version 2) | ecosystem: Environmental > Aquatic > Marine > Oceanic | place: Pacific Ocean... | reverse complement strand
ATTAATTCTGTAAAAGTCCCATCCTCTCCTGTAATTTGTATGGTGATTGTTCCAGATGTTTCATCCTTTACCCAATAGATTGTTGAACCATCTATCTCTGCTGTACCAGAAGTATCACCAGTATCAGTAAACATACTGTCTACCATTTGCTTGGACAATTGTGCATAGATACGAGACTCAACATTTTTAAGAAACTTTTGAATAGTTTCATTTTCTGCTTCTCGTTCAGCACGTCTTGCTTCTGCAGCGGCGTCATCTTCTATTTCTTTTTTACGATTGTGTTGTAGCTGTTCAATACTCAATACATGAGTACTGTAACCATTGCCACTAAATGAGGGGTTATCAAAACCAAAGGTTAAATCGGATGCACTACTCTGCGTTGTTATTATCAGACTTAGTAGACCCACTTTGGTCAAATTCTTTGCTAACTGAACCATATCTTGTCAATATCTCCTTGAGGTCGCCCGTAATAGGCTCCCCTGTCTTTTCATAGTGTTCTAATAACATGGAAAGTTTTGTGTTCAATCTTATCATGTCATTATCTAACATTCGGATTCTATCTACTAATGCAATCAGTGTTTTCTGTGCATCCCCAATTACAGGGTCGATTGTTTCAGTTACCCACTTCCATATGAAGAATACAAAGTATCCCATACCAAGTGCGGCAATAACAGGGAAACCAAAGTCTTTAATTGCGTTAACAAATTCAGCCTCCACTAATCTCTCCTTGCATCTTCTTTACCTTCATTCGCAGCTATACGGTCAATGTTTGGTTTGATTTTAAATGCATGACTCATCAAAACATCTATCTTCACCAAATCATTGTTCATAGTTTGCACACGATTATCCAGTGCTTGGATGATGTTCTTTAAAGAATTAACACCGCCCGTCACACCTTTTAATATGAAGCTAATCGTTAGAAACACGAAATAACCTGCCGCCAAGGCGCCAGCAATCGGGAATCCAACATCTTGTATTAGTGTCAGAAAATCCATCTTTTTATTATGTTGGGGAGTGTAACCCAACTCTCTCTCACTCGATTTCTTGTGATAATTATCACCTGTCTATTTAGGTGCCATCGTATTTAGGCTGCCCAAAAGTATATAATTATATATGGAAATGTGATGTGCAAGAAACAAAAAAAAAGGGTCAACACCGAAATGTTAACCCTTTCCCCAATCCTAAGATTGTACTCTACTACTACCTGGCCCTTTCAGTGTGAATCCAATTCAACCACCAAGGATACATCGTCCAGTATACCTTATTCCACGTTACTCGTTAGCAAGTTTCTCAAAGTACGACATTGCATCGTCATCATCATTACTTGAAGCAGAGAATGGTGCGGTTTGTGGTTCTGGTGTTGGAGTAGACGCTGGTGGAGTGAAATCCACAGTATCTTCTTCAACAATCGCTGCAGCTGTTTTTGCAGTTGCAACTGTTCCAGACAAAACGGCATCTAGTCTTGCTTTCAACTCATCATATGATTTGAAATTACTAGGAGCTGTGAAATCAGCGAGTGAATGACACGAACCATAGATTTTCTCTAGTTCTTCATCCGTTGGTTTTAGTTGTACCGGCTTGTCAAACTCTGACTTATCATAGTTCCAATATCCGTCAACCTTACGAATTTTCAGTTTGAAGTTCGCACCTTCCCATAAATCAAATGGGTTGATAGGAGTTTCATCTGCAAATTCTGGTTGCATTGATTCCATGATTTTGTCATAGATTTTCTTACCATAACGGTACAGCATAACCTTACCATTGTTTTCTGGATTCATTGTATCCTCAACAACGTAGATGTTTGAGTAGTATTGCAATTTACGTTTCTGTTTCCTTGCAATCTCTTTGTCTGACTCTACACCAGAGTTCCACAATGCAGAGTTATACTCTGACACAGGGTCATTCTGATTCATAGTAGTCAAAGAGTTCTCAATGTACCACTGTCCAGTAGGGCCTTGGAATGCATGATTCCATAAACGAACCCAAGGAAGTTCCTCACCAGTTGGTGCAGGCAAGAATCTGATTACGGCATAACCGTTACCCGACTTGTCTACAACAGGTTTCCACAGACGTTCATCTGTATAAGACTTCTTTTCTGTGTTGGGTGTTGCGTCCTTTTGGACTTGTTGTAACAGTTTATCCAGACTGTTCTGGTTTCTTAGTGCTGAAATTGACATATATTTTCTCCGTATGTTTTTCGTATGTTAAAGTATTTCACGTTATTCATTATATAACATTATTTATAATACATTAAAAGGGCCATGAAGTCAATAGTTTTTTGAAATTATAATGACTTTAATAATGGAAAGACTTTTGCAATCTCTAATGCACATTTCTGTGCAACTTCCATATGCTCTTTTTGTGTTCCGTTCTCAGAACGTAACTCAATATAATGTACCCATGAACGTAATGTACCATTCATGTAAAGTCGTGTCTTAGTCAAACCTTCTGGTAAGACAGCACGTGCTTGTTCTTTTGCGATACCATTCTCAATTGCCCATTCGTAGCATGCTTTCGCTTGATTAATGATACCATGTTGTCTACGTCCCCATTCAGTAATCAAGTCTTGCATCTTTGCATTCTCTTGAATAGATGGGTCAGTTTCAATCTCAATTGAATTTTGACGATTCTGTGTATCCTGTAAACGACATTCTCTAATCACCATTTCATTACCCATTGCAGATGGTTCTGCATATCGTTGACTAAACTCTTGGAAAGAGAATGAACGATGACGAACAATCTGATGTGCAATATCTCTGGTTGTCTCTACCTCTAAGCAGACGCTAACCATCTCCAATGGTGACCAATGCTTGTGTTTACATAGATATCGTATGAGTTTTTCACTCGTTTCGTGTGTGGCTTGATTCGATGGATTGGAGACACGGGCGCAATACGCCACGAGTTCCTGTAAGTTGTCACCGACATAGAGTTCTCCTTCTTGTGGTTGACTATATGATATAAGTCTTGCTGTAGTCAGCATTCTATTAATTCCTTGTTCTTCAGTCACCATCATTATCCTTGTTTCGGGTTTCAAAATCCCAACCAACTTGGTTGAGTACTAGGGGGAAGTCATAAATCATTTCTTTGATTTTGCCATTAACTATTGTTTCAATTTTCCACTTAGTGTGTGACAGTCTTGTTGTTTTCATAACATCTCCGTATCAATGAAGCAGTTTATTATCTTACTTAGGATATTGTCCTAGTTACCTTTTTGGCGGTAACGTGGACGATATGATGTTGGTTTTATATTTGCAATCTCTTGCAAACGCTGGGTAACTTCTGCATCACGTTTTTGCAGTTCTGCATTGTCCCCTTCCAACACCTTCACACGAGCGACTAGTTCTTGCATTTTTGCACGAAAGAAGTCTCGTTCCCGAATGAGTTCATCTGACATTAGAATGTCTCCTTTATCAGCTTGAGTAGTTGCGATTTACATTTCTCTTTATTATATGAGAGAAATACTCCGTACTTGACGACAGCTCGTCTAACATCTGGCCAAATTAAATCATCTTTTAAATCCTCATCATGCTGTTTGACATATGATAGTAAACCTTGCAGTATCACCATCGTTTCTAATCGTATCCTCTTTGCGAGGAAGTTCTTTAATAATACACTATGTTGTCCACTTTGGCAAGAGAAAATTGACTCAAAATCTTCAACTTGTGCAAATAATAATGACATATCATTTATAAAGTTATAGGACAATGACTGTCGATTTTTACTCCACTCCATGTAGTTCTCCTCTGAAAATTCACCTATATATCCTTTTGGTGATTTCACGAAATTCGCTACAAAGTAGTCTAGTGTTTTGGTATCGTATTTTCTTGCCGTCTTGGCGAAAAAGTTTCTGTCCCTTCTTTTTAGGAATGATGCTTTGGTTGCTGAGGTTTTACCCCCATACTTTTTGTAGTCGTAATCTGTGGTGAAATGAAGTTTCAGACCAAGATACATTTGATAGCATTCCCACGCTTCCATTGGATTTACCTATACTGGTAGTGTTGCTACTCTGGGCAAGTAGTTTAGTTCTCTTGCGTCAGCTTCGATTTTTTCCTTGAGTGGTTTGGAGATTAAAGGTGCGACTGCATCTGGCTCCATCTGGTGTTTCTCGCAATAGTCTAGTATTGCATCCATATATGTTGTCCCTGTTCCTTGATTGACAATCTTCTCAATTTTCAATGCGAACTTCTTAGGTGTCATCACTGCAAGTTCTTCTAAGTTATTTTTCATTACAAACTCCATGTTAAGGTGAATGGGGAGAGCGAAAGGATACTCTCCCCACCCATTAAATTAAGCAGAGCCCTTATATATCAGTAGGGTTGCAAGAACAGTCTAACCGTTGGACTGCGTGGACGTATTGAGGCGTCACCCTTTCAATCTGATTCTGAAGTACATCAAAATCTTTTCTTTGCGTTTTCGCTCTTCCCTCAGTTTGCGATAACACCATGCTTGATATAAAGTCATAGCACTCTCCCCTTTTAAGGTTAAGTGCGTTCCTTCGCATTATGCTACTTCCGTCCCAAAGGGATGAACGAGAATAAGGTGAGGATGTTTCTGTTTACAAGTACACCCTCAAAACTCAGTGCGATTAGGCCGCTAAGGCGTAATCCACAGGAACATAATTGTCGTTTGCAATTATAGTTTTTGACCATTTACGGAGTCACCCGACAATTCTAAACTTTCCTATCCCTACCTGTCGAACCTAGTTCGCCCCCATCATAAACACTCGGTTCTAATTTATACGGTACACTCTGTGTTCCCGATAGATACTTTGGAATCTTAGCGTCTGCTTTACGATTTCTTTCTTCAAAATAGTCTCTTGTTATAACAACAAGTTTTAAATTAAGTAACCATTTAAACATTCACTTCTCCAAGTGTTTATGGTGGAGGCGATGGGTACTGCCCCCATGTCCAGATTAGTATTCAGTCTGCGTCAACCAAATTGTAATATATTTATACCACATTGCCTTTTGAATGTCAAGAGGCAATTGAACCTACTGGTTTACAAATGTATTCTACAGAATCCCAACTTCCATCAGATGGTAATTCTGAATGTAAAACTAAATGTTCTTCACATAAACTTCTGTTTTCAAACCACTGCACATCCTGTTCGATACATGTTGAACCAGAACATACTGTTAGAAACAAGTGCCAAATGATTGGAATGATATCTGTCATGTACTTGTACCTTTTGTTAACAGTTCGATGTGTCCTTCACCTCTTCCAATAATACAAGCGATGTTAGAACCTTTTGGAAATTCCAATAAAGTCCACGTTCCAGTTTCTTCATTTGTAGCAATAACCCATTTACTTGGCACCAATCTTGGTACTTCGCCAGGCAATACAAACATTCCATCTAAAACTATAGTTGGAAATTCTCCTCTGGATGCTGCAATTTGCATTACCTCTTCTGGCAATGCACAGATAGTCGGTTTCTCTGTCCAGTAGGGTGCAGTTAGAGCTGCAGTACTAAACAGTAGCGCTGGTACGACTGACAGCATCATTAGTAGTTTTTTCATTTTCTTTAACCCATTCTTCTGTAAACTGGTCGATTGTGTCAACCAAGTCTTGAAGATAGTCATTCTTGTCCTTTACAAATTCTTGAACAAGTCCATCTTCTGTCACAACAAGAATAACGATTTGATTAATCTCAATCCCTGTTCTTTCTTGAAACATCTCTGCGTAAGCAGATGCTTGCATGTAGTATTCAAAGTTGTAATCATCTTTACGTTCAGAACGACTAGTTTTAAAGTCAATGATAGATGGAACACCGTTCCATTCTGCAATACAGTCTACTCTTCCAGCAACACGATACTTCTCACTCCATAATCCACACTCTTGTGCGTAAATATTATTTATTGATTTTTCTAGAGTCGGTTTTAGTTGTGAGAACAAACACCAAGGTAGAAATGCAACATCTTCCTTTACAACTTCTTTGTTGTTTAGGAAGTCCTCACACATATGGTGAACAGCAGTTCCACGAGATGCAGCAGTTCGCATGATATGATTAGCAACATCCTCACCCACACGATTACGCCATGCTTGGAGTCCTGCTTTCTTTTCTTTACGAACACCCAACACTGTTGTAATTGATGGGTATGTACCAGTTGGTGTTAAGTAGAACCGTTTTCGATTCACATTTGTAGTCCCTACTTCTGGGATATCTACAGCATTATGTATAAACATATTATTTCCTCATTATTAATCTTATAGCGTAGTATACACTATATTCACATCAAAGTAAAGAGATTTATTTACCTTGGCCTCGATACTTTTTATAACTACGTCTTTTTGATTTGTTCATCGTAGACGTAATCGGTTTTCTGCCTAGGGAAGTTCCTTTGGAAGTCCCTTCGTGAGCAGATGTACTTCCATACATTGATTTTGCCATTATTCAACTCCTAATCGGATTTTGTTGATTAGATACTCCTTCACAAAACCAGAACGCACAATGTCACCGATTGTAAATTCGATATTATCGAACTGTTCCATTGCATCTAGGATTTTCATAAAGTTAACCATTCCTGCTTTGTCACTTGATTTCAACAAGTCTGTCTGAAAGAAATCGCCACAGAAAATAATTTTTGAATCTTGTCCAACACGAGTAATGATTGTATCCAATTCGTGGAATGTCAAGTTCTGACATTCATCCACAATAATAACTGCATTGTCTAATGTGATACCCCTAAGAAAAGAAGTAGTCAAAAACATTAATGAACCTTGATTTTTAAGTCTATCATACAATCCAGAAAATGCAGCTGCATTCGGTTGTTCAAACATAAACTTAACCATGTTCTGATATGGTACTTGGAATAGTGCTGTCTTATCTTCCTCATCGCCTGGCAAGAAACCAATCTCACGAGTTGGAACTGCACTACGAACCATGTACACTGTATCGTATGGTGTTTCATTTCTTAGAACATCTTGTAGTCCATTGTATAATGAAACAAATGTTTTACCTGTTCCAGCCGCACCATAAAGGAATAAATTCTTTCCTGCTTTATACGACTCAAACGCCTTCTTTTGATTGTCCGTGATTGGTTTAATTGAAACCATCTGGTCAATTCTAATGTCTTTCACTTTAGCCATTAATTGTTACTCCACTTGTGTCGATGTTTAGCCAACACCGCATCTGTTTTAATTTGTTTTGCAGACTTCTTACCATACCGTTGTCCTAATTGACTATCGGGATGTGCCTCTGCCCCTTTTGCAAGAACCTCTTTCCAACCAGCATCAGTCTTTGCGTCAATGTTATCACCTACCGCACCAGCGATAGAAAACATTGAAGGCATCTGCTTAATGTGTGGGTTCTTTTTTAAGAGTTCTTCTCTTTTTGAATTTGATAAAAAGTCATCAAACTCTTCACCTGTTTTTGTATTTCTAAATGTAAATGTTGGCATTATTTCTCACGTTTTTTATCTTCAATGGATTTTTCTAACCATTTCCATTCTCGTTCTTCTTCTGGTGACATCACACTGGTATCAGTCCAAACACCGTCTTTATTTGGTTTCCAGTATTTTGATTTGTCCATTGATACTGCAAGACAATCTGCTTGTATGGTTTCAATCAATGTATCAATGTCTGGCCTAGATGCTTTAGGTGAACCATACTTCATCTCTCTAAGTTTATCAGACATTCTTTTAATACTATCAATCTTGTCACAAAAATCACTTATCTTATGTAGCACTATTTATCTCCATCCAAGATGGCATGCCCCTCTTCTTCCACGATGCCAAATGTTGTTTATATTTTATATAGTAATCCCTATAGGCAGTGATTGACGATTCGTTCTTTACATCGTCTGGCATTGCTTGTAAGGGTTCTGTGAATACACCCTCAGGCATATTCTCTGGTGGACTGAATAACGCCCACTTTAGTTTACGATAACTCTCATGGTAGACATCCTTATCATACCTGTACATAAATTCTGTATTCAGTTCTGTCCACAACTCATACAACCATCTGTAGTTTTTCTTGGATTGTCTTACCCAAATAGCACTAGGGTGATTGACATGACAAGATTTGTACAAAGTATGGTCTAGTTGTGGGTCTGGATGGTCGTAAGTAGTAAGCAAACGATTCTTTTTACTCAATCGTTTTACTTGTTTACCATCACATACACGATGTGCAGTAGACATGAGTTGAGCATATTCGATACACATCTTACTTGCATGGGAATCTACATGCATCATTGCACTTGTCTTTGCATCTTCATCTAGATAAAATATATTCACCTTTTCTCCCATCTGTAAAATATGTGGTCTTCGATTTCCACTGTTTTAGTTTTAGTCTTTGCCCAAGACGGTGATACATAATCTGCATGATAATGTGTTGCACCATCTGTTATATCTAATAGGGTTATTCTACCAGAAACTAGTCCAGTTGTAAAGACATAAATTGAATTATATGTAGTTTTATCGTGTGGTGTATCTGACTTACCGTCACAATACCAACTAAACTGACATCTATGTCTCACTGGTATCAACTCACCAGTACCCTTCCAACTAGGTCTGTGTGGCCCTTGTTTTACAACTCCACAAATCGTATTTGGAAATCTTGAATCCTTTACACGATTAAGTGTTACTGACATAACTGCCATCTGTCCAGCCTGTGGTTGATTCCTTGCTTCGTGATACACATTCTGTGTAAGACATACTGCTTCTTTATTTAAAAACTCATTTATAACAAGTTTGTCATCTATCTCTACTGGTGAAACAGTTACCAAAAGAGAGATTAATAGTTCATTAATTGACATCACATACCGTCCCAGCGTTGTGCCATGTTGCTTTACATCTAGGTTGACTAGGGTCAGTAAATGGCACTGGTTTTGGGTCAAAGATTTGACCCCAAATATTACCGTAATAAATCACTTGTACTTTATCTGTAGTGTTATCAATGATAACATCAGAATATGGTTGAGATGTTTCCACAACAACTCCATCAACAGACAGAGTTGTTCCTTGGATAACATCATTCGCCTTAGCAATACCTGTAATTAACAGGAACGCCAAACAAGCAATTGTCATTAATACAAATTCTTTAAACTTATTCATATTAGTTACTAATAATACTGTTAAACTCAAAATGTCCACCGTGAGTTTCCTCAGTCTGGTCAATAACATCTTTTGCATAACTTCCAAAAGAATAACCAAACTTGTCGATTGCTTTCTGGACAATATTTTTTGGTGTATCCGTCATTTCACCTGTGTCTGTATAGAAATCATGTACAAAATCTTCTACATCCATCATTAAACTTTTCACTGCACTCATAATTAAACGTCCTTTCCGTCTATTGTTTTAAATCCAAAACCAGCAACCACATATTTCTGATTACCGATTAACATTTGGTCACCCACAGAGGTTGACCTTAGTCCCCACTCTTTACCGTTCTCATCAGTAGTAAGTGAAGTCATAACAGTAACATTCTCATTGTAGTCACCATTTGTTTCCTCACCATCACCAAAGTTAAGAGTAGGTTTTTTAATACTCCACGAACCCATAACATTGTTAGTCCACCTGTAAGCATACTCAAGTGCTTCCATTGTAGTAGGGAGTTCTGGAACATCCACAAACGCAACGGTTTGTGGAGTGTCCTCAAATGCTGTATGAATAACTGCAACTTGTGTCATTACGCAGCCTCCAACATTGAAAATGGAACATTGTATCCAGACACAGCACCACTGATAGGGTTAGTCACCATATCAACAATTGCTCTTGTCTTGTTAATTTTTCTGATAGTGCCTGGAGTCTTTTTTGTTTTCTGAACAACATAAACTCTTTGTCCAACTTCCAAACCACTTTTATTCTTCATCACTTTAAGTTCTGAAGCGAACTGTTGTAGTTCTGTTAACTCACTCACTGACATACCCATTAGGGTTTTTTGCATTTCATTACTAATCATAATATTTCCTCTCTTTTTCATTATCAACATAGCTATTGTATCAAGCATTAAGCTCAATGTCAAGGCTATTTTTACAAAATATCTGCATCCCAAACTGACTGTGCATATTTGTCTTGCAGACGGTAAGCTTCCTTTTCCCAAGGAAGGTCATAGTAACCAGTACCCTCAACAACGAAACATCTCTTCCAAGTTTTACCTTCGACATCCATTTCTTTTCTTGCGTACTGTTTAACGTGTATCATCTCGTGAACCACGGTTGTTACTAATTCTTTCAGAGTCAATCCCTTCTGAATTTCCAGAGTGAATTCTCTGTTGGTATCTTGCATATCACAATAACCAATTGCAGAGCCTGGAATGTTTTTTATCTCAACCTCAATATCCAAGGTTTTCATTCTAGGCATTAGTTTGTCAATCATGTGAGCAACACATTTTTCTGCAACATGTCTCTCATGTTTAATCCCACCGACAACTGATATAACATTTCTATTTTTCATTATTGTGCCATTTTCTGTGCAATGTAACCAAAGAAGTGCATTACATCACCATTTTTAAAATCAATCTCAACTAATCTGTTTTTTGTCATTTGTTGAGTTTTTGGGTGGAACGCTTTAATCTGTTCAATTACTGCACCCAAAGGAATCATATTCATACCCCACACAGGGCCTTTATATTCAAATACATGTTCTATATCTAGGTTCTTTTCTTCGACTAGAGTATCTAACCATTTTTCAAACTTCATAATTTCTTCCTTTCTCATTAACTATACCTATAGTATACATGTTATCATAACAAATGTCAAGGCATTTCTTCACTTTATTTGGCACATTCTGTCGCACCCAATTAACAACCATATAACTTAGTTTCCTCATCCCATGAATCTCTCATGTTCTCTAGTTTTTCCAACATATTATATAGATTACCAGTACCGGCTCTGTCACCATTATCCATCAATTTTTTGCCCCAATCTGACCTTTGATTGACTGCTATCTTCAATTCTCTTATCGTATTTTCTAATTGCAGTTTTGCATGTTCTACTTGACACTGGTCTAAATCTCTATAGTGTTGTTTATCTCTTTTCATAGTTCCTCTATCATTGTTAATATACTTATATTATACATGTTATCAGAACAAAAGTCAAGGCCCAAAGGCATCTTTTTGGCCAAAAAAAACCCCCCATTCCGATTAAGAAATGGGGGGTTCGAGAGTTAGGGCAACCGAGTGAGAGAGAGTTGAGAGAGGTTGTTCCCCTAACCATTCTTATATAATACTACATGAGTATTAAAAAGTCAACACATTTTTAGAGCTTCTTCTGTAGTTTCTGTAACTCTACGAGTCCAACCTCTACCGAATGTCTCAAATGTTTTTAATTTTTCATAGTATGATTGACGTTCTGCTTGAAAGTTCTTGATAGTTGTTTCAAGACCATGTTCATCAATATACTCACCAAGTTTCCTTAGTGTGTTGGGCCCGATGCCACCATCGGCAACAGTTCCAATTAGTGTTTGCAAATATTTTGCACTTCGTCCTGTACCAGCGTTTACTCCGAAATCGAATACGCAAAGGTCTAGCCCGTTTGGAATGTCATCACATTTTAGACGATTCCAATAATTCTTTTCGTAGATGGGTGCGGCATCCTCTACAGTTAAGTCTTTCATGTCTTTCGTACCACCGAAATCTTCATAAACTCTCTTGGTAATGCCAAGATTAGTTTCACCGCCTGGGTCTTTTGGATGGTTGACATAACCACCCTCGTGATGGAGAATCATCTCCAAACAATGTTGATAGTTATCTTTCATAGCTTTATTCCTTGTTGTAACTGTCGTTCCATTGGAACGCTTCTTTAACGACATTCTCAGAGAGTCCTTTGAATGCTTGATGTAGTTTTTTATCTTTCGCAGAGATAACGAGGTCAGCTTCACTTTTGTGTAGTCCTTCTAACATTTGGATAAACATATTTTCACGTTTGAATCCAACTAGTGCATCGTCACCGCCTTTAACAAAACGATAAAGTTTTTTGTACTCTCTTCGTAGTACAGTGTGTTCAGTTCCTTCTTCAGCATCATTCGCTGTAAAAGGTACTTCACCTTGGGGAATCACCCATTCGATATTTGGGTCGAATGAGGATTTAATGATTACACGCAATGCATCGCAATCATATTTCTTCAAGAGTTCAACCTTCTTGGCCTTCGTCTTTGCGTTATGTACTTTCTTTAATACCTCAGAAAGTAGAGGTGTATAGGTATCTTGAACCATATTAAAAGTCTCCAATGTCATTCATAAGATTTTTCAATCTCTTTTTAATAAAATAATTTAGAAGTTTTGACCTATCGCCGTGTTCAGCATTCTGGTATTCTTCCAGAATTTTTACCTTCAAGTCACTAGGTATGCATTCTAAATCAATTAGGGTTTTATTCCGTTGATAATTTCTTAGCATCTCATCTGAACAATAGTCAGTTGGTTCTAAGTCAATCCACGTTTCTAACTTTTTCTTAGTTAGTGGTCTTTGTCGTAACTCATCAACGAAAGTGTTATCTGGTGAGAGGAAATTTGGAACGCCATCACTCCTGTCACCCTTTAGCACATGTTCCCTTATATATATGTCGGGGTCAATATCCTTTATAAATTTCTTCACTGTGGGAGAATATTGTTGTACATTGTTATATTTGTGCAACTGTATAAAATCTTTATCACCAGACAATATAAGGATATGCTCAAACTCACTTGGAGTTTCAGCAACATGTTGGACGATGGCTGCAATGCAATCATCTGCTTCTGCACCTTCGACCTCTAATACTTTATAGGGAAATGTTTCTTTGATTTCATCTCTAATATTATTCAGAGTTTCAAAGATTGTGTTCCAATCAAGTCCAGAGTTTGCTCTGTCCTTTTTTCGGTTGGATTTGTAGTTGGGGAAGTAATCCCTTCTCCAATACTTTTTGCTATCATAACAAAGAACCATTTCACCAAAGGCTTCATGGAATCGACTACGGTATCCTCTTATAGAATTTAACACCATATGTCGAACTAGATTTTCATCTAATTCATTGTCACGTTTTGAACCTAGTTGCATCATTAGATTACTAATGGTAACTTGGTTCATATCAACTAATATCATAATTTGCTCACTTATATTTTATATCATTATATAGTATACTTTAATAACGCCTATATGTCAATAGATTTTACTCTTCATCTTCCTCAGTTGTTACTGCATCTTTGATTTCATAACAATCTAAGTACACACTTGTCTTTCCATTTTCTTTTGTTGTCGTAACAAATTCATCTGTAACGAACTGCATAGGATGTGGAATACCACAACTTCTATAGAGTGTCGATTTTACCATCTCTATCAACATTGAGATATCAGCAATAAATTCTGTATCCTCAGTGTCAACACCATTTTCACTCATGTTGTGTATCATGTTGACAACCAATCCCTCAGTAAGATGGTCTGCAAATGTCATATCTTGTTGCATTTGTAAAGCATAATCATCTATTTTAATGTTGGGATTGGGTGTTGCCTTCAAAGGGAACTCAATAATATTACCCTTTTTCTTTTCCATCAAAATTTTCCTCTTCCATTTCTTTTGTCCACTCACACATAATATCTGGATACCATGTTCCGATATTTCTTTTTGGTGTACCGTCTGGATGGTATGCCATTACTAGACAAATACTCTTACATTTGTTTTGTTGGTATTCACCCCAAAACATGTCTAGGTATTCACCAGTTCTTAAATATGTTTCTAGGTTACGAATGTATCCACGATGAGATTCATAACGTGCTTCTGCACCCTTAACCTTTGCTCGTGCATTTGCACGTTCAGAGGACATCAAACTCTTTTGAGTTTTAATCCATTGTTTTACTTTGATATGACTCCATGCATCGTCATCGCCTCTTGCGAGTACAGATGGATGGATACTTTTGTATTCGGGGGGATTTTCTTTAAGTCGTTTCTCTCTCGCTTTTGCAAGTCTCTCACTTGCCGCTGCCTTTTGCTCAGCAGTCATAGGTTTGCGAGGTTTACGTTTCTTCGGTAGAGTAGAGTCGTTCTCTACGTTCAACTTCCTTTTCATAAGTCACCTTTTTAATAGCCACGTTCAAGTTTTTGTTTTTCCAAATTTCGCTTGAATCTGCGAGTTGCAGCATCCTTTGCTTTTCTACGCTTAGTCCCTTTGGACTCATAAAAGGTTCTATCTCTTAATTCTTGAAAGAACCCATCACGCAAGAGTTTCTTCTTTAAAACTCTTAACGCTTTGTTAACATCATTATCACGAACAATCACAGTCATCCCAGCAGGACGCTCTTCTTGTTTAAAATTACGTTTCTTATTATACTTATTAAATTTATTATACCTCATTAAATCCTCATTTTGGCCTGCCCGGCAAGACTCGAACTTGCGACCTACGGTTTAGAAGACCGTTGCTCTAATCCAACTGAGCTACGGGCAGTATTCTTGGTTACAGCAATTACTTGCTGAATTGTACCTTATATTGTCTACCGTTATGGTAAAAGGTAACAACACTATGTGAATAAACAGTAGTCACTTCTTCATCATAACGTGTCTCAATACTGCATACTCTTTTAGTTGATGCTTGTGCATCAGAATTATCGTGTCCGATAATCCCACCAAGTACTGCCCCTGCGGCCGCACCGTTGTCTTTTTTGGTAACTACTTTACCAAGGATACCACCAATGATAGCACCTTTAAGTAAGTCACCAGACTTGTCTCCACCAGTTGTAACATTCGTACACACCTCTACATTGTAGGGTACACGATTAATTACATTCTTGTTTATATCTGTAACTTGTGCATCATGGGCATACGCCGTACTCGACAACGCCATCATGGCACAAAGTCCATAAGTTAGTTTTTTCATTTTTACTCCTTCACAGTATGTACTACAGCACCAGTTCCGAATAATTCGTATCCGTCTTTTGCTTTAGTAATCTTTACATAAGTATCCAATACTGCACACATTTCTTTTGCGGCATTAATTGCATCACCTAAAGTTTTATAAATCATCCATAATTCTCCACATCAATATACACTATACATCATTTAGATAGCTTTGTCAAGAGGTATTAACTCTTTTTCTCCAGTTTTTTCATCTTTTTCTACTTTGATGAAATTACCTCGTTCTAATTTTTCCAACATAGTAGATACTATATCTTCAATCTTTTCTTTCTTCCCCACATGGACACCAACATAATAGAAAATGGCGAGTAGTCCTGTGGCAAGAAGAGAATGCTCTAATCCTGTCATTTAACGCTCCAATACAATGATATGTCCGAAATATTTATCGAACACTGAAATAAGGTTTTCATAGTCACCAGATGTCATCTCGTTACAAATTTTAGTAGCATCTAATTCCAACTGTCTTGCAAGGTCTTTTGCTTTACCCAACAACACATATGCATTTCCGTCTGGCCCAGTCAAATCAATTATGATTTCACTCTTTGTAGTTTTGTTCCTAATCATTTGGTGCAAACTCCTTTTCAAACTCAGTTATGATTTTCTTCTTCTTATTTAGAAGCGACTCAACAGAGTTCAGTGCCATCCTCTTTTCATCAGACGCACCCTCGTTCATCGCAATCAACAAAGTCTCAAGAACACTAATATCTTCTAATACATCAACCATTACGCA
>Ga0208298_1000549_pt1 | contig 15566 bp, 15 predicted proteins | sample 14BtaG_FD_184088 | JGI IMG/M metagenome (GOLD analysis project Ga0208298, IMG submission 184088) | Marine viral communities from the Subarctic Pacific Ocean - 14B_ETSP_OMZ_AT15311_CsCl metaG (SPAdes) (version 2) | ecosystem: Environmental > Aquatic > Marine > Oceanic | place: Pacific Ocean... | reverse complement strand
TAACACTATTCAAATGTCTAGTGTAATGGAAGGTGTACACACTGTTGATACAGGTATGCTTGTGCTTCCTGTACTTATGGAAATGATGATGTTACTTGGGGATAGTGCTAAGATAGATTATGTTAGTGGGCTAGAAAATCCAGATAAAGGTAAAACACGTAAATCATTTCTTGCAAAAGCTGCTGCTGAGTATAAAAAATCATTAGATACTACGGATGTAAAAGAATTAGTTGAAGAAGCTAAAGAAGAAGAACAAGAAGACGATACATCTAGTGGTCTTATGGCACGGAGAAAATAATGGGATTATTTAGTGGTAGCTTTGGTTCAGGTCTTATAACAGGTCTTGCAACCAGTGTAGATAAATCTCTTAAAGATGCTATGGATAAGCGTGATGAAGAGGCTAGTGCAGCAAGAAAGTTTTGGCAGACAAGACAGGCACAGAAGATGGACCTTGCTGATGTCCATGATGCACGTGCTGAAAAGGCTTTAGGTCAATTTATAAATGAGTTTGGCGGTGACGTAGCTAAAGGTTTGGCTGCTTATCAAGCTGTTGGTGGTGATGTAGACTCTGCAGAAGGTTTTCTTTCTAACCTAACAGACACTAGAAATAAAGGCATTGCATATAACATTCAAGATAAGTTAAGTACTGATGGTATTGACCTATCTCAGTTTGCAGATTTAAGCCAAGAAGAAGCCCTTGCCTCTGTGCGTATGGAAGTAAAGCCTGTTGATATTCAGATGCAAGACACTGGCTTACTTTCTAAACTAGGTCTAAGTGCGGGTGATACAGGTAAATCTGTATCTGACGCTATCAATAAATTGATTCCTGCACGTGAGCGTGAGGCTATTGCAGGTTTAACTGGTGCTACATTAGACAGAAGTGGAATGGCAATTGCCAAAGAATATGAAGATACTGCATTGGGACAGATACCTAAATTAGACCAACAGATAGCTATTAACACTAAAATCCTTTTAGATGGTAAGGATGTATTAGGTAATGCTTTAACACCCCTTCAAATTCAACAAAGAAAGATAAAGCAAGCTGCCTTAATAGCGGCTCAAGCTGACCAAATAGCAAGAGAGAACCCTGATGTAGGTCAAATGACTGGCGCACGTATTAGTTCTACATATGGAACTATGTTAAGTAAACTACAAACAGACAATGCTTATGTAGTGACTGACAACATACCTACTATACAAGTAGCAGGTGGAGAATTACTAAAGGGTTCAGACGCTACGGCTCACTGGGCTGGGTTAGTGAGAGATAAAGAAGCAGACTTTGTAGCTTCTACTATTCTGAATCCAGACGGTTCATTTAAAAGTGCGGCTGCTAAAAATGAAGCACTAGCTTTAGGTTTAGGTAAAGTAGTAGACTCTGTACAAGAAAGAATTAAACAAGAAGCACTTGAAGGTACAAGTGAAACGGATACACCCACTGAATCAGATGTAAAAGCTGAAGCAGATGCAGCACAGTTAGCGGCAGAAGAAACTAGAAAGAAACAGGAGCAAACACTTGCTAAATACCCAACCCCATCAGATATGATAGCGGGTCTTATAGCAGATAATAAATTACCTGCTAGTCGCTCTATTATGGAAAAAATTATCTCTAAAACTTATCCTGATATAGATGAACAGGCTTTATTAACTGCATTGAATACTGCATATCCAACAGTTAGAGCAGTTAATGCTAGAGGGCAGATGGTACAATAATGGCTGAAGAGTTTGATGTAAATTCATATGTGCTTTCTCTTGCTGATGATGATGAGCAGAAAGAAGATGAAGTATCACCTGTAGCTATACCATCACCTGTTCAAGAAGAGGAGGAGTTTGATGTAAATTCATATGTGCTTTCTCTTGCCGAAGAGCCAGAGGTTGAGGCTGCGGAAGTTGTATCATCTCTATTACCCCCACCTAAAAAAGACCCGGCCTCTTTTGATACAGAGGAAGCTGCTATTGTGGATGAGCAAGTAACCTTTGGGGAACTAGCTTCTGATACAGACTACATGGATATGCTCAGTGAGTATAGTGTAAGTAGATTTGGGGAAGAGGGCGCACAGCAAGCGGGTGAATCTAAGGAAGATTACTTAAAGAGGTTCTTAACTCATACACGTGAGTTTGGGTTTAATAGTATAGACCTTGGTAGACAGCTTGACTGGATACGCACAGCTAATGAAGAAGAGCGTATTAAATTTGGTTACTTGTATAGTCAGCTTGAAAGCCTACCATCTTTCTATGAAGAGGGTGGAACAGGTTATGCATCTGCTATACGTGACTTTGGTAAGTCTCTTGTACTCGACCCACTAAACTATATTGGTTTTGGTGCAGGTAAAGTTGCATCCGTTGTAGCTAGTAGGGCTATCATAGCCGCATTTAAAAAGGGTGGTAAGAAACTAGCATTAGAAGAAGCAGCTAAACTATCTGCTAAACGGATGCTTACCACTAGGGCTGGTAGAATTGCCGCTGGTGGTATAGCTGTTGAGTCGGGTGCTGCTGGTGTACAAGACTTAAAGTTACAAGAACTAGAAAGACTATCTCAGAAGTATGGTGAAGATACACCCGAAGATAAAGACTACCTACGTGCAGGTCTTACAAGCACACTAGGTCTAGGTTTAGGTGCATTAGGTGTAAAGTTATCTGGTGGATTGCAGGGTGGTAAATTAGTAAATGCTGCAGAAGCCCGTATAAAGCAAGCTGAGATTGGTAAGGAATTACTAGATGCACGTAATGCTGACATAGCAGGTAAAGCTGCGGCTGACCGTAGTGCAGAAGCCACGTCAGAAACTGCTACTGGTATCTTTGATGTTACATCAGGTAGAGAAGCCTTATCACAGTTAGGTGAAATAGATGAAGGTGCTAGTGAAATAGCACAGATGCAATTTAAAACAGACCTAATGAAACGTGTAGGTAATGTTGTAACTAACATCGTACAAGACCTTGCCGATAATGGTAGATTAGGTGAGATGGTAGACACAGATACCAAAGCATCTGAAGTTATTGGTAAGATTGTTAGTGACTCTTTAAAGAAAACTGAAGGTAAGTCTGCTAAAGATGTTGCACAACAAACTGAAGAAATGCTAACTGGAAAAGATGGCATACTTAGTGCGATAGACGAGTTAGATGTTGATGGGGATGTTCTTGAATCTGCTATCTCTAGGGCTGGACTAACTAATAAACAGTTTGTAGACGCTTTCGGTGCCAGCTTTACGGACGCTGGTGCATATCTAAATACTGCTAGTCGTGTCGGTAAGATTATGAAGGGTATCAAAGAAGTTGACCCTACATTATATAAAGAAGTTATTGGTGATACAGATGCTGATGCTGTCATTGGTCCACTAGGCAAGGCACATGCCTTTATGCAAAGAATAGACCGTGAGCGTAGAGCATTGATGGTTACACAGGTTGCTACAACAATTCGTAACATAGCAACAGCAGGTACACGATTAACTATGGACATTGCTGCTGATGCAATGGAGTCTTCTCTATACCAAATAGGTAGAGGTGCTGATGCCGCCATGACAGGTAATACACCTGTAGGTTTCAAAGGCAGTATTAAGAATGTTATTAGAGATAGTTTTGGCAGACTAGACAGAATGCGTAACACAGTTGGTACTGCAGAATTATCTGAGGCATTACTCAGACATAACCCACGTCTTGCTGAACGTATGGATAGGTCATTACAAGAGATTGGCTCTGACCAGTCACTATCTCGTGCCACCCGTACACTAAATGGTCTTAACGTAGCACAGGATTTATTCTTCCGTAGAGCAATCTTTACAGATGTAATTGATAAAAGGTTAAGACGTGCTGGTGTTATTGTAGACAACCCTACTAAGGTAGGTCAGTTCAAGAGCCTAGAAGAGTTTTCTTTATCTGGTAAAGTGTTACCCTCTGAAGTTATAGCCGAAGCAGTAGATGACTCCTTGTCCTTTACATTTTCTCGTATGCCTAAAGCAGGTGGTAAAGAAGCAGGGGATACTGTAGGACATTACTTCATCAAGTTCAATGAAGCTATCGGCCCTGTTCCCGGTCCTGTAGGTACAGGTGCTTTTCCTTTTAGTAGGTTTATGGTTAATGCTTTACAGTTTCAGTTTAAGTATATGCCTACCAATATAGTATCATCCGCATATACATATGGTATGGCTAAACAGACAGCTAGATTAGCTAAAGCATCTAAAGCTGCAGGTAATATAGACTTAGCAACGAAGCAAGGCAAGCAAGCTGCTGCTGCATTAAATAAAGCTAGGTCAGATTTTTCTAAAGGTATTGTCGGTACTGCGGCACTTATGTCTGCAGTCAATTACCGTGCTAAAAATCAAGATGTTAAATTCTTCGAGAGTAAGAATGATGATGGTTCAACCAGTGACCTTCGCCCTTTCTTCCCGCTGGTTCCTTATCTAGCATTGGCTGACTTGATTGTAAAGATGGGTGGTACGGAAGTTTCTACCCTTGGTATGGTAGACCAGCCTGAAACAGTACAAGCAGTAGACTTAAAAGAAATACTAGAAGGATTTACAGGTGTTCAAGTTAGAACAGGTGCTAGTTCATACATACTAGAAAATGCAGTTGAATTATTTAAAACAGATAGTTCAGATATTACATCTCAACGTCTATCAGAAATGATGGGTGGGTATCTTGGAGAATTGTTTGGTGGGGGTGCTACACCTCTTCGTGTAGTACGTGACGTACAAGCTGCATTTGACACAGAAGCTGCTGTTGTACGTGATGCTAAACAAACAGAAGGTGTAAGCAGTAGTGATAGATTTGTAAGTGCTTTAAAGAATACTATAATAAAAGACTTACCCGGACTGGCAAAAGAGTTACCTGCATTTGAAAGCCCTACACGTGAGGGTGATATATATAGGCAAAGCCCTCTGATAGGACAGCTTACAGGTCTACGTAAAGAAGCTAAACGTAATCCAATAGAAGCTGAACTAGTTAGATTCGGTATAAAGAATTGGACAGTAGCACCATACTCTGGTGATAAAACAGTAGATGCCTTAGTTAAAAGGTCACTTGGTCCAATAGTTGATAGAGAACTTAGTGAGTTAGTAACATCAGAACTATATCTAAACAAGTCTAAGCTACAGCAACGTGCAATGTTAAACGCTAGGTTAAAAAATATTAGGGGCCAAGCAAAGGCTATAGCTAATATTGAAGCGTTTAATGACAAGAGTAAGTCTTACACACCATTTGACCGTGCAGCATATTCTAAACTAACCTCTCTTCAAACAGACTTTGCAGAAGAGTATTATATGAATACTTATGGATACTCACCTATTGAAATGCAGGAACGAGAGCCGGATAAGAATCATTTGAAAAAGGCAGTAGCTATAGGCAAACAAAAATCCAAACAAGTTAATTAGAACAAAGGGGGCAATTAAGCCCCCTCTTTTTATGTCTATCGTTTGTCTCCGCTACCGCTTATTGTACCTTTCTTTTTGCGTTCAAGTAGCTTGTCTCTATTCTGTGCAGCAATCAGTGCTAGTGGCATACCAAGGTCATTGGCAAGTGCAGCACAGTACCACAACACATCCCCTATCTCACTGGCTAACTGGTCCTTCCAATCATCAGGCATATTCTCTGGGCCATCACGGATAATCTTCTTGACCTTGTTAGCTACCTCTCCTGCCTCACCTGCCATGCCCAACGCTGGGTATAGGATACGATGGGTATCAGGGTAGATGGCAGTCTCAACTGCTGTCTCTTGGTATTTATTAAAGTCCATCTTGTATTTCTCCTTCATCCAGTTATCTGCTTCAGCTTGAATGTCCATCGAGTAATTCCTTTGCTTTATCGGACGTAATCTTAAACCACTCTGACCTTCTTTCGTCAGCATGTTTCTCAAACAGTGTGTGCATCTCTTTTTCTTTAGAGTGTCTGTCATCAACTCTAATTGAACTGATAACTTCAAAGTCCCGTAGGGGTGAGCCTGTCTGGTAACTGTTGCATCTATCGTGAGCATCAATGGCCTTGCCAACCTTTATCCACTCAGGCCAAGCAGGATTAGTGATTAAGTAAACATCTCCTGCCTTCTCCGTATCGTAGAGTGCTTTAACAATGCTATTGTACTCTAATGCTTTAGAGACTTTGTGTACTATCCTTTCTACCTTGCCGCCTTGTTGTAGGAAACTATCTAAAGAGCGAAACTTATCGCCAAAGAATATGTAACCCTTGTTATTTGTATGGTAGGGTGTACCTGTAGTTCTCCACTGTCTACCATCATACTTCATTCCATTCTCTTTAACGTCGCCCTTCTGTGGTTTCATCTTCATTCTCCTTTTCTTTCTGTTTCATCCTCATCCATTCTTCGTATTGTGGATGTCCTTTGTGTGGATTATGCTGAACCCAATCTTCTCTAGACTTCCACATAGCATTACTCATTTTCTGTACTCTTTATTAAAGCATTCCAGCAGTGCGGGAACAGTGTTAAACAATGGGCAGATAACTGCCTAGCTATATCTTGTACCTCAATCTGTGATGTCTTGTCAAGCCTTAACTTACATACTCTTGAGAAAGCATACAAGCTACCCGACCAGTACCACTCAGTGTACATATTCTGTGGCAGTACCATACGTGCCATCTCAGGTGCCACACCCTGTATAATCATCTTGTCGTAGTTGTTCAGGGCTAACTCCGTGACATCTCCTAGATATAGATTAGGAAAGTACTGCGACTTAGCCTGTCCATCACTACCCTGCTTCACATTCTCTGGCTTACCTCTCCATGTATCTGGTTCATAGAACTCAGGTGGTGAGTCCACATACCTACGTGATACCTCATTCCATGACAAGCCTACCTGATGCTTGGCTAACTGCCTTGCAATAAAGATGGGTGCCTTAACACGGAACTGTACAAAGCAATGGCTAAAGGGCGACCAGTGATTATGTCTAGCTAAGTAGTTAATTAGCTTAATGTCCTTGTTGTCAAGCGTTGAGGATGTCTTATCAAAGGACACCCTCGCTGCATTGACTACGGTAAGGTCACTACCCATGTGGTCAATTAAGTCTACCTTCATGTTTGCTCCTTCCTCTTGAACCTATGTTTAAAGAACACTACTACATTGAGAAGTGTGTTTGTAGTGATGGCAACAAGTATCCACCATTGCCACCACAGTAAGTCTAATCCACTACACTCTATCACGCTGCTGTCAAGTCCACTACTTCACAGACCCCCGCAGTACAGGCTAACTCACGCCCACCCGATGTAGTGTCTTCCTTCTCAAAGTCACTCAGCTTGTTCCAGTTCACTGCCTTTGGCATCTTAGCAAACATCTCTTCGTACTCTTCCTTAGTACAGTCCTGATAAGGTGCCTGTGCATAAGTGTGGTCACTGAATGGTAGGAAGCTGATGCCTGACACTTCATCAAAGTGTTCATACACCCAAGACCCTACCGACATCCACTCATGTTCTTTGACAGAGATAGTGACTGACGGTTTGTGTTCACACCAATGACGCTGATACAGTAGCCACAAGTCTAGCTGTTCAATGGCTGTCATCTCAGTGCGTGTTACCGCAGCATTAGGTGACTTCATTGGGAAGCTGAACACTGTAGTACTATCAGGCTTCATTACGTCAGGCTCTGCTGGGATACCTTCACTGATTAAGAACTGTGTCAGTGGGTCTTTGTTATCGCCACGAACAGTACGAATGTAGTGTGGGTTATGCCTAGCATGAATGCCCGATGCACTGTCAACTAATTGACTAACAGTACCAGAAGGCTTGACACAAGTGATTGCTGTAGACTGTGGGATACCTAGCTTCTTAGCCAGTACTTCATTAGTCTTGACAGCTTCATTGCGTAGCAGTTCAAGTGTAGCACCAATGTTCATGCCTAGTGTAGGGCTATTGCCTGACAGCATTGCATTGTCCATGATGCCTGTTAGTGATACACCCAACAACCTCTCTTCCTCTGTGTTCTTCTGCCATACCTTACGCAGGTACTTGAAGTCTGTCAGAGTAGATTGGAATGTACCCAAGATTGTAGCCAAGCGTACCTTATTAGCTAGTGATTCCTCTGTATCACCTGCACGTGCTACTACCTCTGACAAGTTACAGAACTGGTATGGACGCAAGATAATTTCACTGCAAGGGTTGCAACCGAAATCATGTTCCACATCACGTCTACCATTCTTAGCTGCTTGCTTCTTAGCAGACTCACGGTTGAAGATACCACGCTCACCAGACTTACTCTCGTACAGTGATACCCACTCACGCATGAATGTACCCATCTCAGGCTTGCCCTTGTACGCTACAGAGTTATTAGCCAATGCACGTTGACCTTCATTCTCCCACCACTGGCCTGACTTAGCATGTGCCATCTGGTCATCATTAAGATTAGACAAGCTGATGAGTGCTGAACGGCGTACACCACCGACAACTACAACCTCGCCAATCTTACACATGATGTCGTGACACTCAATAGGATAAAGCCTACGTCCTGCGGCACCCTTGAACTTACCGATAACAAACTGAAACAACTCTTCTAGTGGGGCAGGGCCAGAGGCACGTCCACCAAATGTCTTCAGTCGTTCACCAGCAGGGCGTACAGCAGACACATCCCACTTAGGTATTTGCCCAGCATACAACAGAGAGATTAACTCACGTAAGGCACCAGCCCATCCGGGTCTGCTATCACCTACCTTGATTACTGTATCTGTCTCATGCATTGCCTCATTAACAATGGGTAGCTTCTCAATGCTATGACGCTCAACGCTGAAGCCAACGCCAGTGCCACACATTAGGATGTACATAGTCTCATCAAATGCACGTGGTGTATCCACTGCCAAGTAAGAACAGTTGAATGCCCCTACGTGGCAACGGTCTAGTGCAGGGCCAGATGTCATCAAGGCTCTCATGCTGGGCATGATGTCTTGGTTCAGCACTGCTTCCTCTAGTTCATTGCGTAACTTATTATCTAGCTTGTAACTATGGTGTTTCTTGAGGTGTTTAGATATATAATCAAAGTATCGTGTGACTGTTTCACTCCATGTCTCACGTCTTTGTTCATCTTCTTTCCACCTTGCATAACGAGATAACGCTATGAAGTTCTGGTAGTCTGTTGGTAAATGGTTACTTAACATATCTGTATCACTCCTGTGTTGTTTTAATAGATTTAATTTCAGCACCATCAACATCATAGAAGTATTCACGTATAGCATCTTCTATCTCTATGTCAACATTACCATCTGCTGGTACGGGGTACTCCTCTGGGTCAATACTTAGTGTCAGGAAAACTTTAACTCTGGTCATCATATAAGCCCTCTACTTCTTTTGTTAGAGCCTCTAAGTACCACTTAGCTTTCTCCAAATCTTGTGTGCCATTCTTATATCTGTACCGCCACAAGTACTTCATTACATTACCTTGTAGATAGAACTCAAACCCCTCACCCAGCGCAGCACGAAGGGCATCAATACATTCTATACCTGATGCATTGTAGTGTGGTGGACTGTTGACCATATCAACATTACCATATGCTTCTTTAGCGGCTTGCTCTGCCAGTTCCATCTGCTTCATGTACTCTTCGTGTCTTAGCTGGTTCATCATGCACTCCCCTTTGTAGTTGTACCAAATCCAATAGTTATAACATTATCTTTTCTGTCAATAACTCTACCAGTATCTTGTACCACATTCGTGTCAGGTTCGTCAAGCAAGTTAGATACAAATTCATGTGCTTGTTCACGCATTTCTTCATTCATTTCCATGATAGGAACAGTTGCCGCTACCATACTGCAGAAGTGTATAAGCTGAGAGTAGTCATCATCATCATAACTGTTATCAGGTAATGTGACTACAGATAAGTCTACTTCACCATTCCATTTACCAGCCTTGTCTTTAAATGGTCTGATACGTATTACAAAGTCGTCATCTAAAAGCTGTGTGTCATTAATAGTTCTGTCCATGTTATCTACTCCTTTTCACTTTGTTACCTCTAAACTTTATGAAGCTATCGTGATTGTTCTTACCCTTTTCCTTTAACCAATCTTCTGGAATGATGCGGTCATAGTATAAGAAATTATACTTGATGCACCACTCAGCATAGTTAGACTTAGCACCCTTACGTAGCTTAGACTTGCTGTTAGTAAACACAAAGCGTATATCCAACTTAGGATGTTGCTTCTTAATTGCTATATGTTTGCGTCTATCGGCGGCTGTAAACAATCCTTTAGTTTCTATTATGATACCGTTATCCAACACGAAGTCTGGGGTATAGGTGCGGTAGGCTAGGTCTTCCCATTCAATCTTAATACACTCATAACCATAGTTAATATTGCGTTCATTAAGATACTCAGAGACTTTGACTTCTAGCCCACTGCGATACCCATACTTCTTAGCTGCGGCAAATCTCTTTGCGTTAGCCAATGACATCTCCTATGTATGAAACTGTTGGTGGCTTCTTAGCTTGTGACTTAACTGCTGGTCTTTCTGTTAGAGTATCCCAACAATCAAATCTGTATGAACAGAACCTACACCCATCGTTAAGTACTTTATTTCCTGTCTCCTTTCCTCTGAATGTCTCAGGTATTGGTTCAAAGCATCTCTGGAAGTCGTTTGCTTCTACTGTATTAACGGTGTTTTGTATCTTGCTTATCTCTGTGTCTAAGTCAAGACCCGTAGCTGGTACATACTTGAAGTCTCCATTAGCTTTGTTGACTACCCACCAGCCGCCGACCTTCTTGCCGGAAGCCTTTGCATAACCTGCAAGCTGTGACACATAACCAAAGCTGTCACCTTTAGCTAGTGTATCATACGATTCAAACTTGTTAGTATAGGACCAATTAGACGCTGATTTAACGTCATCAACAGCACCATCAATAACGATGTCATATGTTCCATTAATGGATACGTCATTATCCAGTTCCAAAGTAACGTGTTCCGGCTCTTCATATTTAACTCCTGCCTCTTTAAGTAAACCCTTGAACACTGCCTCTACTATATCACCCAGCATCATGTTCATAATGAATGTTGTTGGTAAAGGAAGAGCAACTTCCGGCTTGTTCTTGTCATACCATAGTTGACACGTAGGCCGACCAAGGTTTGACATACGAAGCCGAAAGTCATCACGCTTCTTCCCACTACCGAACTGACGACTCAGTGCATCTTTAATGTCTTCAGCTACCTGTTTAATAGTAGTGTCAGACATAGTGGACTTGCCTTTTACAGCATCGTCCATGTACTGATGTAACGCCAGTTCAGCAGGGTGGTTCATTAAGCTACTTCTTCATCTAGTTCGATGTCAACAATGCTATCAACGAAGTCTACATCTTCTTCAGCATCATGTTGAGCCGCACTCTTCTCTGTCCACATCTTAATGATGTACTCATTGTAGTTCTGAACCCAAGACATGAAATCGCCAAAGCGGTCTTGGTCTTCTTGTGAGAGTTCAAGAGCATTAGTAAGGTCTAGTGAAACAACAGGCAAGTAGAAGCTGTTTCCATTAGGTAACTTACGCTCTTCTGATGAAGCCTTAATCATGTGCTGAACAGGTAAACGCTTCTGCTTACCTAATGAAGCAAACAAATCACCAACACTCTTGAATGCGTCACGGTTCTCTACTTCCCAGATGATGGCTGTCTCATCTAACTCTACTGGATTACCTTTCTCATCCATTGCACCTATCATCTTAACTGTACCAAGCACAACACGGACACGTTTAATCTGCTTGATTAGTTCTTGTGTCTTCTCCGGTAATGCTCTGAAGTCTTTGATGTAACCTGCTGGCTTACCACAATTAAAGCCACCATCATTATCTTTAAGGTCTACGTTAAGTGAATCAGCCATCACTGTCTTAACGTAGCGATTAGATGTACCACCGCTACCCATGACAAACTTCTTGTACATGTAACGCTGTAGGTATGGACGTAGTTCAATTGTAGGTGCGTAGAATGTGCCAACATCCGGGATGTCTAGCTTATACGTACCGCCGGAAACTACTTCCATATTAACGGTCTTACCATTAACATCTGCAGTACCCATGATTGGTGAGTGGTTCAACCGTAGTCTAGCAAGTGTACTAGTCTTTGGTTTAGTTGTAGTCTCATTAGCTATGCCCATAGCTTTCGCCATTGCTGCATAGTTGTTAGTGTCGATAGTCTGTACTGATGTTGTCATAGTTGATTACTCCTTCTATGTGTTTCAAATGAGTGATAGTTATATCACGCAACGTCCTTAGTGTCAAGCCAATTGTCACCTATTTTTGATTCTAATAGTAGTGGCACATTGAATGTGATACCCCAACGTAACGTGATAATATTAAGTAGGTCTTCATTAGTCTGGTTGATTACATCAATGACTTGCCTTTCTTCGTCAGGGTGTACATCAATGACTATTGAATCATGTACTGTGTTTACTATACATGACTGCATACCCTTTAGCAACTTCTCAATATGAAGTAATGCTACAGGTACTATGTCTGCTGTAGCGAAAGACTGTACAGGATAGTTCTTAATCTGCGTAAAGAATGTTACAGTACCATTACGCTTACGTGACACATCAGGAAATGCAAACTCACGCCCTGATGGTGTCTTAATCTTACGAGTGTTTACAGCTTCTGAAGCCAGTCTGGTATGCCATGTCCCGACTCCTTTGTACTTGTCTGTAAAGTGTGTGTAGTACTCTGCTTCCGCTGGTGTTCTGCCGTATCCTGTTGCGCCATAGAGTGGAGCAAACGTATGCGCTTTCGCATCCTGTCTACTCGTAGGCTGACCAGCATCACTAATAACTTTAGCGGTATATGAGTGTACATCAAATCCAGTAGATACTTCTTCAATTGCTACTCCATCTTGTGCTAGGAAAGCGGCGGCTCTAAACTCAAGCTGTGCCATGTCAGCCTCAAGTATCTTGCCGCCTTCCCATCGTGATATAAATACTTTCTTTACAGGAAACGTACCACCCCGTGGCATGTTCTGCATGTTAGGGTTAGCACCTGACAGACGACCTGTTGCAGTGCGGTGTTGTAGTAAGCTGACATGCAACTTACCATCTGACTTAACAAAGTTAGTAATTCCACCAACAAAGGCTGATAGATATGATTCGATAGCGTTAAGCCTACGAACCTTACTTAGAAAGTCTACCGCTACATCCATCCCCTTTCCACGGGCAGCACTCTCAAGCAATGTGATATTGTCTTTACCAGTTGAAAAACCACTGGCAGATGCCCACTTAGCAGAGGGCGGTTTGAACCCTAGTCCGGCAGTATTACCAGTAGGATTAAAAAGATAACCAATAGCGTTACATGACGTACAGCGATTGGGTTTAGCAAATAGTTCTCCATTTATCTTTACCTTTCTAACTTGACCAGAGCCATTACATACAGTGCATTGCTCTGCCTTAGTTTTGTATAGACGTTCTGTACCTGTAGTAATCATACTACGGAAGTCAGAATCATTCATGTATGGGTCAATACGATTACCCCAATCTGCTTTATCAATTACCTTACGACCATAGATAACCCAAGAGAGTTGCTCTGGGCTATTAAGATTAATAGGTGTATCACCCATAAGATTGCGAACATGAGACTGTAATGCATCCTTTAATATCTCCTTCTCTGCCTCGAACTCTGAGCGTACCTCATCTAACTTGTCCATATCTACAGTGATACCATTGCAGTATATTCTAGCAAGGCTAGGTGCTACTTCATTGGTTAGGTCTACCGTACCACGTAGTCCTGCATCTGCTTCACTGTTAAGACGTAGCATCAGCTTATGTGCCAGTTGTTGAGTAGCGTGTAGGTCAGAACTAAGGTACTCAGATAACTCGGCATGAGGTACTTCACGTGTTGTGTAACCCTTGTTGTAGTAATCTTTAAGGGTACTCTGCTTCTTAGTGTCTAACTCATACCGTTCTGCACAAGCCTCAAGAGACAGTGGCTCTTTGATACCACGCTGTAATACATACTCAGCAAGCATCGTGTCGAAGACAGGGCCATCATACGTGAAGCCTGATTCCCATAACCATGTTAGGTCATATGCAGCATTGTGTGCAATAAGTACAGTAGCCTTATCCAACTCAGCCTGTACAATAGCGTGACCATTGGGTGTAGGCTCTGCGTCATTGTGGTCAAAGGTAATTGAGTATTCATTACCTTGGTCATCCAACATACCAATCATAGTAAGAGAATTACTTGCCTCAAATGGGTCAAGGTGCATCTTACCATCTCGTTCTGTTGTTGTATTCTCTACATCAAGTGTTAGTTTCATATTTGTTCATCCTTATAATCTGTGTCATATCAAGTGGTATCTGATAGAATAACTCACCTCTTGCTATATACTTATTCGATACCTCTACTGGTGTCAAGTCTTTTATTTGTTCAGACTTAAACGTAACTGCAGTAGATAGTTCATCATTCCATATGAAGAACAGCGTAGGTCTGTTGAAGAACTTAGCCTTGCGTTGGGGTAACTGGACTGTATCGTAGGGGAATACATCTCCTTTCCACACAGCCTTTACCTCACATTCAACGTAGAACTTACCCTTGCTACTCTCTGCTATTAGGTCTTGACCATAGATGTTAGGGTTCTCCCATATCTCATAGCCTTTGACCTGCATGAACTCCATTGTTCTTACTCGTGCAGTGTTGTCGTAGGTATCATGTAACTCTCTATCAAATTGTTTCTTCATCCTACATACCTCGCTGTCTGATAATCTAATTCACAGTTCACCATACCGTGCCAACCATTCAACTTGTTCTTAACGATGTTGATGTGACGTAGTGGACTCTCTTCTTCTTGTCCTTCGACAGTAGGAGACTTAGCAATCAGTACCATTAGGTCAGCTTCCGCAGCTTTACCTGTACGTGAACCTTCCATCATGGATTGGTTCAGCATCACCTTACCCTCTGCTTCAGCAGATAACTGTGACATATAGAACACAGCACAGTTATGTGTCTTAGCAATCTGACGGGCATGGATAGCGTTAGCCTTTAGTGCCTCATCAGGTCTAGCAAAGCCAGCCTGTTTGCTGAACTTATCGCCCATGTCTAACACTAGGATGTCAGGCTTGAACGTCTTGCAGACAGACTCAACCCAATTCATATCACGGTTAGATGCATCCTTAATCTTGATGTTGTCATACACCTGACCATAAGCGGCACGGGCCTGACCCATGTTGTCCTTTACTTGACGGGCTGACATACCAGCGGCGGCGGTAAGATATCTAGCACCGACACGATGTGTACCTTCTTCATTACATAAGATGATACACTTAGCACCTTGTGATGCAAACCCACCCGGACCAGCAATGATGCTAGCATGGAAGGATGTCTTGCCTGTGTTAGGTCTAGCACCTACCTCAATAAGCTGACCAGCATTAACACCCTCTACCTTACGTGCAACAGATGGTATGTTGAATGTCCAACGTGCCTCAAGGTCAGCCTTTGCTAGCAACGTCTCAATAGTAATGTCATCCCACTCAACATTTAAGTTGGGCGTGAAGTCATCGCCGTACTGCTCAAGCAGGATACGTACAGGCTCAAGGCTAGTCTTGTCACCATTCACGTAGTCAAAGCCAAGGTTGGCAATGTCCTCGCCCACTACCTGCTGGAATAGCTTAGACAGTACCTCTTGTGCAA